>ERZ1292623.5321-Hain-H51-01um-R1-5321-length-10297-cov-7_pt1 | contig 10297 bp, 8 predicted proteins | sample MGYA00564398_ERZ1292623 | MGnify/ENA primary metagenome ERZ1292623 (study PRJEB36523, sample SAMEA6512633) | groundwater metagenome | collected 2019-01-07 | study: AquaDiva: Metagenomics assemblies of 32 groundwater samples
ACTATTCAAAATTTTTACCGTCATACGAGGACATGCTTATGGCCGGAATGCATTATGGCCGGAAAAAAACCGTCAAACACCCAAAGATGGATAATTTTATTTATGCCTTAAAAGACTCTATTCATTTAATTAATATTTTTAAAGCCGGCGAAGAACTAAAAAAAACTATTGAATTTTTGAGAAAAGTGAAAGATTTGGGCGGGGTGATTTTATGGGCGGCGCTAACCAAGCACTCTGAAGCAAAGATTGTTGAAATTGCCGATTTACTCTCCATGCCCTACGTTAAAGACAGGTGGCTTGGCGGAATCCTAACCAATTTCAAGACGATGCAATCAAGGACAAAGCATTATAAAGAGACAGAAGAAAAATTGGCTGACCCCGGATTTATTGAGAAACTGACCAAGAAACAAAAGCACGACATGGATAAAGAACTCAGCCTTCTAAAGAAAAAATTTCAGGGTTTGGGCCGGATGACTAAACTGCCGGATGTTGTCTTTTTAAGTTCTTTAAGGCACGGCGGTTTGCCACTTCGCGAAGCCAAGCGGCTCGGAATCAAGACAGTTGCTATTTGTAATACCGAAAGCGATCCCCACACCGTTGATTATGCCATTCCGGCAAATGACAATGCCAAACAGTCGGTTGAATTAATATTGGAAACAATAAAGAAAGCGTTGGTATGATTGATAGCATCAAAAAACTGCGCAATAAGACCGGTCTCTCGGTGGCTGAGATAAGAGAAGCCCTGAAAGAAGCGGCCGGAGACGAGTTAAAGGCCCTTAAAATTTTAAATTCCCGGGGCCATAAGATTGCCGAAAAAAAAGCCGGGCGGCAAGCCAGAGAGGGGGTAGTGGAAAGCTACATTCACAACACCAAAAAAATCGGGGCAATCGTGGTTTTGCATTGCGAAACTGATTTTGTGGCTAAAAATCCAGAGTTTCAGGAACTGGCCCACAGTTTGGCTATGCAGATTGCCTCAATGGCTCCTAAAGATATTGATGAGCTGATGAAACAATCATTCATTAAAGACCAGGAATTGACGGTTAAAGAGTTAATTAATCAATACATTGCTAAGCTTGGAGAAAATATAAAAGTCGGCGATTTTTCGCGCTTCAGCATCTAAATCTATGCCCGGTAGTAGAATTTCCAAAAGTTTTTCAGCCGATATAGATTACTATCCGGGTTCATAATATTTATAATTAAGTTTCTAAATTGTCATAGTTTCTAATAAAAACTAGAAGGCAATTGGAAATTTCACTACCGGGTATGTCTTGGATAATTCCCAATGTGTTTTGGCTCATCCCCTTGATTTTGATTGGGGGCAGTTTGTACGGCATTGGCCATATTATCCGGCCAAGATTTAAGGAGATAAAACAAAAGGAAGGGCTGCCCGAAATCAAAGATGGTTTTTGGCATTTAATGCTGCCCGAGTTTTTTTATTTCTGGGATAGAATTGATTTTCATGGATTTAAAAGGAATGTTCTGACTGACTATGAAAAGTTTTTGAGAAGAATCAAAGTTTTGTCTTTAAGGACCGATAACTTTGTTAATAAGCTTTTAGAACAAAGGCAGAAAAAAACTCTACCAAAACCGGAGTTCAAAGAACTGAATTCTAAGGGGCAAAAAGAAGAGAACATTTATTTTAAGACCCGGGAGAATAACTTGATTGCCGAAATAGCCAAAAATCCGAAAGACAAAAATCTATATAGAGCCCTTGGGGCGCTTTACTTGGATAACAAAATGTATAGCGATGCAAAAGAGGTTTTTAATGTAATTTTAGAGCTTGACCCAAGTGAAGATGAAGCAAAGCAGAATCTGGAAAAAATCGGGAAAATGGGGTAGAATATATTAGTTTGGGTAGGTACTCAAGTGGTCAACGAGGATGCGCTGTAGACGCATTGGCCGTTCGGCCTTCGGGGGTTCGAATCCCTCCCTACCCATTAGGGAGCGAGCAAACTGCTTTGCTCGCGTAGGGATTCGAAGACCGCAGGGTTGTGCGAGTTTGCCCGAAGGGCAAGGCGAGCACCGCGAGGGGCGGGCTGCGAGAAATTTCCGTCAGGAAATTTACTTGTAGCCGAATCCCTCACCACCCACATGCTCAAAAAAATCGGGTCAAAATGGGTTGTGTTTTCCGAAACCACTGGTCGGAAAATGGGTAGTTATAAAACTAAAAAAGAAGCAAAGAAGCGGTTGCGGCAGATTGAATTTTTTAAGCATTTAAAGGGAAGCCCGAGTTTGAGAGGGAAGTTAAGGAAGAAATCTCTACTGAAATAATTTGCCGGAGTAGTTCAGTGGCAGAACGCGTTCTTGGTAAGAACGAGGCCGCGAGTTCGATTCTCGCCTCCGGCTTTGATAGAAATAAATTATGTCACAAGAAAATCTGATTCAATTAAAGTGCAGCAATTGCAAAAGAATCAATTATTATATTGGTAAAAGCAAGGGGAAAGACCCAAAAGGGGAGAAGAAGTTAGAATTGAAAAAATTCTGCAAATGGTGTAAAAAACATACGGTTCATAAGGAAAGCAAAATAAGAGGAAAGTAATTTTATTATGGGAGCATAAGCTAATGGTAAACTGCTCGCCTCCAGAGCGAGACTTGGGGGTTCAAGTCCCTCTGCTCCCGCATCTGACCAAAGAACAACTCGTAGAAAAACTTATCTTTGACAAAACCCTCGTCACCCCGCGGATTATCAATGCTTTTAAAGCCATTGACCGCAAAGATTTTGTTTTGCCAGAAGACCAGGATATAGCTTACGAAGACAAGGCCTTGTCAATCGGCTATGGCGCTACAATTAGTCAACCGACTACGGTGGCAATAATGCTTGAAAAACTCGAGGCCGAGCCAGATCAAAAAATTTTGGAAATCGGCACTGGTTCTGGATACCTTACGGCCTTATTGGCTGAGATAGCCGGTGATATGAGCCAAATTTTTTCCATAGAGTATATCCCAGAGCTTAAAGAATTTGCTATAGCCAATTTAAAAAAATATAATTTTAAAAATCTCAGTTTATTAACTGGTGACGGAAAATTGGGGTTGAACGAACATAAACCGTTTGATAGGATAATTTCGTCTGCTTCGAGTGATATGGTTCCAAAGGCCTGGAAGGATCAGTTAAAAATCGGCGGTATAATAGTTGCTCCGGTTGGTGACAATTTAGTATTATTAGACAGGGTATCAAAACGAAAGTTTAGAGAAGAGAAAATTCCTGGTTTTATATTTGTGCCGCTTAAGTAATGTAGCTCTCCTTCGCTAAAGCTCTCTCCTTCAGTAAACTTTCGGAGAGCAGGTCGGAATAGCACTTCGACTTGTCCTCTGAAGTTTTAACGAAAGAGGAAGCTCCGAAGGAGCGAAGAAGTGGATTTAAATTTTTTAAATAAAAAAACTTTTGATGAAGACCAAGTCGAAGACCTGACGGCTACTTTAGCTATCCAAAATTTTTCTAAAGACGATTTAGACCTTCTTAAATATGCGAGAATGCTGGTTTATATTCTTGTTTTTTTGGTTCCTCTTTTTTTCCTTCCCTTCACCAGCGAAATTTTAGAATTTAATAAACAGTTTTTAATTTTCGCCTTAAGCGCCGCCGGTTTGATTTTGTACCTCGGTCAAGTCATTAGGACCGGTCAACTTGTTTTAAAGAAAAGTTTAGCCAACTACGGAGTTTTAGTTTTTCTTGGCGCGGCTTTATTGGTTTCTTTACTTTCCAGTTTTAGGTATCAGAGCATATTCGGTGGTTTCGAAGCCGGATTTTATGAAAGCTTGGTCAGTTCAGCGAGTTTTGCAATTTTATTTTTCCTTATCCTTAATGTTTTCGGTGTCCGCCAGGGGACGGATCACAATACGGCAAAAAATGATGTCCTAAAGTTATTAAATATCTTTGGAACTTCTTTGTTTTCGGCTCTTCTATTAGGCGTTTTAGTTATGTTTAAAGTTCCGGTGTTTAAATTACTTGGCATGAACCGGGATATTTTTAGTACGGCTGGCACTTTTAATGTTTTAGGGATTATTTCGGCCTTTTTAATGATTTTAGCTTTCTCCGGCGTCTTAAAGAACAATTTTTTCAGTTATGTCCGGATTCCGGCTCTTTTCCTGTCCTTATTTGTTCTTTTTGTTATTAATTGGTGGATTTTGTGGCTAGTGGCGATTATTGGGTTAGTTTTTGTTATGGCTTCGAACTCCTTGAGTGATTGGAGAATATCAAATTACTTTTGGCCTTTGGTTGTAATTTTACTGGCCGTTGTTTCCATGCTTTTAAATTTTAATCTGGCCGGCATTTTAAGTATTGATTTGCCCCTTGAAGTAGCGCCATCTTTCAGTTCTTCGTTTAAAATTGCCAGAGAGGTTTTAACCAAAAATACCTTTTTCGGCGTCGGACCGGAAAATTTTTCTTTAGCCTATGACTTATACAAGCCGATTTCAGTAAATAATACTGTTTTTTGGAACGTAAGATTTCAAGAAGCTACTTCCGAGTTGTTTAATATTATTATTTCTTTCGGAGTTATCGGTCTTGTGGCGTTTTTATTTTTAATTTGGATTGGTTTAAAGCTTAGTTTTAAAAATTACGGCCTAATGCCTCTTTTTATTGTCTTGGTAGCGGCCTGGGTTTTGTATCCTTATAACATGACTTTGGGCTTTAGTTTTTGGTTCTTATTGGGAGTTTTAGCTTTATTGGCTTCCGGAAAAAACGACGAACTGACCGTGAATTTGGAAAAATCGCCGAAGCATTCTTTAATTACTTCAGTTTCTTTTGTCGGCATCTTGGTTCTGGTTATTATCGGTTTTTACTTTCTCACTTTGCGATATGTGGCCAATTTGAAATTTGCCAAAGCTTTGACTACTCAAGACGTTGACCGCCAGACAGAATTTTTGGTAGATGCAATTAATCTTTCAAGAAGCGAGGGTTTATATTCTCGTTCCATGGCTGATTTACTGGTTTCAAGAATCAATCAGGAGCTTCGGTCGCTTAATAACGTTAAAACGGCCCGGGAGCGTCAGGATATAATTTCGAGAATTCAGAATTTTTCGGTTACGGCTATTAATTTAAGCAACGAAATAACCCAGCGACACGGCGAAGAGGCCTTCAACTGGTTTTCTCGGGCCTTGGTTTATGAAAGTTTAATTAATATAGTAGATGGTTCGGAAGATTGGGCTATTCGGATTTATGACGAGTACTCAAAACGTTCGCCAAAAGACCCGGTACCTTACTTAAAGAAAGGCAGTATTAATTTGACCAGAGCCGATTTTTTAAGGCAGTTAAATCAAGTCAATCTTCGGAGTCAGGTTTCTTTGCACTTGAAATCGGCTGAAGAAAATTACCAAAAGGCAATAGAGCTAAAATCGAATTACGTTCTGGCGATTTATAATCTCGGCGTAGTTTATGAAAGACAGGGGAGAGTGAAAGACGCAATTAGGCAGCTTGAACTGACCCGCTCGGCTAATCCATTGGATGCTAATATTTCTTTGCAATTGGGACTGCTTTATTACCGTGACAATCAAAAGGACCAAGCATTTAACGAGTTTCAGAAGGCCATTAGCATTTTTCCCGATTTTTCAAATGCCAGATGGTATTTGGCCTTGCTTTACGAAGAGAGAGGCCGGATTGACAATGCCTTGGAAGAATTAAGGAAAATTGAAGTTCTGAATCCGGATAATCAGGTTTTGAAAAGTAAAATCAATGAGCTGGAAGCGGGCAGGCGTTCCATTCCTCCACAACGCGTGACCGGAATCAGGCCTCTTGAAGAAAATCAAAACCAATAATTCGATATGAGCCCCGTTAGAGGCAGCCCTTGCGGGTTAAAAAATATGAAAAACTTTGGGAAAATCATTTTTTCTTTAATAGCGTCACTTAACCTACATCATGACTGTTACTGCCTCTAACGGGGTGAGAAAATTCAGCGGCTACTTTGCCATCATCGCCTTTTTAATTTTTTTATCGTTCATCTTTTATTCAATAGATGAAATTTTCATTCAGCGAACCTTGGTTGAAATTGAAAGATTTGAAGTCCGAAAAGGAGAAGGAGCCGATTCAGTCATTAACAGATTAGAAGAAGAAGGCCTAATAAGAAATGAATTTTTAACCAAATCATTTATTTTATTTACTGGAATCCACAAAAAAATTAAGCCGGGCGTTTATTCAATCGGTCCAAGTTACTCGGTTAGTCAGATATTTTATGAATTTGCCGAGGGCGTCAAAGATGAGATTAGGATATTTGAGGGTTTTACAGTTAAAGAAATCTCTGAAGTTTTAAAAGAGAAGGGTCTTATTTCTAGTTCAGCAGAGTTTAGAAGATTAGTGTCGAACTTTGATAACTCCGACGGCCGCTATGCCTTTCTTCCCCAAAAGAAGGGCATTAATTTGGAGGGATATCTCTTTCCAGATACCTATGAGTTTCAGGGGCTTTCTCCTGATGAGATTATAGAGAAAATGCTGGTTAATTTTGAAAAAAAAGTTTTGGCTCGTCTGGATATTTTTGAGAGGAAGAATTTACAGGAAACAATAATTATAGCTTCAATGCTTGAGAAAGAAGTTCGGGCTGAGAAAGACATGAAGTTGGTTTCCGGAATCTTGTGGAAACGGCTTGAAGCCGGGATTGCCCTTCAGGTTGATGCCACTTTGGTCTATATAAAATGTTCAATTTTAAACCGAGCCAACTGTCGGTCTTTGACTGATAGCGACAAGAGATTAAATTCGCCTTACAATACCTATTTACATAGAGAACTTCCGCTTGGACCGATATCAAACCCCGGTCTTACGGCTATTGAGGCCGCTTTTGATCCCGAGAGGAGTCCTTATCTTTATTATCTTTCTGCCAGAGATGATGGCCGGACGATTTTTTCAAGGACTTTGGAAGAACATAATCTGAACCGCTCGGTTTATAGATAATTGACAAATAAATTGTGATAGATATAATTCAGTTAAAGCCGTAGAAAGTGAGCGGGAATACCGTAAGTCTCACTGAGGCAGAAAGCGGCTTTGGCCGTTTTTTAGTTTTTGTCTGAGCGCAGGAGTGTTCTGACACGACGAGCACAACTACAAAAAAGTAACCGAGCACTCAGAAATGAAGATCATTTTCGTTGCTGAGTGCTCGGTACTCAATTTTGTAATTATTCGCTTCGCTCATAAACAAAATTGGTATGCCAAAAACTAAACAGCAAAAAAGGAAAATTGTTGATGAGGTGGCTGAAAAAATAAAAAAGGCCAAGGTTTTGGTTTTCACTTCTTTTAATCAGAGAGGCAAAAAGGGTTTGAATTTTGCTTCAATGGAAAAGTTAAAAAATGACTTAAAAAAGGCAGATGCCGAGTATATCGTTTTAAAAAAAACACTGCTTAATTTAGCTTTGCAAAAAGCTTCTTTTGCCGATGAGGTTAAAGCTAAAGAGATGGCCGGCTCGGTGGCAGTTTTATTCGGTTATCAGGATATGGTTGAGCCATTAAAGATTTTGTATAAGTTGTCAAAAGAAAACGAGGCCTTGTTGCTTTATTTAGGATTAAACCCGGAGAATAAAGAAATCATTTCAAAAAGTTTATTGGTCGAAATGGCTAATCTGCCATCCCGCGAAGCTTTGCTTTACCAACTGGCAAGTACGATTCGTTACCCGCTTTCTGGTTTGGCAAATGTTTTACAAGGGAATATCAGGGGATTGGCCAATGTACTATCACAAATTAAAAAGTAAAATTATGGAAAAAAAATTTGACGAACTATTAAAGCAAATTGAGTCAATGTCGGTCTTAGAATTATCTCAGTTTGTTAAAATGCTTGAAGAAAAATTTGGCGTTTCAGCTTCAGCCATGCCAATGATGATGCCTCAAGGCGCGGTTCAGGGTCCAACTGCCCCTGAAGAAGAGAAATCAATCTTTAATGTTGTTTTAACCGATGCCGGAGCCAATAAAATTCAGGTGATTAAAGTGGTAAAAGACGCGACTGGCAAAGGATTAAAGGAAGCCAAGGATATGGTTGATAATCTGCCGACGACGCTCAAAGAAGGGATTAAGAAAGAAGAGGCCGAGGAATTGAAAAAGAAAGTAGAAACCGCCGGCGGAAAAGTTGAACTCAAATAGGTAAAAAAACGAAGAGCCTCTCGGGTATAGTTGTCTCGGAAACGTTCGGCCCCATACATCTTATATACATATCTTATCTCCTGTTTTTCATAAAAAACCCTCATTCCTCGTTCGCCTCCCCATAGCAATCCCTTCGGGATGCTACGGGGCAAGCGCTACTTAGGCTCGCCTGCCCTGTAGTTCCACCGAAGGTGGATACTTCGGGGGCTCACGAGGTTCCTCGATAACTTCCCTGCGGGCTTTTCGTTTTTTTATTTCAGAAATTGAATATGCCCTGCGGCCCCGGAGTAAAATCTAAGTGTTTGCGGTTTTTGGTTTCTTGGTTTAATCTGGAGATAGAATCTTGGGTTTATCCAGAGCGTGGTGCGGGCAAGTTGGACCCCATGGATGGCTTACAGTAATCCAAAGCCGGTTCGCGGTCGCGACAGCCGGTCAGTGGCTGAGTGCCCAACGCAAACCCGATGAACCCAAGACCGCCAACAGCTCTACGCAATAGGCCATTGCGTATCTGCAAAATAACGGCTTCTACCTTGGGTAATCCAAGATTCTGTTTCTTTGGGCACGACCTTGTCGGTACGGCCCTTTTTGTTTTGCCGTATAATAGTAAGTGAGGGGTGTAGCCGATTTCCGAAAGTTCGGCCAAAGCAGCTACAAATAACCGAAGCGAGTAAAAATTTGCCGTAGACAAGATAGGGGTGGAGGGGTGGTCACGCCCTATTTGTCGGCAAATTTTAGTGGAGACGATAGCGGAACAGTACTCGCTGAGGATTATTTGTCTGCGGAGGTTGCTTGAAGAAATCGGTTACACCCCGAGCTAAATCTTCAACTGCCAAATCTTGGTGGGGGAGAGGATATAGAGAGTCCGGGATTCTTTTTCGAAAAACACGTCTTTTATTGTGTCAATGTCAGATAAATCATAACTCGTCTTTAAACCGCCCAAATCATCAATCACTCGCGCCAGTTTTACTTCTTTATCAATTACTAAAAATTCGTTATTGTTTAAAGTTGCCAGTTTTGTTCCAGCTTGGACCTCAAAATCCAAGTCAATTAATTTTATTAACTCTCCTTTAAACAAGACAGCCATTTTTCTTTCATCAGTCAGAACATAGATATTTGAATCTAAATCAATAGCAGTAAAATTACCTAGTAGCTTTTCAGCTTCATTTGGTTTCAACCATTCCAGTTCTTCGCCGGGCCTAACCAAGGCATTGGTAATTTTATATATATTTTTTGGTCCAAGGAAATACAGATTGTCTTCATAGTTTTTCATTTCCATTGGTTCAAAACTAAATCTTTTTCTAAGTTCATTGATTTTATTTTCTTCAAGGTCAATAATTTTGATGTTGCTACTCAAGACAATTATTTTATTATTTTTTATCCAGCTTAGGATTACGTTATCCGACCCTTCTATGGTTTTTGCTTCATTTTCTTGAATTGAGTATATTTTTTCCGAGTCATTAACGAACACTTTACCACTTTGAACTAAAACATTATTTAGTTTGTTTGAGTCAAGATTTGGAAAAGTAGTTAAATCAAGTAGAATACTTGGCTTTGTTTCTGTGTTGATTTTTTCTATGCGGTTTAAAAGCCCTGTCGTTGCAAGCAGAAATTCGTTTTTCTTTTTCCCTTCCTCTAGTAAATCCAATTCTTTAATGGCCTCGGCTAAGGATTTTCTGGCTTCGTAATTTTCTTTCAAAATAAATTTTGATTCACTCACTCTCAACCTTTCGTTTATTGAAGCCACTTCTTCTTTTAGTTTTGGGTTTCTTCCGGTCAGTAAAAATAAGGTGGCAATAAAAACCACTGCCATAACCGTCACGATAAAATAATTATTCATACCTCTTGGTTTGATTAGCCGCCAGTTTCTTTTATTTGAATTTTCGCCTATAACCATATCTTTAAATTTTTCAGCCGTTTTTTTCAGAGTATCGTCTTTATTAATTTTTGCAACTTCAGCCCCTGTAATTTTAGCTTCTTTCCCTTTACCGCTGATTACTACATTTCTTTGAGGAGGTTCTGGGATAACCTTTTTTGCTTCTTCTTTTATTTCAAAATAAACGCCGCAGCAGGGGGTCGGTCCTTTGCCATTCTTTTTAATCTTTTCAGGCGAGATAATCTTGTGGATTTGATCTAAAAATTCAGCCCCTTCGCTTTTACATAAAGTAGAGATAATCAGTTTTTGTTTCGGGTTAAGGCGGTTATTGGGGATAAAAAAGAAAAACCGGTCGTCCTTTTTGATTTCCC
>ERZ1292623.5323-Hain-H51-01um-R1-5323-length-10295-cov-4_pt1 | contig 10295 bp, 6 predicted proteins | sample MGYA00564398_ERZ1292623 | MGnify/ENA primary metagenome ERZ1292623 (study PRJEB36523, sample SAMEA6512633) | groundwater metagenome | collected 2019-01-07 | study: AquaDiva: Metagenomics assemblies of 32 groundwater samples
CTGGCCGGCAAAGTCGCCTGCGTCGCCGGCTTCGGCGATGTCGGCAAGGGTTCGGCTGCCTCGCTCCGCAATGGTGGCGCGCGCGTGCTCGTGACCGAAGTCGATCCGATCTGCGCGCTGCAGGCGGCGATGGAAGGCTATGAAGTCGTGACGATGGAAGAGGCCGCCCCGCGCGCCGACATTTTCGTCACCGCGACCGGCAATGAAGGCGTGCTGACCGTCGATCACATGCGCGCGATGAAGAATATGGCGATCGTGTCCAACATCGGCCATTTCGACAGCGAGATCGAGATTGCGGGCCTGAACAACATGAAGTGGACCGAGATCAAGCCGCAGGTGGACGAAGTCGAATTCCCCGACGGCAAGAAGATCATCGTCCTGTCGAAGGGGCGCCTGGTCAATCTGGGCAACGCGACCGGCCACCCCAGCTTCGTGATGTCGGCCAGCTTCACCAACCAGACGCTGGCGCAGATCGAACTGTGGACCAAGAGCGATCAGTATCGCAACGAAGTCTATGTCCTGCCCAAGCATCTGGACGAAAAGGTCGCAGAACTGCATCTGGAAAAGCTGGGCGTGAAGCTCACCAAGCTGAGCCAGCGTCAGGCCGATTATATCGGCGTGCCGGTCGAAGGGCCGTTCAAGCCCGACCATTACCGCTACTGACCAGCGACCATCCTCCCCTTTAAGGGGAGGTGTCGGGCCGCAGGCCAGACGGAGGGGTGTCCTGCTTTAGATAGGGCGACATCCCTCCATCAGCACGTCGTGCTGCCACCTCCCCTGCAAGGGGGAGGATTTGTTTTGGTCTGCTTTTACGCGCTGGCCTCAATTCTTTGCATCGCCTTCTTCCCGCTGCGCCCGACTTGCGTTAGTCCGGGCATGATTATGAACAGCGACAGGCAGTTTCGGCGGAAATGGGAGCAGAGGGCGCAATGACGCTGACCCCCATGGCCGCCATCATATTGGGCATCGTGCTGGCCCTGTGGCTGGGCGCCGCGGTGTGGGCGCTGGCCAGCGGACAGCGGATGCGCCGCGAGGGGATGCAGGCGCAGGGTAAGCTCGATCGCCTTGCCATGCTGCTCGCTTCCGCACCGGCCGCCCCGGTGGTCATTCATCCCGATGGCAAGCTGGAAGCGGCTGATCGTCTCGCCAAATGGCTGGGCAAGCCCCGTGTCCCGACCTTTGCATCCGAACTAATCGCTGCCGACGGGGGATTGGAACCCGACGATGCCGCAGCGCTGGCGCGCGAAATCGCGTCTGCGCAAAAGGCGGGCAAGAGCTTTGCCCTGCCGGTGCGCGGTGTCGGGTCGTCACGCCTGCTGCTGGTCCGCGGCGCGCCTGCATCGCCCGGCCTGGCGTCCAACGGTGGCGTCGTGCTGTGGATATTCGACGCGACCGACAGCCAGTCCGAAATCCAGGCGCTTAAAGGCCAGGTCGACCAGTTGCGCGATGCGCTGGAAGCGCTGGCGGGACTGGTCGAGGCCGCGCCCTTCCCGATGTGGCACCGCACCCCGGACCTGCGCCTGAGCCTGGTCAACAGCGCCTATGTCCGCGCGGTCGATGGTGCCGACGCCCGCGAAGTGATCGGCAGTGGCGTCGAACTGGTCGAGGCGGTGGGCGGCCTGACGCCACAAGCGGCCGCCGCCGACGCATTGGCGCGCGGTGAGCCAATCGAACGCATGGTCCCCGCGACGATCGACGGCGAGCGGCGCACCATGCGCGTTGTCGACGTGCCGCTAGGCGAGGCGGGCGTCGCGGGCTATGCCGTCGACCAGCATCAACTGGAACAGGCACGGGTCGAACATCGCCGTCTGGAGGCGGCGCAGCGCGACTTGCTCGATCGCCTGTCCGCTGGCGTTGCCAGATTTGGCCCGGACCGGGCGCTACGCTTCTGGAACCAGCCCTTCATCAGCCTGTTCGGCCTGCATCAGGATCAACTGGCCGATGCACCCCTGTTCGAACGGGTGCTGGACCAGATGCGCGACGCTCGCCGCCTGCCGGAACATCGCGACTTTCCGGCATGGCGCGGCGAACGGCGCGCCTGGTTCCTGTCCCCCGTTCCGGTTGAGGAAAACTGGCTGTTGCAGGATGGCACCCATTTGCGTGTCTATGCCCAGCCTCTTCCCGATGGCGGCCTGCTGCTGATCTTCGAGGACCGGACCGAGCAAGTGCAGCTTTCGAGCGCGCGCGATACGCTGCTGCGGGTACGGACGGCGACGTTCGATAATCTGTTCGAATCGATCGGCGTCTTTTCGTCCGACGGTCGCCTTCAGATGTGGAACAGCCGGTTCCGCACGGTGTGGGGCGCGGATGAGGAAATGCTGGCGACCCATCCGCGCATAGATGACCTGATGCGCGCGGTGCAGGAACGGCTGGCCAAGCCGCAACAGTCCAATCTGGTGCGCGAACTTGTCCGAGCGGCGACGGTCGAACGCAAGCAGCGGATCGGCCATGGCGGCTTTGCTGACGGGCGGACCTTCGAATTTGCCGCCATCCCGTTGCCAGACGGCAATGCGCTTTTCACCATGCTGGACGTGACCGACAGCCGCCGCGTCGAACAGGTGCTGCGCGACCGCAATGTGGCGCTGGAACAAGCCGATGAAGTCAAGACCGCCTTCGTCACCAATATGAGCTACGAACTGCGCACGCCGCTGACCACCATCGCCGGCTTCGCTGAGATGATGAGCGCGGGCTACGCCGGGGAACTCAGCGCATCGGCCAAGGACTATGTCGATGGCATACTGCAAAGCACAGGGCGCCTGTCCATGCTGATCGACAATGTGCTGGACCTGACGCAGGGCGAGGCGGGGACGTTGCCGATCGATCGTGCGCCCGTCGATCTGGCGGCGGTTGCCCGTGCGAGCGCCGATCGTGTCCGCGCCGACGCCAACGCCAAGGGGATAGACCTGGCCGTCACGATCGACCCCAGCCTGGGCCAGGTGGAGGGGGACGCCCGCCGGATCGGGCAGGCGATCGACCATCTGCTCGAAAATGCCATATGTTATGGCGGCAGGAGCGCCCGCGTGCTGCTGCATGGCGATGGTGGTGCTGATCGTGCCCGGATCGTCATTTCCGACAATGGACCCGGCATCCCGGCGGCGCAGCAGAAATTGCTGTTCGATCCGGCAGCCCGCGCCCGACAGGCACGTAGCGGGGGCAAGGCCGGGATCGGCTTGCCGCTCGCCCGTCAGTTGGCGCAGGCCCATGGCGGGACGCTGGAACTGGTGTCGCAGCCGGATCAGGGGACGATGGTGGTGATCGAGTTGCCCCGTGGCTGACGTGGCGCTGTATCTGGCCGATGAAGCTGCGATGCTGGACCTTGGCCATCGCATCGCCACCCATGTGCGAATCGGCGATGTCATTGCGCTCGAAGGTGGGCTTGGGGCGGGCAAGACGACGCTGGCGCGCGGTATATTGGAAGCGTTGGGGTTGGCGGGCGAAGCGCCCAGTCCCAGCTTTGCGATCGTGCAGCCCTATGACGTGCCGGAAGTCCGATTGCCGGTCGCCCATGTCGATCTCTATCGGCTCGACACGCCGGAGGATACGGAAGAACTGGCGCTGGGCGACTATCTGATGGACAGTCTGCTGATCGTTGAATGGCCTGACCGGCTGGGTGCGCGGCTATGGCCGCATGTGCTGCGTTTGAGCATTGCGATCGAAGGGGATGGCGCTCGGCGCTTGACAGCGGACGTGCCCGACGCTTGGACGGAGCGATGGTCACAGATATGATCCCCCCGGCCGCCGCACCCGCTTTCCTTGGCCAAGCCGGATGGGGCGACGCCGCCATCGTACCGCTGGCAGGCGATGCATCCTTCCGTCGCTATTTCCGCGTCGTCGACGGCGGACGCCGCGCGGTGCTGATGGATGCGCCACCGCCGCATGAAGATCCGCGCCCGTTCATCGCCATCGCTGAACATCTGCTGGCGGACGGCTTTGCCGCGCCACGGATATTGGCCCGCGATCTGGAAGAGGGGCTGGTTCTGATCGAGGACTTCGGCGATCTGCGGGTCAAGGAGCATCTGGACGATCAGCCGGACGCGGAGCTTGCGGTCTATGGCCGCGCGATCGATTTGCTGGCGGACCTCCACCGTTTGCCCGCAGCGCCCGTGCCGCCCTATGACCGCGCGGTCTATCAGCGCGAAGTCGATTTGCTGACACAATGGTATTGCCCGGCGATCGGCCTGACGGTCGATCAGGACGCCTATGTCGCGGCATGGGATGCGGTGCTGCCAATCGTCGAACAGTCCGCCAGCCCGACCGTCACGGTGCTGCGCGATTATCATGCAGAAAATATCATGCTGATCGACCGGGCGACGTCGCACGGCCTGGGCCTGCTCGATTTTCAGGACGCGCTTGCCGGGCATCCCGCCTATGATCTGGTGTCGCTGTTGCAGGATGCGCGTCGCGATGTGCCGCCGCAGATCGAGGCAGCGATGCTGGCGCGCTACAAGGCGATCGCCGCGCCGCCGCCCGATTTCCACGCCGCCTATGCGGTGCTGGGCGCGCAGCGGAACGCCAAGATAATCGGCATCTTCACCCGCCTTTGGCAGCGCGACGGCAAGCCGCGTTACCTCAGCTTCCTGCCGCGCATGTGGGATTTGCTGGAGCGCGATCTGGCGCACCCGGCGCTGGAACCGGTGGCGCAATGGTTCGCCGCCAACATACCGGCCGATCAACGCCATAGGGCGCTGGTGGAGTTCGCCCCGGCATGATCGACACAGCGATGTTGATGGCGGCGGGGCTTGGCAAGCGGATGCGTCCGCTCACCGCCACCCGGCCAAAGCCGCTGGTCAAGGTGGCGGGCAAGCCGCTGATGGACCATGCGCTCGACCGGCTGGAGGCTGGCGGCATCCGCAAGGTGATCGTCAATGTCCATTATCTCGCCGACACGGTCGAGGCGCATTTGCGCACGCGCAAGGGCGGCATGGCGTTTGCCGTCTCCAATGAGCGCGCCAAATTGCTGGAAACCGGCGGCGGCCTGATCCATGCCGCGCCGCTGCTGGGCGACAAACCCTTTTTCTGCGCCAATAGCGACAATCTGTGGATCGACGGGCCACAGGAAACCCTTGGAATGATGCAGCGCATCTGGAACCCGGACAGGATGGATGCGCTGCTGCTACTGGTGCCGCTCGCGCGCGCGCACTGCCATACTGGCCAGGGCGATTTTCATATGGACGCCAGCGGTCGGCTGACGCGGCGCAAGACGGCCCATGTCGCGCCATTCGTCTTTACCGGCGTACAGATCATGACGCCCGCGCTGCTGCGCGATCCGCCCGGTGACGTATTTTCGACCAATATTTTCTGGGACCGGGCGATCGAGGCGGGACGGCTCTATGGCGTTTCGCATCAGGGCCTCTGGTTCGATGTCGGTACGCCCAAAGCTATTCCTGTCGTGGAATCCATGATCACCCATGGGTGATCGCACGCGCCCCGCGCTATTTTCCATCCCGGCGCACCGCGCCTTTTCCGATGCGCTGGTTGCGGGCCTGTTGGCGCGCCATGGCGGCGATCCGATGGCGTTGGCGCAGGGCATGATCCTGCTGCCCAGCAATCGCGCGGTCCGCGCGGTCAGCGATGCGTTCGTGCGCGCGTCGGGCGGGGGGCTGTTGCTGCCGCGTCTGGTGGCCATCGGCGACCCGGATATTGGCGAACAGGTCGGTAGCGCGCTCGATCCGTTGGGGGAGGGGGAGGCGCTGCCCCCGGCGATTGCCCCGATGCGCCGCCAGATGATCCTGGCGCGGATGGTGCAGCAGGTAAAGGGCGATATTGACGCCGGGCAAGCGCTGCAACTGGGGCAGGCGCTGGGCGCGGTGCTGGATCAGATCCAGGTGGAGCGGGTGCCGGTCACGGCGCTGCGCGACCTCAGCCTGTCCGACGAATTGTCGCGACACTGGCAAACGTCGCTCCATCTGTTCGAGATCGTGATCGCCCGCTGGCCCGATGAACTCACGCGGCTGGGCTGCATGGACCTGACCGAGCGGCGCAACCAGCTGTTCGACGGGCTGGCGGCGCGCTGGCGGGATCATCCGCCGTCGGGCTTTGTCGTGGCGGCGGGCATTGCGTCGACGGCTCCGGCGGTCGCAGGGCTGTTGCGCCGGATAGGCGAAATGCCGGGTGGCATGGTCGTGTTCGCCGGGCTTGACCAGCATATGGACGACGAAGCGTGGCAGGCGATCGGCCCCTTCGATCCCGATCCCGTCACCGGCCTGGCCCCTGCTGGGCATGAAAGCCATCCGCAATATGCGCTGAAACGGCTGCTCCACGCCATGAGCGCGACCCGTGACGATGTGGCGCAATGGCGCTGGGGCAGCGAGCATGATGCGCGGGCAGTGCGCGGGCGCAATATCTCCAACGCGATGCTGCCGCCCCGGCTCACCAGGCGCTGGCGCGACCTGAAGACCGCAGACCGTTCGCTGGCGGGGGTCGCTGCGCTCGAAGTGGCGACGCCGGGTGAGGAAGCGCAGGCCATCGCCATCGCGCTGCGCGAGGCGCTGGAGACGGAGAAGCGCACCGCCGCGCTGGTGACACCCGACCGGCAACTGGCGACGCGGGTATCTGCGCATCTCAAGCGCTGGGGCATAGAGGCGGACGATTCGGCGGGCTTGCCACTTTCGCGCCTGCCGCCCGGCACTTTGCTGATCGCGATAGCGCAGGCGGTGGCGGAGCGGTTCGCGCCGGTCCCGCTGCTGACATTGCTCAAACATCCGCTGGTCATGCGGGGCGAAGGGCGGCTGGCATGGCTGGAGGGTGTGCGCGCGCTCGACCTGCTGTTGCGCGGGCCAAGGCCGCAGGCGGGACTGGCGGGGATCGACCTGCTGCTGATGCCGCGCGATGATGATCGCCAGCGGACCATACGCGGACAGGTGCGCGACTGGTGGCCCGCCGCGCGCGCCTTGCTGGAGCCGTTGGAACGGGCCTTTGCCGTCGCAACCGATCTTGCCACGCAATTGGCCGCGATCCGCGAGCAGGCGGGCGCGCTGACGGGGGACGCCGTCTGGGCGGGGCATCAGGGGCACGCCGCCGCCGATCTGTTCACCGAGATGGAGGCCGCGGCCGATGAAGGTCCGCGCCAGGCGGACATGCGCGCACTGCCGATGCTGCTCGATCATGTGCTGGGCGGCGTTTCGGTGCGTCCGCCGCAGGGTGGCCACCCGCGCATTGCGATATTGGGGTTGATCGAGGCGCAACTGGTACAGGCGGACCTGAGGATATTGGGCGGCCTGAACGAAGGCACATGGCCCGGCCTGCCTGCGCCCGATCCGTGGCTGGCGCCGCGTATCCGGCGGGAACTGGGCTTGCCGGGGGTGGAGACGCGTATTGGCCTGGCGGCCCATGATTTCGCCAGCGCGCTGGGCGCCCCCCATGTTCTGATCACGCGCGCGAAACGCGGGAGTGGTGGCCCGGCGGTGGCGTCGCGGCTCTGGTTGCGACTGAAGGCTATGGCGGGGCCGCAATGGAAAGTGGCGGATAGCTATGCCGTGCTGGCGCGCGCCCTCGATACGCCCGCTATCCATAACCCTGTTGGCCGCCCCGCTCCCGCGCCGCCCGCATCGGTTCGCCCAACCGTCATTCCCGTCACCGATGTGGACCGGCTGAAGGCCGATCCTTTCGCATTCTACGCCCGGCGCATACTGCGGCTGGTACGCCTCGATCCGGTCGATGCCGATGCCGGACCGGCCTGGCGCGGAACGGCGGTGCATGACATCCTGCAGCAGTGGGCGGAGGCAGGGATACTGGACCCCGCCGATCTGGAAGCGCGCGCCCGCGCCATGTTCGACCGGCCAGAGGTTCATCCGCTGCTGCGCGCGCTGTGGCAGCCGCGCCTGATCGAAGCGATCCGCTGGATCGCGGCGGAAGTGGTGCGCGACAAGGCGGAAGGGCGCACCCTCCTTGCCGTCGAAAAGGAAGGGCGCGCAGACATTGCCGAGGTGACGCTGATGGGCAAGGCGGACAGGATCGACCGCCTGCCCGACGGCACGCTGGGCATTATCGATTACAAGACCGGCAAGCCGCCCAGCGCGGCGCAGGTAAAGGCGGGCTTTGCGCTGCAATTGGGGCTGCTGGGCGTAATCGCGGAAAATGGCGGGTTTGACGGCATTACCGGGAGCAGGACCGCCGGGGGCTTTGAATATTGGTCGCTTGCCAAGAAGGGCGATCAGTTCGGCTATCGCGAAAGCCCGGTCGATCCGATGGGCGCGCGCAACAAGATCGTCACGGACCAGTTCACCGCCACCGTCCATCAACAGTTTGAAGAACTGGCGCAGGCCTTCCTGCTGGGAACGGCGCCCTTCCGTGCGGAAATCAACCCCGAAGTCGTCAATTATGGCGACTATGACCAGCTGATGCGGCTGGAGGAATGGTATGGCCGCGACGATGGCTAAGGCGCTGCAACCCTTGCAGGGTAACCAGGCCCGCGCCGCCGCACCGGACGCGCATGTCTGGCTGTCGGCGTCGGCAGGGACCGGCAAGACCCATGTGCTGACCGCACGCGTGTTCCGCCTGCTGCTGCAAGGGGTGCGGCCGGAAAATATATTATGCCTGACCTTTACCAAGGCCGGCGCGGCGGAAATGGCCGATCGCATCCATGACCGGCTCGCCGCCTGGGTGCAGATGGACGACAAGAGGCTGTTTGCCGATCTGGAGGCGCTGGGCGAGGAGTCCGGGCCGGACGCCCGCGATTTCGCGCGGCGGTAGTTCGCCGAAGTGCTGGAGTCGACCGGCGGCGGGCTGCGTATCCAGACGATCCATGGCTTTTGCCAGCAATTGCTGACCGCCTTTCCGCTGGAGGCGGACCTGACGCCCGGCTTCAGGCCGCTCGACCAGCGCGAACAGACCAATCTCGCCCGGCAGACGCTGGCCGACATGGTGGTGCGCGCGCATGAGACGGGCGACGATGCGCTGTTCGCGGCGTTGCAGGCGATCAGCCTGCGGCTGGGCGAGGGTGGGGCGGAAAACTATCTTCTGCGGTGCGCGGCGAAGGGCGACGCACTGGAATATCTGCCCGATGCGATCACCCCCTGGGTCATGGCCGAACTTGGCCTGCCGGAGGGCGACATCGACCAATGGCTGGCCGACCAATGCGCGGACGCAAGCTTCGATATGCGTACGCTCGACCAGATCGTGCAGGTGAATGTGCAATGGGGCAAGAGCCGCGGGCTGGAACGGTGCGACCGGATTGCCGCCTGGCGCGCGCTTGATCCGGCGGGTCGGGCCGCCACCCTGTCCGACCTGCATCGCGCCTGGGCCAAGGCGGATGGGGAGATCATGCTGACGAAGGGGTGGGTGCCGCCGGTCGATGGCTATGCCGAAATGGCGACCCGGCTCTACGACCGCTGCGCCGAGCTGATCGCGATGAAGCTGCGCGCCGATTATGCGGCGCTGCTGGGGCAGGCGCTCCATGCCGGGCGGGCCTATGCGCGGGCCTATGCGCAGGCCAAGCAACTGGCCGGTGCTGTGGATTTCGACGACCTGATCGCCCGCGCCGCCGCGCTGCTGGAGCAGGACGGGATTGCGGAATGGATCCGTTACAAGCTGGACCAGCGGTTCGACCATATACTGGTGGACGAGGCGCAGGATACCAACGCCGCCCAATGGCGCATCGTAAGGACGCTGGCGGAGGAATTTTTCGCAAGCGAGTGGCAGCCGGGCGACAAGGTGCGGACAATCTTCACCGTCGGCGATTTCAAGCAGGCCATCTTCGGCTTTCAGGGGACCAGCCCAGCCAATTTCGCTGCGGCGCAAATCCTGTTCCAGCGGGATGCCGACAATAGCGGTCACGATTTCCACAACCTGTCCCTCGACCAGAGTTTCCGTTCGACCCCGGCGGTGCTGGAGGTGGTGGACCGCACCATTTCGACCCTGCGCGCCGATCGGCTGGGACTGGAGGCTGGCGACGTCCATCATATCAGCGCCAACCGGCATCCGGGCGAAGTGCTGCTGTGGAAGCCGGTCGTCGCCAACCTGTCCGGCGAGGCCGAGGGCGAGGAGGATTGGGCCGCCGATCAGGAGCGGGTGCTGGCGCAGAAGATCGCGCAACAGATCAGGCAGTGGATCGACGACGGGGTGATGCTCGAAAGCCGAGGGCGTCCGGTGCGGGCAGGGGACATCATGATCCTGGTCCGTCGCCGCAGCGAACTGGCGCGGCTGATCGTGGCGCGGCTTTATGAGGAGAAGGTGGCTGTTGCCGGGATCGACCGGCTACGGCTCAATGCGCCGCTGGCGGTGCGCGATCTGCTGGCGGCGCTGCGCTTTGCGGTGCAACCCGACGACGAGCTGAACATGGCGGCGCTATTGGTTTC
>ERZ1292623.5327-Hain-H51-01um-R1-5327-length-10292-cov-7_pt1 | contig 10292 bp, 8 predicted proteins | sample MGYA00564398_ERZ1292623 | MGnify/ENA primary metagenome ERZ1292623 (study PRJEB36523, sample SAMEA6512633) | groundwater metagenome | collected 2019-01-07 | study: AquaDiva: Metagenomics assemblies of 32 groundwater samples
GGCGTGATGTCCGGTATCGGAAAGGGCATCACCACCTCATCGATCGGCCGTGTCCTTCTGGACTACGGCTTTTCGGTTACGGCTTGCAAGATCGATCCGTATCTCAATGTCGACGCCGGTACGCTCAATCCGATCGTCCACGGTGAAGTCTTTGTGACCGATGACGGCACCGAAGGCGATCAGGACCTGGGCAACTACGAGCGCTTCTTGGAGACCGACATGTCCCACAAAAATATCATGACTTCCGGCCTTGTCTATCAGACTGTCATCCAGCGCGAACGCAACCTCGAGTACGGCGGCCAAGATGTCGAAATGATGAGCGAGATCCCCAACGAAGTGAGCCGGCGCCTCAAAGATCTTGCGGATACGGCAAAAACTGATTTTGTTTTAGTAGAGGTGGGGGGAACCGTGGGGGACAACGAAAACCTCGTCTTCCTGGAAGCCGCTCGCATCATGAAGCTCAACGATCCGGACGGTGTGATCTTTGTCTTGGTGAGCTACATGCCAATACTCCACAATACCGGCGAGATGAAGTCCAAGCCCACCCAGCATGCCGTCAAAGCGCTTAACTCGGTCGGCATCAACGTGGATATGCTCATCGCACGCGCGAGTGTTGCCATCGATAAACCCCGCAAAGAAAAAATCTCCCGCATGTGCAATATCCAAGCGGAGGATGTCATCTCGGCTCCCGATGTCGGATCGATCTATGAAGTGCCGATGAACTTTGAGCGCGATCTCATAGGAAAAAATATTCTCAAGAAATTTAATATCGCCGTAAAGAAACACGACAGCGCCACCTGGAAAAAACTGGTGGACTCCATCCACGACGCCAAGGATCCGGTCAAGATCGGCATTGTCGGCAAATACTTTGTCAGCGGCGACTTCTCGCTGACTGACGCGTATCTCTCGGTGATCGAGGCCGTGAAACATGCCGCATGGGCGCACGGCCGCAAGCCGGAGATTACGTGGCTCAATTCCGAGGAATACGAAAAAGATCCCAAGAAGCTCGACGAACTCAAAGCTTTTGATGGCGTGATCGTCCCAGGCGGATGGGGAAGCCGCGGGGTAGAGGGCAAGATCTTGGCAGTCCAGTACCTGCGTGAACACAATATCCCGTTCCTGGGGCTTTGCTACGGCCTCCAGATGGCGGTCATCGAGTACGCCCGCAATGTCGTGGGACTCAAAGGCGCGCATACCACGGAGGTGGATCCGAAAACCAAGTATCCCGTGATCGACACGATTCCTGATCAGATCAAAAACATCACTCAAAAAATTATGGGTGGCACCGCGCGCCTGGGTGCCTATGACTGCGATCTCAAGAAGGGAAGTCTCGCCGAGAAACTCTACGGAACAAAGTCAATCTCCGAGCGTCATCGGCATCGCTACGAAGTAAATAACGACTACAAAGAACAGATTGAAAAAGCTGGCCTCGTCATCTCCGGCACCAACCCCAAGAGCAACCTCGCCGAGATCATCGAGCTCCCGGGGCATAAGTTCTTCATGGGTTCGCAGTTCCACCCGGAGCTCAAGAGCCGCCCTTTACATCCCCATCCATTGTTCCTCGGCTTTATTAAAGCCTCGATACAATAAGCACCAAGTTCCAAGCACCAAATCACAAACAAATCCCAATGTTCAATATTAAAAAATTGGAATTTAAATATTGTTTGATATTTGGAATTTGAGATTTGTAATTTATGGCGAATTTGTACGCAAATAAGGCATCAAACGTCCGTAAAACCATCGTCCTGATGACGGTGTTCTTTTTGCTGATCATCGGCCTGGGCTTTGCGTTTTCGCAGTACTATGGCTCGCCTGACATTCTCTACATTGCTGTCGCCATCAGTGTCATCATGAACTTCACTGCCTACTGGTGGTCAGCGAGCATCGCCCTCGCCATGTCCGGCGCGCGCGCCGTCACGCGCGAGCAAGCGACCGAGCTCTATCGCGTCGTGGAGAATCTCTCTATCACCGCCGGCTTGCCCTTGCCCAAGATCTACATCATGGACGCTCCACAGATCAACGCATTTGCCACAGGGCGCAATCCCGAGCATGCAGCGATTGCCGTGACCACAGGTGCTCTGCAAAAGCTTGAAAACGAAGAGCTTGAGGGCGTGATTGCCCATGAGCTCTCACATATCGGCAACCGCGACATCTTGATCTCGTCAGTCGTCGTCGTGCTTGCGGGCATCATCGCTATCGCCGCCGACATCGGCATGCGCGCCACGCTATTTGGCGGGCGACGCCGGAGCAATGACAACGGCGGGGGAGGGCAAATTGGCTTACTCATCGCGATTGTCGCCATGATCATCGCGCCAATTGCCGCCACGATCATCCGCCTTGCTGTCTCGCGCCAGCGCGAGTATCTCGCCGACACCTCCGGCGCTTTGCTATCCCGCTACCCGGACGGCCTTGCCAACGCCCTTGAAAAAATCCGTGCGGACCACACCGCGATGCCCCATACTCACGCCGCCACCGCGCATCTTTTCATCGGCAGCCCCCTCAACGACGACGACTCCGACAAGCCCAGTGCTTTTGCAAAACTCTTTATGACGCACCCGCCGCTCTCAGATAGGATTAAGCGATTGCGTGGAGTACGCTAGAGAAGCTCTGGCTCCACGTTAATTTCTCCGTGAAGATCTTCAATCATCTTAGATTTAATTTCTTCGTAGTTTTTATGTTGCCCGAGGAGCCAACCGAGTTTCGTAGTAATTGATTCGATACTCATATCATGGGCAGGAATTGCTAAATCATTTTCTCGCAAGTAAGCCCCCGTTTCGTTAACCTGCATGCTCGCCACCCCACTTGGTGCCTGTGTAGTCATAACAACCGGAATTTTGTGCTCTTTCAGATACTCAAAACCTTTAAAAAGGTGTGAACTTGGATCCCCGGCACCAAAAGCCCGAAAAATAAAAGCTTTTATATTATTGTGCTCTACGAGCGATTGAAAAAGATCTGCTGACATGCCAGGAAATTCCGTCATTGATGCAATGCTTGCGGTATCAAAATCTTTTTTCACGCTTAAAACTCTTGATTGTATCGCCAAGGGTCTAACTTTCGATAGGTAAGCAACATGTTTATTAAGAACCAGCTCGTTAATACGAATAAATCTGCCGATTTGACCCAAAGATCCTGTAATAAAGGAACTGAATGGATCGTAATCAAAATCAGTTCCTTTTTTGACCCGCGTTCCGGCAATAATTTTACTTCCGAAGACCGCCATGACGCCCTTAATGGGATGGTACCCCCATACGCACAAACGCAGCGCATTGATAAGATTCGTCATCGCATCACTTCCGAGGTATCCAAGCGGAACTTGGGCACCAGTAAAGATAACGGGCTTATTTATATTCTCAAGCGCGAAGGACAATGCTGCACAGGTATATCCCATCGTATTGGTGCCGTGTAGTACAAGAAATGCATCGTAGAGATCGTAGACCTCTTGGATTTTCCCTGCAAGGATAGCCCAGTTTTCCGGGAGTATATTTGAACTGTCTAAGTTAAAAAGCTCAACAATGTCAGGAGTGATTTGGATATTCCAGTTCTTCTTTATCACTTCAACGGAGTTTTCGACAATCGACAAAAAACTATTGGGATCTGACTTGACTGATTCTGATATATTACTCTTCGCGACATTACCCGCGATGGTGCCACCGGTGAAAATAATAAGAACTCTTTTTTGTGCGTATGTATCCATAGAAGGAAACTATATGATCAATGATAGTACGATAATGAGGCCTGATGCAAGAATCTTTTTTAGCGTCGGCTTTTCGCGAAGAAATATCATACTCAGGATGAACACAAAAATTGGTGTAATGTTTCCTAGTGTAATCGTAACTCCGGCATTCCCACGTGAAAGCGCAAGATACAAAAGCACCCAGGTAGTGATCACGATGAGCCCGCGCCCAAAAATAATCCTGTATTGCTTGATCGTAATGTGACTGATAGAAAACTGGAAAAATAGTAAAGCAAAAAATGCGATAAACCCAGCACGAAACATGTACAGTGTTGGCGCGTTAATAACGTGCATATTATTTAATAGATACTTTGAGGGAATGGCCGAAATGCCAAAAAGAAATGAAGCTATTAAGGCAGGCGTGAGGGTATATGCGTTGAATTGTTTGAAGTTTTTGAAATCTGCCGAAAAAATAATAATAAGAATAATAATAAGGGCAGCAAAAACATAGGTATGTAAACTGACGGTGTCGCTGATGAACAGCCATCCAAAAAGAAAAGTGAATGCCGGCGCAAGAGACAGTATAGGAGTCGCTACGCTTGCTTCTGTCCTTTCAAAGGTCTTGAAGTAAAAGTAATTCGCAACCGTATCAATGAGACCTATCAGAGCCACCAATGCCATGGCTTTTAGCGATGGCTGAAAAGAATAGAAAAGAGGGGAGATCAATACGAGCGTTGCTCCCATCGTAAGAAAATTAATACCTAGGATGTCTTTTGATTTTATATCCTTCAGAAGAGTACGCGCCAATATATTGGCGATTGCCGAAAAGAACGCCGAAATAATCGCGATAGTCGTGAAACTTAATTGACTGATATGGAATGCGTCATTCATAGATAGTTACGTTACTTAATTATACTATATTTTAAAAAAGGGTGGGATTTATGGCATGGAATCCCGAACCTGTGTGAGCTACGTGGTCACTGCCTCGTCAGGCGGCCAGATTTTCGGCTCCTCCTCATCGGGGTACATGGCCATGGTGGTTTCCCCAGGAACGGCCTTGATCTTATGAACATCGATTCCGAGTCATATGTTCTTGACTTGGTTGTTGTCATGCTATAGCATCTATAAAGAGTGGCCAATATCACCTTAGGGTGCTAATGATCACCAATAACTAAATAACTTAATAAATATGGCCTATTCAGAAGTTTTTGAGGAGTTAGGGCTGACCCCGAATGAGGCGAAAATCTATGAAACGCTGGTTTCCGGGGTTGAGATGCCGGTATCGGAGATTTCAGTAAAAGCCAAGGTCCACCGGCGCAATGTGTATGATGCGTTGAATCGGCTTTTGGAAAAAGGGCTTGTATTTCAGATTTTTCAGAAAGGAGAGAACCTGTATCGCGCTGTGCATCCCCAAAAACTTATGGAGGTTTTGAAAGAACGAGAAAAATCACTTGAACGCATCTTGCCAGCACTTTCTATACAATACGAAGAGAAGCCATTGGAAGAAGCTGCGTTTATCTATAAAGGCGTTGAGGGGTACAGAAATTATCGGCGTGACCTTCTACGCATAAATCAAGAAGTATATTTCCTCGGAGCAAAGGCGCTCTGGATGACGCCGGGCATTCCAAAGAGTGTACATGAAGAATTTCGCACAAAGTTTGAAAAACAAAAGAAAAACTACAAAACGCTCTTCGATCCACGAGTACCAAAAATGCTTCCCGAGGCCCTCAAGAACATTGGGGGAGAGTATAAAGTATTACCCAAGGGATATGAGACGATCGGTGTCGTGGACATTTTTGGCGATCACATCGCCACGTTCACCAGCAAGGGCGTGGGCAACTTCGGCGAAGACGGCTCCATCTACGTCATGATCAACCGCGATCTGGCCGAGTCCTACAAAACCTGGTTCCGCTTCATCTGGGAACACTGCCCGAGCCCGAAGAAAAAATAACAAAAAAAAATGAAAAGCCGCCGGAGAACAGAAATAGCCCGGTGGCTTTTTGTTGCTCTACGGCGGCGGAAGGAACTAGACTAAATAGTTTCTCTCATGGCCTCCACGAGGGCCTTCGCCATGATGCGGTCTGCGCACAGCGCGGAAGGATTATGCCGGAACAATCCCTCCGAAAGAACCGAGAGGAAGAGCGCGACGACGTACTCTTCTTTGGCTCTCACGAGTTCCGACCATACCGCATAGTCGGAAGTCGTCTCATCCAGATTGGCTGGAAGGATGACCCGAACCTTGGGTCCGCCTTCTCCAATCTGGATACTGCGCGCCGCAAGCTGGCGGTGGAGCTCACCAGCTTGCGCCTCGTCCACCGTATTGGCGACGAGGCGGATTGAATTGCCGCGCGGAACGATCTGACTGACTCGCTCCGCAATCGCCCGCAAAGTCTCTTTGTCAAAGACCACGCGAGCATCGACAGTCCAATCCCGACCATCAAACAGGTCATCGTTGCCTCGGCTAACCTGCTCGACGACCGTCTCAACATCTGACCTCTCGTGCTCCACAAGAGAAGCCAGAGACGCGCTCCGGGCATCTTGTGCCGGGTCTTGGTACGACCGAGCACAGACGAAGACACCCGAGGCGCGGGCTAAGCCGGCACGACGATACGTCTTGGGATCTCGAAGATTCCCCTTGACGTACGCGCACCCTGCCTTCAGGAGATGTGGCGGAAGATCCGGCAGGTCTTCCGCCACAATCACGACTAGGACGCGACGTCCAAACTGGTCGTGAACCTCCTGTACTAAACTTTCGGCCTTCTCCCAATCCACGGGCTGGACCAGGATGAAAACCCGGGACATGCCAACGGTGTCGAGCCAGGACACCACGGCCGCCCCGTTCTTGCTCGAGTGCCACCAGTCTAGTAACGGCGGCACTACGAGGGCAGCGGCGAGAAGGCCCCAAAAAACCCACGCCGCCAACTTCCAAATCGAGATAAACAACACCGACAGGGGGCCACCTGTCGGCTCGTACCCTCCGTCGTCGAACGTCAAGACGACGGCAAGTATCCACCTGGCTGCCCGTGACCAGGTGGCGCTCTCGAGAACGTGGAATCCCACGATCCCGAGAACTACGAAACCGAGGGTCCCCGCAAGCGCGAGAACCCCCATCCGGGTTGCCCGCCTCATGGTTCCCTCCTATTCTTTTTTGTGGCGGAATTGCCACAAGATAAGCACCCATTCCTTGCCTATCTAGTAGCAACACAATGCTACGGCTTGATTTTTTCCTGAAGCTTCATGACATTTGCAAAGTCCCATAGCACGACCGCTGTGTATACAAACCAAATTCCAAACACGATGATCGTCGGAGATGATTCGATTTGAATGGAAAGAACGGTTTGAACGATCAAGAACATCACGCCAACGGGGAATAGAAGGAAACTTGTCGTCAGATGAATCAGAATTCGCTGTGATACGCGAGTCGGATCAAAGTCGCGATACGAAAGTGAAAAGAAGCCGAACATGGCGGCAAGCGCGAGGATGCTCGTAGCAAACATCACATCCCCAAGGGCACCAGAGTCAACCTGGTGAAGAAACTTACTTAATGGATGGTCGATCAAGATGATGCCAACGACAAGCACAATATTTTTGACTACATTTTCTTGTATCAGACGAGAGGTATTGATCGAGGATGTCTGCCAGAACTGCCGGAGCACTTTAAGCATACGAAAGAGCTTGGTGGCTCGCGCAAATCGAGCAAACCGAACTACCCGGATCGCACCGATATTTAAACCAGAAAAGAAGAATGGCAAGATCGCAATGAAATCAATGACATTGTAAAAATTGAAGATAAACTTCCGGCGTGAAGGCGCCGACCACAGGCGCAGTCCATATTCCATAGAAAAAACAATCGTTAAGAATAGCTCAAAACCATGCAAAAATCCCTTATGTCGAGCTGCAAGCTCGTGATAAAAGAATTCAATGCCTAGAGCCACACCGGAACAAAGGATCAGAAGAATGATTGCCGCGCGAAACCGCCATGCCCATGCGGTTGAGGGGGTTTCAAAGAATTCGTGGACTCGTTCTTGCCTTGTTTTTATCATTGTTTCCATACCGCATAAGTAAACCATCTCGACGAAAAAGCGCCTATTTTTTTAGATTATATTTGTGTTATGCCTTGATTTCCTTGAAAAATAAGGGTTTTTTATAGGTTCCTGCGATGTCAGAAATATTGACAGATTTTGACAGATATGCTAAGATGGTGTCTAATGAGCATCCAATCTACGCTCGAAAAAACAGGTCTGTCGCAAAAAGAATCGCTTGTGTATACGGCATTGCTTGAGCTTGGGGCTTCTTCGGTGGTCGGAATCGCAAAGAAATCAGGTCTCAAGCGGCCGACGGTCTATCTTGTTTTGGACGAGCTGGTAAAAAAGGGCTTTATTTCCGAAGTACCAGAAGAAAAGAAGCGGCGCTTTATTGCGCTCTCACCGGAGAATATTGTCGATAGCTTTGATCAGCGGGCCCGTGAACTGCGCAAGATGCTCCCACACCTTTTGGATTTCTACCAAGGTCAGAGTGAGCGGCCCGTTATACGATTTTTCAATAGCCACGAAGGTATGATGAGCGTCTATCGCGAGGTGACGAAAAAAGGATCCACACAGGAAATTCTTTCCTTCGTATCCCCGGAAAACGTACCTGAAGAATTCAACGAAAACTGGGATATGTTCTTGCGGCTTTTTAGTGGACGAGGAGCGAAAGGGCGAGAAATCTTCTCCATCAGTTCACTGGAGCATCCCTATGTCCGTCAGGTAAAGAAAATCCCGAACTACCAAGCACGTGTTGCGTCAGCTGAATCGTTATTCCCAAGCGACACTATCGTCTACGGAGACAAGGTCGCGTTGTTATCATTCAAAAAGGGTTTTGCCATTATTATCGAAAGTGCGGACGTCGCCAAATCACTTCGTTCACTCTTTGAACTCGCATGGCAATCGGCACGGCCGTTGTGATAAAGTATCTACATGGAGTCGTACAGGGACAAGAAAGTCTTGATTTTTGGTCTTGGCATCCTCGGAGGCGGAGTCGCCACGTCTAATTGGTTTCTAAAACAAGGCGCCAAGCTTTTGATCGTTGACGCGAAAACGCGCGAAGAACTGGCGTCATCGATCGCGCAATTGAGTAGCGATGTCGAATTATGCCTGGGAGGGGCAGAGCCAAGTCTTGAGGGAATTGACACGCTTGTGCTTAATCCCGGGGTTTCGTTTCGGCATCCGCTGGTTCTCAAAGCTCGTGAACGTGGGATTCACGTCGTCAATGAAGCGACGATTTTTTATAATAACTTCCCAGGAAAGATCATCGGCATTACGGGAACTCGAGGAAAGACCACGACGGCAACATGGACGGCGCATTTGATGGGCGACCAAGCAGTCCTGGCGGGAAATTCACCTGAACATCCGTTTCTGAAAGTTTTGAGCGGTGAAACCGCTCAATGGGCGGTAACAGAGGTGTCGAGTTTTCATTTGGAATTATTCGATGAGACCGTGCGGCCTCCGGATATCGCCGTTCTCACTAATATTTATCAAGACCATCTCAACCGCTACGGCTCGATGGAGGAGTATGCGGAGACGAAAAAAAATCTCTATCGTTGGCAAAAGCCGGGGCAAAAACTCATCACAGGAAATGAACATATACCTCTAGACGTGGCGGGTTTTGCGGAGCAGTGGGGAGAACATAACTTAATAAATCTTTGTTTGGCGGCGCGTGCCGCGCATGAAGCCGGTGTGCCATGGGACGAACTTCAAACACGCATTGCCACGCTCCCACAAATCCCGTTTCGCCAGCAGGTGGTGTATGAAGATGGTCATCTTATCGTCATCAATGATACGGCCGCAACATCACCGGAAGGCGGGATTGCCGCGCTTGAGCGCTTTGGTGGGCCGGATACCGTCCTGATTGCCGGGGGCACTGATCGGGAACTCGACTTCACGGAGTGGAACAAGGTCATCGCACAGACGATTAAGAAAAAACATGTTATCTTGCTTGCGGGATCGGCTACCAAAAAAATGCTCGAAGGCACAACGTACGAAACACTGGATGAGTGCCTACAGGCCGCGCTCGCGCTCCATCCCAAGATCATTCTGTTTTCTCCCGCCTGCAAAAGCTTTGAAAAATTTAAGAATGAATACGATCGAGGAGAACAGTTTAATGCCCTGGTAAAGAAACATTTGCCGAGTCACAAAACGCCACACATTTCGTTATGAAACAAGAGGAGTTTGAAAATTTATACCAGTCCCATCTGACCCCCGTCTATCGGTATTGTTACTTGCGATTGGGATCGAAAGAGGCCGCGGAAGACGTGGCACAAGTCGTCTTTGAGAAGGTCTGGACGGCCAAAGAAAGCTATCGTGATCAGGGTAAGACACCACTTGCATATCTCTTCACGATTGCCCGAAACGCAATTATCGATCGGCTCCGCAGGAATGAAGCGGTTCCGCTCGATCCGCAAACTCCGGCGTTCCTCGCCATCGAAGACGAGAACCACGATCCGCGAGATGCCAGCCGCCAGCGAGAAGCTACGGAAATGGTATATCAAGGATTAGCGAAACTTGATGAAGAGCCGCGAGAAGTCCTCATGCTCCGGTATATCGCCGAGTTACCCTACGAGGATATTTCGTTATTACTA
>ERZ1292623.5328-Hain-H51-01um-R1-5328-length-10291-cov-4_pt1 | contig 10291 bp, 8 predicted proteins | sample MGYA00564398_ERZ1292623 | MGnify/ENA primary metagenome ERZ1292623 (study PRJEB36523, sample SAMEA6512633) | groundwater metagenome | collected 2019-01-07 | study: AquaDiva: Metagenomics assemblies of 32 groundwater samples
GTTCCTTGGGTGGAGTCGGGAGTCCAGGAGAAGATCCTGGTTGAGGGGTTAAAAGACGCTCCCGCGGGAAGAGGTGAGGTTGAGTAATTTAAGGGGTCATTGTCCGGGTCGGTGGCGGAGACGTTAAACTCCAGCAATTTTCCTTCGTCAATGATTTGGTCGCCGATGGGAGCAAGGACGGGAGGACGATTGATATCGTTGACGGTGATTTTAACGGGCTCATTGTCATAGCCGCCTTTGCCGTCGTAGACGTTGAAGGTTATGGAATAATCTTTTGTTCCTTGGGTGTATGACGGAGTCCAGGAGAATATTCTAGCGGCTGGATTGAAAGAAGAGCCGGGAGCGGCGGCAAGCCCGTCCACCGAGTAAGTCAGAGTGTCTCCTCCGTCAAGGTCGGTGGCGGAAATAATGAAAGAAAGAAGCTGGTTCTTTAACTTTAAATATGAATTTCATATATTTTGATATTTTCTAATACTTTTCGATGTTTTGTTTTTTAAGGCCCTTATATTTATTGCACATAATTCCTGTTAGTTTCCCTCGTTAGAGGTTGGATTTTAGTGCAACGTGTCGACAAAGGTAGTGGGGATAGTAAAGTCCGAACAAAGAAAACAAAGATTTAATAATTATTTGATTTTTTATTATAATATGAAAGAATTTATTGAGAAGGTAAAAAGTAAAAAAGACCTGTCCAGAACCGAAGCTTATAGTGCTATGTTAAGAATTCTTGAAGAAGCTAGTGATAACGATATTTCTGATTTCTTAATTGCGATGAACAAGAAAGAACCAACCATCGAAGAATTAACCGGCTTTGTTAAGGGAATGAAAGAAAAAGCTGTGTTTATTAAACCAAATGTTGAGATGTTGATTGATACGTGCGGGACAGGTGGCGATCGTAAAGGAACTATCAATGTTAGCACAGGAGCCGCGATACTAACCGCTTCTGCAGGTGTACCGGTCGCAAAGCATGGGAACTATTCTATATCGTCAAGAAGTGGAAGTGCAAATGTTTTAGAAGCATTAGGCTACAATATTAACATGGAACCTGAAGATTGTGAAAAGATGATAGAACAAACTAATTTTGGCTTCCTTTTCGCTCCAAAATTCCATCCAGCTATGAAAAGAGTAGTACACATAAGGAAAAAAATTGGAGAAAAAACTATTTTTAATTTATTAGGACCTCTTTGTAATCCAGCTAATGCACGGGCGCAATTAATTGGCGTTTATGAAGAACATCTTTGTGAAAAATTTTGTTATGTTCTCAAAGAGATTGGCTTAGAACATGCGTTAGTTGTCCACGGTTCGGGATTAGACGAAATATCAAACATTGGTGAAACAACTATTTACGAATTGGAAGATGGCACAATAAAATCTTATCAAATTGCACCAGAGAAATTTGGATTCAAGAGATATGAACTGAAAGATATTCTTGGTGGTTCCCCAGAGGAAAATGCAATATATATAAAAGATATTTTTAATGGTCGGCATGGAGCAAAAAGAGACATTGTTGTATTAAATGCCGGGGCAAGTATATACTTGGGTGATGGTGCTACTTCTTTAGAAGAGGCTGTTGAGAAAGCTAAAAAGATATTGGATTCTGGAGCCGCTTCAATAAAGTTATCAGAGATTATCAATTATTCTAAGAGATGAGATAATTTTCAGTTTTAGCGAGGACTCGATTTCGCTTAATCGCTGTTATACTCTTAACAAAATATATAAAAATAAAATTTATTCTTTTACATCCCTTATTCCATTTTCTGTTATCATAAATATTGCTTCTGAATCCGGTAAGTGGGGAGCATCAACAACTCTTGCTACTCTTGTACCTTTCTTTCCTTTTCTTAGATAGATCCTATAAGTACTATTGTGTGCTAATACATGCCCACCAATAGCTACTGTTGGATCTCCGAAAAATACATCTGGTCTTGACATCACTTGATTTGTTACGTAGATTATTAAATTATATTTTTCTGCTAACTTAAGTAAGTCATGCATATGCTTGTTTAGTTTTTGTTGCCTGTCTGCTAACATTCCCCTTCCCTGAAAGTCACTTCTAAAATGAGACATTAAAGAATCAACAATAACTAGTCTTATAGGTAGATTATCCTTTTTAATCAAATCTTCTATCTTTTCTACCAATAAAATTTGATGATCTGTATTAAATGACCTAGCTACTTTAATATTCTTCAATACTTGTTCTGAATCCATATTTAATGCTGCTGCTATTTGTTTAATACGCTCTGGTCTAAAGGTTGATTCAGAGTCAACCCATACGCACATTCCTTCTCCCCCATTTTTATCTCTTGGTAATTGCACTGTAACTGCTAATTGATGTGCTAAACTTGATTTTCCAGAACCATACTCTCCAAAAAATTCCGTTATGGCATTACACTCAATTCCCCCACCCAGTAAAGAATCTAAAGCATTACTGCCTGTAGTAATCTTAATTACATTCTCTCTTTTTTTGAGAATTTCATCACCAGATTCAAAGCCCATATTTAAGGCATCTCTTGCAGCCCTAATTATTTTTCTTGCTACTGCTTCTCCTACTCCCGCTATATCTACTAAAACTGCTGGACTTACTACTGCTATGCTTATTAAATCAGAATAACCAGAATCTTTTAGTTTTTCTGCTGTTGCAGCTCCAACACCAGGAAGCTCTTCTATAGAATTAATAACTTGTTCTTTTGTTTCTTTTTTACTCATCTTCATCACTCTCTTTTTCTTCTGATAAAAAAAGTTCTTTTTGTATTTCTTGAAGTATTATTAATAATTTTGGTATATCTTGTCTTCTTATATTCATTACCTCTTCTCTCCACACATCCCCCTCTTTTTTCCAGCTTCTTTTTAATGATGCGGTTTTGAAGCCTACCTTTGTACCATTTATCTCTTTCTCATTAAACCAAATTGCACCATTTATATTTCCAGAACGCCATGTTTTAATTGGCATATTTTTCATTTTTTACCTCCTTTCGGATCTTTTTTCAATTAGTCTTTAAGAGTCCATAGAGAAACCAAGTCTCCCTATTCGGAAGCTCTTTCATGAGACTTAATATTTTATATATATATTTATTTATAAAGTTGTTGGGGGTCTGTGTCACATTGTCACACTAAATAATTTCCATACACTTAATACTAAAAGTAATATAAAGAGGGTAAATTCTAACATTTTTCCTGTATAAATAAATCCCTTAATTCTAAACTTGCTTAATGGGTGTAATGGCATGATTCCTTCTTTTGTTATTGCATCTGAAATTAGATGAGAAGAGTAACCTATTAAAATAGGTAAAGTAAATGTATTTGTTTTTAGTAATATGTAAATTAATAATGATAAAATCGGTAAGAATAAAAAACTATGAAAAAATCCACGATGTTCAAATAGGAATGATATTGGTTTAAAATATCTCCCTATTTTTGATTTTGGATGATCTATATCTGGAAGTAAACCGCCAAATAATATTAATAACATAAATAGTATTTGATTAGCTGGGTTAAAAATTTCTATAGAAAATAGGCCTGTTAAGAAAGCTAATGCTAAATGTGTTTTAAACATCATAGAATAATTATATTTCTATGATTTATAAATTTTAGTCTATTACTGTAGAAGTTATATCACCAGTCAAAGTTTGAGATTCTGTATAAAAGTCTTTTCTTTTTTCTCTAGCATATGTCATAAATTCATGTAATTTTTCATGTATGTTAGACATATTTATTCCCCTCTTATTCAAACATTTACCAATATCAAGTGCTAATTCAGATCCTGTTTGATATCTTTTTTGGGGGTTCCTTTCTAAACATTTTAGTATAACATTATATTCTTGACTAGTAAACTTATTGTTTTCTTTTATTATTGTATCTGGATTTTCATTCATTATAATTTTTTTTAGTTCGCTTTCTCTTCTGTGTGGAGATATAAATGGTCTTCTATCGCTACCAGCACCTAATTCATATAAAGCTACTCCCAATGCCCATATATCATTTAAAGGATCAACTTTTATGGGTTTTATAAATTCCATTTTTTCACGGTCGCTATTAGGAACGTAAGTGAAATCTATACATTCCATTATTTGTGGTGAGAAAAATGGTACTGAACCGCCCTTCATATTAGTTTGCGGTAACTCTTTTGAGGTTGGGTCAAAAGATAATGCCATACCAAAGTCCACTAACTTTATAAAACCATCATCATATGTTAACATTATATTATCTGGTTTAATATCGCTATGAACTATGCCTACTTTACTTTGATAATCTAAACCCAATGCAAGCTGATATCCTACAGAAAATACGATTTCTGGTTTTAATCCTTGAAGTCCGTCATCTATAGCCTGTCTCTTTCCATCTTTTAATATATGTTTAAGATTGTTTCCATCTACAAAATCCATAACATAACCAATACCTCTTTCATTTGATAATTGCCCATAAATAATTGGAAGATTTTGATGTTTTAATGAAGAAAGTAATGCCTTCTCCATATTAAAAAGCTCTAACTTATTGTTACTAAATTGTATAGCATCGTAAGATAAAAATTTTATGGCAACTAATCTGCAATCAGATTTTATACCCACTTCTGATGCTATTCTTCTTATTTCATAATCATTATGAACTGGTTTTTCTTTTCTTAACTCTTCATTTAAGGCTGGTAATTCTTTTTCTTGTGCTGTTGTAATTTCAATTTTAAATTCATGTTCATCTGCTCTCCAATTTTCTAACTTCCTTTCTAAACTAGCTCTTTTTTGTTCTACAACTGTTGTTTTTAATAATTCTTTTACAAATCTATCTGTATCGCCTTCGTCATTTATAACTTGTAACCCTTTAAAAATTTCAGCCATTTTCCCATGGCCCATTTTACCTAGAACATAGTAATCACTAAATTTTTCTCCTGGTTGTAATGCAAGTCCTTCGTCTTTAAGTATTTTTTTTACCATTTTAAGTATAATCTATATTTTCTGGAGTTGGTTCTTGTATTTCTATAATTCTAATCGGTCTTCGTGCATGCCCATATATATAATCTTTATAAGGCAAACACAATTGTCTAGCTTCTTTCAAACTTGTAGCTCCAACTAAAGCCACTAAATATTTATTTTTATTATTCTCAACATAGTGATTTAATACCATAGCTATGGCTTCTTCTTCATCTTCAACTTTTTTTTCTAGAGTTTTTTCTACAAATTCTTTTGGTAAAAATTCTTTTTCTTCATTTTTATTTAATCTTATGTCATAAATCTTCCTAGCATATAATGGTTGTTTAATTAAGCCTAAAAATCTTTCATTGAAATTACCCGTAAAGTAATCACCTATTGCTAAAATTATTGTATTTTCTGCTACCTCTTTCCTATATTCTTTATTATCTTTTAATAAGGCTTGATTATCGTATCTTTTAATAGCTTCTTGGCTATTTGTAGAATTTGAAAAGTAATTTAGTTGATCTATAATTATTTCTTCTAATATCTTCTCTGCTGCATCCAAACCAATTTTATTAATATTTGCTAATTTAGATGTAATTTCTGAACTTGGTCTTAATGCAAGCCTATCATAAAGTAAAACCCATATGGCTGCAGCTCTATCATCTTCATCAAATCTAGTATGTGTTGTTTTAAGTGTGCTAGATATTCTGCCGAATACCTTCCAATCTCCATGTGCTATATATAATTCACCTTTGTTTAAAGGATAGTTATGATATGTAATTATTCCGTTATGGTAACCTATTAAATCATCATATGTAGATACCACAATTCTTCTTATTTTATCTTCTGGAGCTATACTAACTGCTTCTGATAAAAATTTATTTAATTTATTAGACAAACTTTTTTCTCTACGTTCAACATCATACGAATTTCTTCCTATAGGTGCAACATCTGTACGAGATTGGAATACTCTTTTCCCTAACCCAAATCTTTGTCTTAATAAGTCTTCATGTATCATTCCCTTTTGAATGGAAGACCCTAAAAACGATATTAAACCTTTTCCCTTATATATTAATTCATCAAATGATTTTTTAAATTGTTCTTTGTTCATTTTTGTTCTCCGTTAGTGGATAATAAAAAATTTGATACTGTCATTATATTTTTTGGTATGTCATAACCTTTTATCCTTGGGCTACCGATATATATTACGGCTATTTGTCTTTCATCATTTATATTAAATAATGGAATATGCCCAAATGCCCTATACATTTTATTTTCTGTTGGATTTTTTACTAAAGATCTTATATCTTTCGCTTCTTTTCCCTCTTTAAAATCTTCCTCTAAACTTTTAAAATAATTATGTGCTTCTTTACCAAGTTTGCCTTCCAATTCATCACGCATAAGTTCTTTTTCTAATTCTTCTAAAATTTTTGCCGTATTTTTCATTGGAAGTTGGCAAATAGAACCAAAAGTACTTTTTGTATCTGACCAATATAATATTCTTTTAATTTTACCTTCTAACTCTATTTCCTTTATGTAAAATACGCCTTGGTAACGGCTTTCTTTTTTATCTTGATATAATCTACTTATTCCTAAATCATTAAACCAGTCTAGATTTACCCATTCATTTTTACTCCTTGATAATGTAGTTTGTAAAAATCTTTCTAGTGCATATCTATATGTACCAATAAAACCTAAATTTTCTATTTCTTCTTTTGGTGGCAAATATCCATAAAATAACCCTTTATAGTCTTGTGGTATTTTTAAGTTTATTTCTTCTTGTGTATCTTTTGATGCTTTACTTTTTAAAATGTATTTCATAATAATTTTTATTTTTTCTGCATCTTTATCTAAATCTGTTTGTGTAGGAAATTTATACTTTAGAAGTAATCTACCGCATGGAGCAAAGCCTACACCAAACCTTGTATGTTTGTTAAAATCGTCAAATAATTGGTTATTAGATGGGTTATTGATTATTTTATCTAAATATATAATTTCTTTATTTGTCTCTGGATTTATTACACTTTTAAGTTTACCTACTTCTCCTTTCCAGTCAGACTCTTGAGAGAAGTGTAAATATAATGGAGCATCTGCTTTTACTATTTTTCCGCCCCTATAAAGACTTTCTTTTGCTTCGCCTACCTGGGTATCGCCATAATCTTCCATTTTAGTATAGAATTATATTATGTATCAAACTGATATTTAAACCTTTCTATTTTAATTACTTTAAAGTAGATACATATTATGCCTATAACGGTTGATTGTTGACCTGGAAATATGTATATTATACCTATTAGTTAACTCTTTTGCAAGTTTTGTTGTAGGTTTATTAGAATAAAGCATTTCCTCAATCATTTTTTTAGGAGCTATATTTATATCAAACTTATTTATTTTATTTCCTTTTAATGTAGCTGTTCTTAATGCATCATACATTAATTCTGATTTTACCCATGATATATCTTTATCGGTCTTTATTTCTTTTGTTTTATTTTCATTTCTATATCCAACTAATTTTTCTAGTGATTTATCATATGATACTTTTACATCTTCTGTTACTTCATGTGGTTTTATTTTATAGTAATCTAGGTATGTTTTGAATACCTTATCTGTTTCTGGAGTATCGCCATGTTGCTTTTTTATACTTTTATTATCTTCAATTTGTTTTTGTGAATTTAATTCTAAATCTAGGTTATATTTCCAAGAAGCTGTTTGTATATTATTTTTATTTATAACTATAACATTAAGTGGACTATCTGAATATTCCATTGCAAATTTAGCTTTCTTATTCTCAACTTGTGAAGAATATACTTTGCCTTCATGTGGATTGTTATCAAAGAAAGCATAAACAGTAACATCATCTTTATGTTTAATTGGGACTTCAAATTCTACATATGTCTTTTCATCATTTGGGATTATTACACCCTCTAAATTTTTAATTTTATGAAGTATGTCTTTTGTTATAAGTGCTTTTCTTCTTGGTAATTTTGTTAAGTCATTTTCAATGAATTTATTTTCTTCAAATTGTTCTATAACTGGTGGTGGAAGTATAAACTCTTTTTGTATATTTGGTTTTATTTCTGTTTTTGCTGAATTATATGCAAAATATCCAATTCCAGCTGTTGCAGCTAATAATGCTGAAGGTATTAATAATGTTTTAAAAATGCTCTTAATTTTATCTTTGAAATGGTTTTTATTTTTTATTATTTGGGTAGTTTCTAGTTTTAATGGTTGATCTTGTATAATTTTAGTTTCTGGTTGCTTTTCTTTTATTAAAGATAATGCTTCACTCTCTTTTGGTGTTAAATCTTCTTCTAAAAGTCTATCTAATACTTCATCTTTACCAGCTTCATCATCTCTAATTTCATGCTCTAATAAAACGCCATCATCATGCCTTTCTTGTAAATTTTCTTTCTTTTTTGAACCATTAATTGCATGATTGATTTCTTCATCACCCATAGAAAAAGATGATTCTGCAATACTATCCATACCTTCATCTGTAGTTATTCTAGGACTATATTTTGGACCTTTTTCTTTTTTAATTAGTATAACAGAAATATTGTCTTTACCACCAGCTTCATTTGCTATTGATATTAATTTATTTGTTGTTTGTCTTAAATCGTTGCCATCATTTAATATAGTGTTTTTTAATGTATTTAAATCGATAAGGTCTTCTTTCTCTATCATCTTAGTTAAACCATCGCTACAAATTAATATATAATCATCTTTAAATAAAGGTATTTCCCTTGACTCTATTTCTAATATATCTTCGTGCCCTAAGGCCTGTGTTACAATACTTAACATATTTTTTTTGGCAACTTTCCTAGCTTCATCTTCTTGTAATTTATCTTCATCCATTATTTTATGTGTTTCTGTATCTAAAAAAACTTTTGTGGCTTTTTCTTGAGAATATCCAAATTCTTCCATCATTTCACCAACTAGTGTGTGGTCTTTTGTTAATTGTTCTATTTTGTCTTTTCTTATTAGATAGATCTTAGAATCTCCGATATGGGCTGTATATAGGATATCATCACTTATAGCTGCTGCTGTAAGTGTAGTACCCATCTTGCTTTTTCTATCTTCCTTATTTTCGTTTTCTTTTTTAATAATATTATGTGCTTCGATTAAGGCTGCATTTAAAGATTTTTGTGGGCTATTTGGATCATATTTCTCAAGTATTGTATCTACAGCAATTCTGCTTGCAACTTCTCCAGAATCATGCCCACCCATTCCGTCTGCAATTACAAATACACCCTTAATCGGATCTATAGAAATACTATCCTCGTTTATTTCTCTTCTTTTACCTATATCCGTTATAGCACTGAATTTTATTCCAAACAAATGTTGTGAAATAATTTCTCTTATTTTACTTTTTTTAGTTTCTTCGCTAACTAATTCTTCTAAATCCTTACTAAGTCCAACATAATCTTGTGGCATGTATTTGCTATAATGGTTATATATTTAAATCTTTCTTTTATTTACTACTACAAAATAGTATGGTAATTAGTGGTGTTAACCCAAAATTTCATTTATTTCTAAGGGGGTTGGTTCTATTATATTTCTAGCTATAAATTCTAGGTTGTTAAAAAATGTGTTGTTAACGGTTCTACCCTCTATAACCAATTGTTTTCCGAGAATATCTTTTTTTAATTTTTCAAATCCTTCCGGGTTATCTTTAAGTTTTAAAATAGAGTCTAGATTTAGATTTAATAGAGCTTCTACTATTTCTCTAAAACAAACAACCCTAATATTTGCTGTCCCATCATCAAAAAACATATTAATAACTGGCACTAATTTTGGGCTAACCTTACTATGTTCTTCACATACATAATTTTGCTCATTTAATTTTACCCTTTTACCGCATTCTGGACAGATTTCATAAAATCTTGGTTCAAATAACTGAACAATAGTACCAAATAACTTAGCATTTTCATTTTCTGTTAAGTCCTTTATGCATCTTCTAGGTAAAATTTGTTTAACATTTACTTCTTTAACAAATTCATCTTTTGGATTAATTATAAGCTGTGCTTTATTGCCTAAATGTATTTCCTTATAACCATTATTATCCTTGCAATACGCATTGTTTATTTTTACTACATCTTCTTCCTTTAGCTCTTTTAATTTTTGAATTATATTTTCATCCCATATAACCATTCTTATTGTTCCTGTTTCATCACCTATTAAAACGGAAGCAATTCTACCAGATCTAGACTCTTTTTTATATTCTCTTATTGGGTATATTGTTAAGACTTTACCAAGAACATTAACAGAATTCATTCCTATAATTAAATCTTTTATTTTTAGTGTTGTTGGTAGTGGTGAGAAGAGTTTTACATCAAGTTCGTTTGCTACTATATGTGCTGCACCTTCTCTGCTTACTAAATCTGATAAAT
>ERZ1292623.5329-Hain-H51-01um-R1-5329-length-10290-cov-6_pt1 | contig 10290 bp, 8 predicted proteins | sample MGYA00564398_ERZ1292623 | MGnify/ENA primary metagenome ERZ1292623 (study PRJEB36523, sample SAMEA6512633) | groundwater metagenome | collected 2019-01-07 | study: AquaDiva: Metagenomics assemblies of 32 groundwater samples
GTTTTTCTCACGAATTTTTGATAAAGTAGGTTCGAGCGAAGTCATAAAGATACTCCAAGATTAGACTTTTTGGTTTTTGACCAACGAATTGGTGGGCGGCGCTATGCGCCGCCCACGAAATGGCTGGTCAAAAATCCGAAAGTCAAATCTTGGAGGCCACGACAGGAATCGAACCTGCGCATAAGAGTTTTGCAGACTCTTGACTTACCACTTGTCTACGTGGCCGATTTTGCCGCCAAGGTCAGATGTCGCAGGCGGGACTCCGCCAAATATACACCAAAATTTGGCCGTTGAAAACAATTTGGTGGTTTTCCATCTGTACATTTTTTTGTAGAATTGGAAATTTTTGGCGTGTTTTTGGGGTGTGCTTAAAAACACTTTTTAGGAATTCTCCGCGCTTTTGTTGTCCATCGCCGAAATGTCGTCAACCCGTTGGCGGTTTTTCTCGCCGATGTCAATAAAAAAAATGAAAACAGGCAAAGTTCGCATGTTTATATGTTCCTTCACAAACGCGCGCAGGTCGGAACTTTTTCTTTTGGCAAAGGCCAGGGCGGTTTTTTCTTGGCTTTCGGGCAGGACGGTTATGAATACCGAAGCATGATTTGTTTTCTCGTTATATGCGACATGAGTTACGGTGATTAAAGACATCGGGCCGGCTTCATGGCTCAAAAATTCTCCCACCAATCTGGCGAGAAGGGATTCAATTTTTTCTTTGCGGTGGTTCATTTCTGATTGTGATTCATTCCTGGCTGTGTTTCATTTTTTATAATTTTTTTGTGGCAATTCATTTCTTGACGACAGCCCATTATTTTTCAACGGTTTGAAACGCCCGAAGCACATCGCCAACGGCGATTTCCAATTTTGATTCCACAAGAGCGCCGAATTCATTGCCGGCCTTAATCTCTTCAACGTCCTTTTTCTGTTGTTGCAGGCCCTTGATTTTTCCGGCGCCGATTTCGGTTTCTCTGCGGATTATTTTGACGGTTTTGCCCGCAGCCAAAAATCCTTCATCAACTTTTCCGCCGATAATTTGTTTGTCGCGCTGATGGCTGAAAGTCCGAAGGATTCTGGCACTGCCAGTCATTTCCTCAACCATCATTTTGGGCGTCTGTTTCCTCAATAATTCTTCAACCCTTTCCGTCAATTTGTAAATGATTGAAAAAATTTCTATTCCGATATTGTCGCGCTCGGCCAGAATTTTGGCGGGGGAGTCGGCTTTAGTGTTAAAACCCAAAATGACGGCTTTTTTATGACCGTTGGCCAACTTCACATCGCCTTCGCCGATTGCTCCAATACTTTCGGAAATAATTTTTGGCTGGATGCGAGCATTTTTTATTTTTTTAATTTCATAACTTATCGCCTCCAAACTGCCCAAAGTGTCGGCTTTGACAATGAGTGGTAGAACAGCAATCTCGCTGACGCTACCGGCGCCGCCGATGCCGTCGGCGTTTTCCGCAACGGCACTGCCTGCGCCGTCGGCATCGGCCTTGACCCGACCGGCAAGTGAGCTGGACTTTGCCAATCGGGCCGTTTCCGCTTCATTTTCCTTGAAATTTTTACAGCAGGAGACCGCATCGTCTTTTGTTTCAAATGTTTGGAATTCTGCGCCGGCCGGCACAAGCTCATCCCAGCCGGCGATTGTTACCGGAGTGGAAAAGCTAACCTCATTTATTTTTTCGCCAAGGTCATTTTCCATCACTCGAACGGTTGCCATGCTCGGGCCTGCGACCACAAAATCCCCGGTTCGAAGAGTTCCGTCTTTTATTATTAAAGTCGCGGTTATGCCTTTTCGCGAATCAAGTTTGCTTTCAATAACCACACCTTTGGCGCTGATATTTCGGTCGCCCTTTGGCTCCTGTAAATCGGAAGCCAGAAAAACGACATCAAGAAGCTCGGGAACGCCCTCGCCGGTTTTGGCGGAAATCGGCACGCACGAGACCGTGCCGCCGTATCCCTCAACATAAATGTCATTTTCCGCCAAACTCTGTTTGGCCCGATTAATGTCGGTGTTCGGCTTATCAATTTTATTTATGGCGACGACAAATGGAATATCTTGCTCCTTGATGCGATTCAAGGCCTCAAGGGTTTGAGGTTTAACGCCGTCTTCAACCGAAACGACTAGGATGGCGACGTCGGCGATTTTTGCGCCTCGCGAGCGCAAAGTGTGAAAGGCCTCGTGGCCGGGAGTGTCCAGAAAAGTTACTCGGCGTTTTTTACCGCCGATGCCGTCGGTGCCTCCGACTTCGTACACAGCTTCGTAAGCCGAAACATGCTGGGTAATGCCGCCGGCTTCCTTGTCAACAATTTTGGTTTTGCGGATATAGTCCAAGAGGGTGGATTTGCCATGGTCAATATGGCCCATAACCACAACGACGGGTGGGCGTTCTACCAGTGTATTTTTTGTATTTTTTGAAATTCTAGCGGACATGATTTGTAAGTTTTTTTCGGGCGTTTTCAATTACTCCGCGCTCTTCATCAGTTAATTCAAAATCAGAGCTGAAATTTTTGACGGCCTTGCTAAAAATACTGACTCGCTCGCGACTGTAGAGACCTGAAACCGTCACGCCGTTGCCCTCCTCGTCAAGGAAAGCCGTGGAGAAACTTTGATTACCGCCGTCGCCGGTGCCTTTGAAAGGATTAAACCTTACGGTCTCAACACCTTGAACGCTTCGCTTGAGACGCATCTCAACGGTCTCAAGATATTTATCAACTTCATTTCTAAATCCCTTCAATTTGTCCAGCTCCTTGCGGATTATAACCAAGGCCTCTTGAATGTCTTTGGCCTGTGTCCCTCCCAGAAGTCGCTTTATTTTTCGGGTCATGAAAACAAGCCACAAAGCGTCAATAATGGCCAGAACCGCAACCGCGACGGCTATCCAAAAGTTCGTTTCAATTGTGAGAGTAAAAGGCATGTTAGCGGGGAAGCTTTGTGAGGAAGCGTGGCTTAAGCTCCGATTATACTTTTAAAACTGTCTTTTACAAAGGTCTGCATGTTTCTGAAATTGCGCAGTTCTTATGCGATTCTTACTCAGTTCTTGCACAGCGCGGGTTCTTGCCTTATTATTAGCAACATAGAGTGAAGCTTTTTTGAATGAGCAAATGGAAGACCTCAATAAAACCCAAATGGTTCTCCTGTGTCTTTTGGTGAGTTTCGTAACCTCAATTGGCACGGGGATTATCACCACCTCTCTTCTCCGCGAGGTGCCTCAAAACGTTACCCAAACGATTAATCGGGTGGTTGAGCGAACGATTGAAACCATCGTGCCGCAGGCGCCAAATACCGTTACTCGGGAAGTGACTGTTGTTGTAAAAGAGGAAGACCTGATTATTGATTCCATAAACAAGAGTCGCGACAGCTTGGTTCGGATATATCAAAATCAAGCGGAGGGCCAGCCGATTGTCCAAAGTATCGGCGTTGTCATTAAAAAAGACGGCACGATTCTCGCCGACAAACGTTTCGTCGTCGCGGGTAATTCTTACAATGTGATTTTTTCGGCCAGTGGGGAATCGTATCCCGTCGTCATTGTCGGAACGAGTGAAAAAACAAACGCCATTTTTCTAACCCCCGTTATCAAAGGTAACGCTCCGAAGAATTTTATTCCGGTCATCATCGGCAAGACAGATAATCCGCAACTCGGACAGACGGTTATTGCGGTCGGTGGCAAAGAAAAAGAAGCGGTAGCGATTGGCCGAATCAGCTCCGTCAACCATGAAGAAATTCAAAGTAACGCCACGACGACCAAAGTCGTTTCAGCGATTGAAATTGACACGCCGCTTCGTGACCTGATTGCCGGCTCAATTCTCCTGAATCTAAACGGCGAAATGGTCGGTTTTGAAAACTTTGAACCGGTGGAGAGTCGGGAAACATTTTACACGGCGATAAGCGCCATCAAGCGCGAAAGTTCAAAGTTCTTTGAATAAGAGAATAAGACGCGAACCAGATTAACCATGCCCCCATTTAACCACTTCACAACAAAAGCCAAAGAAGCCATCAGAAAGGCCCATGAACTGGCGATTGAACGCGGTCAAAACCATGTCAATCCGATGCACCTTATCGCCGCTCTTGTATTGCAGGAAGAAAGCATGGTTACTTCCATTTTGGAGAAATTGGACACGGACACGATTCTTTTGACCGATTCCATTCTTGAATCCATTGAAAGCCCGGAGTCCGGCGGAACGCTTTCGCCGTCATATCAGATTTATTTAACGCCCGAGCTCGCTCAATCCATTGAAAACAGCACCAAGATTGCCGCTGTTCTTCAGGACGAATTTGTCTCAACCGAGCATTTGTTTGTTGCCATTCTTGACGGCCAAAATCAGGCCCGCGAGCTTTTGTCGCGTTTCAAAATTACCAAGGAGAAAGTTCTTAAGGTTCTTGAGGAGCTTCGCCATACCAAGACGCCCGACGCGGCTCAATCCAAAAAACCGAGGTCAATTCTGAAATATACACGGAGTTTAACGAAACTGGCTTTAGAAAATAAACTTGACCCTGTCATCGGCCGGGACAACGAAATTTCAAGAATTATCCAAATTCTTTCCCGCCGAAAAAAGAATAATCCGATTCTTATCGGCGAGGCCGGTGTCGGCAAGACGGCGATTGCTGAAGGTCTGGCCATAAAAATGGCAACCGGCGATGTGCCGGAATCGCTGAAAGGCAAGGAGCTCGTTTCGCTTGACCTCGGCCTGCTCATTGCAGGCACAAAATACCGCGGTGAATTTGAGGAACGGCTGAAAAACATCATAAAAGAAATTGAGCGCGCCGAAGGCAAAATCATTCTTTTTATTGACGAGATTCACACGATTGTCGGCGCCGGCGCCGCCGAGGGGTCAATTGACGCTTCAAACATGCTTAAACCGCCGCTGGCTCGCGGTGAACTTCGGGCTATCGGCGCGACGACTTTGAAGGAATACCAAAAATATATTGAAAAAGACCCGGCTCTGACTCGGCGTTTCCAGCCGGTTTACGTAAACGAGCCGTCGGTTGAAGACGCCATCGCAATTTTGCGTGGTCTCAAGGACAAATACGAGCTTTACCACGGGGTGCGAATAAACGATGACGCCATTCAGGCGGCGGTTACCTTAAGCAGTCGTTACATTACCGACCGTTTTTTGCCGGACAAGGCCGTTGACCTCATAGACGAGGCCGCTTCTTTTCGTCGCATTTCGCTTGAAAACATGCCGCCGGTTCTGGAAGAAGCTCATTCTAAAATTATGCGCCTTGAAATTGAAAAGGAAGCGCTTTCAAAGGAAGTCAAAACCACTAAAAGTCCAAAAACGAAATCGCGGCTGAAAGAGATTGACAAAGAAATTGCCGACCTGAAAGAGCAGACCGCCGAGATTGAGCTTAAATGGAAAAACGAAAGGGAAACGGTTTCTGATATTAAAAATATCAAGAAAGAGTTGGAAAGTTTGAGATACGAGGCCGAAAGCGCCGAGACCCGGATTGATTTGGCAAAAGTGGCCGAGATTAGATACGGCAAAGTCCCCGAACTTGAGAAAGAATTGGACGCAAAAGCCAAACGACTTAAAAAACTTCAAAGCTCAAGAAGTATTTTGCGCGAAGAAATCAACGAAGGCGACATTGCCGATATCGTTTCGCGTTGGACGGGTGTGCCAATGGCTAGAATGCTTGAAGCCGAGGCCGAAAAACTCAACCGGATGGAAGAATTTCTGAAGCGGCGAATCGTTGGGCAAAACAACGCGGTCAGTGTAATTTCTGATACCGTCAAACGCTCGCGGGCCGGAATTTCCGACCCGAATCGGCCGATTGGTTCGTTCATGTTTATGGGTCCGACCGGTGTCGGCAAAACCGAGCTCACAAAAGCGCTCGCCGAATTCATGTTTGACGACGAAAAAGCCCTTATCCGCGTTGACATGTCGGAGTTTATGGAAAAACACGCGGTCTCAAAACTTATCGGCGCTCCGCCCGGCTATGTCGGCTACGAGGAAGGCGGGGCGTTGACCGAACTTGTCCGCCACCGGCCGTACGCGGTGATTCTTTTTGATGAAATTGAAAAAGCCCATCCCGAGGTTTTCAACATACTCCTGCAGGTGTTGGACAACGGTCGTCTGACCGACGCCAAAGGACGGTTGGTTAACTTCAAAAATACAGTTATCGTCCTGACTTCAAACATCGGCGCCCAGTTCATTGACCGGATGCAGAAGGTCGGTTTTTCCGGCGGTTCCACGGAGAAGGAAACATACGAAGAAACCAAAAACCGGCTCATGAACGCTCTTAAGGAATATTTCAAACCGGAATTTCTCAACCGTTTGGACGACATTATTATTTTTGACGTCTTGAGTAAAGAAGCGATTGCCGACATCACCAAAATTCAGGTGGAACTTGTCAGGGGGCGACTCGCCGAAAAGGAAATTTCGCTGGAAATTTCGCCTCAAGCGATTGAGTTTCTGGCCAAAGAGGGCTATAACCCGCAATACGGCGCACGGCCTCTTCGGCGTCTCATTCAAAATAAAATTCTAAATCAGGTGGCGTCTCTGATAATTTCCAAAGGCATTGTGAAGGGCGGGACGGTAACCGTTGACGTAAAAAATAATGAATTTGTTTTTGATGTAAAGAAAGGACGGAAAGGAAGCTTGATTGAAGAGTCCATAGCGGCGACAACGCCGGTCGCCAACTAATCGGCAGTAATACATTTCGGGGTACGCATAAATTTCTGCTAAAATTTTGCAGGCATTGTCCAAGCCAAAGTGTTTTTGGTACTTAGCCAATTGACTAAATCTAAATTTTCTGCATACTTACAGAGTGGCAACAATCGATGATAAGAAAGTAAATCTTGTTAAGAGCCTTTACTATAAGGATGGTTTAAGTATGACGGAAGTAAGCGCAAAGCTCGGTGTTTCCATTGATGCCGTCTGCTATTTTATGAGACGTCATCACCTGAGCCGTCGTTCACCTTCTGAATCAAACAGAGTTAGCTATTTAAAAAAGGAGCTCTCCTTCCACATTAAGAGTAATCTAACTGCCAATCAAAAAATATTAAAAACGATTGGCGCAGTCCTTTATTTGTGTGAGGGCTACAAAGCGGATAAAAGTCATGGAATTGATTTTGCAAATTGTGATCCTGAGATGGCGGTAATCTTTACAAGATTTCTTAGGACGATATGCGGTGTTGATGAAAAAAGATTACGAGTACTTTTATATTGTTATTCAAACCAAGATACGAAGGAGCTTCTTAATTTTTGGAGTAGAAAAATCGCAATACCTAAAAAACAATTTAGTAAGCCATATGTTAGAAACGATTATAAGATTGCAAAATTGAATAAAATGCCATATGGTTTAGTGCATATCAGATATTCTGACAAGAAGCTTCTGGCTGTTGTGAGAAAATGGATTTCTGAGTTCAAGCAAGAATATGCGCCGGTCGTATAGTGGCAATTACACGACGCTGTAAACGTCGCGACCTATGGTCTACGGGGGTTCGAGTCCCTCCCGGCGCACCAAATTGGACTTTGGAGGATTAACGACCTCTCTAACCGTTAAATATCTTTCTGTATTTTAAAATTCCTTCTTCGGGAAACCAAAATTTTCTTGCCTCGCCCGCCAGAAAAAAGGAACCGACTATTAAAATTAAATCCTCTGGCCCCGCTTTTTTGAGCGCGTGGAGCACCGCTCGTTCCAGGTCCAGAAATATCTCCGCCGAAGCTTTCTTTTTTAAATATTTTTCGGCCTTCGCAAACAATTCTTTTGGATGAGCGCATTTTCTATCCTTAATTTGAAATCGGGTAAAGAATACACAGTCAGCTGGCGGAATTATTTGCTTTAGAATAGAAGTGTGGTCCTTATTTTCCGCAATGCCGACAATTAGATACAGTTTTTTAAACTTATTTTTTTTCAAATTATCAACTGTGGTCTTTATCTTTGCTCGGTTATGCGCTCCGTCAATAATTACCAATGGTTTGTCCTGAATGGTTTCAAACCGGCACATTAGACGAGCATTTTTTATACCTTGTGCAATATGTTTTTCGTTAATTCCTAAATGTCGGGTAATAACGGTTGCCAGTTCCTTGTTGCTATTTTGATAACTATCTTGACGGGGTAATTGATGCAATGACACATGTTTTGCCTCGCATATCTCACTAAATATTTTCATCAGCGAACCGCGCTGTTCGGTCGTAAAAAATACCGACCCGTTTTTTATTATTCCCGCCTTATCAAATGCTATCTTTTTCAGCGTTTTGCCGAGAATTTCAGTGTGGTCATAGTCAATGTTAGTAATCGCCGTAATCATGGGCTTCTCAATAACATTCGTCGCATCATATTTGCCACCGAGACCGACCTCCAAAATTACCCAGTCGCATTTTTGCCTCTTGAAATAAACCAGAGCGATGGCTAAAAAAATTTCAAAATAAGACGGTCTGCCGTATGGGCCGTTCACATAGGACATGTCTATAAAAGGTTTTATATAGTCAACAATATCGGCGAATTCATCGGGTGATATATACTTGTCTCCTACTTTGATTTTTTCAATGGAGGTTGCGACAAAGGGCGAGGTGAATGAGCCGACTTTTGTTCCTGAAGCCAGAAGTATTTCGTGTATCATATTTGTCACCGTGCCTTTGCCTGATGTGCCCGCGATATGAATAAATTTGTGGCCCCTGTCCGGATTTCCAAGAAGTTCAAGAAAATATCTCATTCGCTTGAGATAAATATCCGCGTGATGCTTGTCAATCATATAATCTCCTTGCAAAGGCAAATTATTGAGACCCTCAAGAAAACTGACCGCTTTATAGTATCTTTCAAATTTACTCATGAGCTTGGTTTATATACTCTGGCTATATTTTCAAGTTTTTTACCCCGTTTGAGAAAATATACCATTTATCTCAAAGAAAATTATACTTAGTTTTTACGGGTCGGGGTTGCTTAAAAAGCTGACAAGGTAATACAAATACTATAATATACAAAGCAGATTTCCCCGTTGGCTTGCCGTGGGGTGGTTGATTCAAGGCAACAAAGAACCTCAATGGAAGCACCGCCAATATTTTAAAAAAATGAAAAATCACCCAGAAACTAACCCAGAACTAAACGGCCTGCGAACGTGGATTGAGATTGATGCCAAAGCCGTGGCTCACAACTACAAGCTTCTTCGCGGTCTTATTTCGTCGGTTTCGCCAAAAACGAAATTCATGGCGGTGGTAAAGTCAAACGCCTATGGCCATGGCCTCGTTGATTTCTCAAAAGAAATGGAAAAACTCGGCGCTGACTGGCTCGGCGTGGATTCTATTGTTGAAGCCACAGCACTTCGTAAGGCGGGGATTAAGTCGCCGATTCTGGTTCTCGGCTACACTCTGCCAAGCAGACTTGAAGAAGCGGCAGACGAAAACATTTCTCTCACCGTTTCAACATTTGAAACACTTGAACAAATCGCCGGTCTGAATGACGGTCTGAATGACAGCCCAAATGCCAGCGCAAATATCGGCTCGAATAAAAAACTCTCAATTCATATAAAAGTTGACACGGGAATGCACCGTCAGGGTTTTTTGCTTGCCGACATCCCGCGTGTAATTTCAAAACTAAAATCTCTCCACGGCAACATTTCAGTTGAAGGGCTTTTCACTCATTTGGCCGCGGCAAAAAATCCGTCTTTTCCGACGAAAACATCGGCCCAACTTGAAGAGTTCGGACTCTGGCAAAAAGCGTTTGCCGAGGCGGATATTTCGGCGGGTCGTCCGTTGATTATTCACGCGGCGGCAAGCGCCGGCGCGATTATTTATCCGCAATCGCACTTTAACATGGCGCGCTTCGGCATTACCGTTTACGGCCTTTGGCCATCCGTTCAAGTCCGCGGTTTTGCGGAGGAGAAACTGCCCCTAAAACCGGTTCTTTCGTGGAGAACAATCATTGGCGAGATAAAAAATGTCAAGAAAGGCGAATCGGTCGGTTATGATTTAGTGGAAACGCTTGAACGCGATACAACGCTTGCGGTTTGCCCAGTCGGTTACTGGCACGGTTTGCCGAGAGCGATTTCAAGCGTCGGTCATGTTCTTGTCCGCGGACAGAGGGCGCGAATCGTCGGCCGGGTTTCAATGGACATGATTACGATAGATGTTACCGATATTTCTGGAGTCAAAATCGGCGACGCGGTTACGCTCATCGGTCGAGACGGGAATGAAGAAATTCGGGCTCAAGAAATCGCCGGTTTGTCGGAAACCTCTGATTATGAAATTATTACAAGAATAAATCCGCTTATTAAAAGAATAATCGTTTAAAAGAGTCGTCAAAAAATCGTTGGATTATCTATTGCGGGCAGGCGAGTGAAAAAACCGGCTATG
>ERZ1292623.5330-Hain-H51-01um-R1-5330-length-10289-cov-4_pt1 | contig 10289 bp, 14 predicted proteins | sample MGYA00564398_ERZ1292623 | MGnify/ENA primary metagenome ERZ1292623 (study PRJEB36523, sample SAMEA6512633) | groundwater metagenome | collected 2019-01-07 | study: AquaDiva: Metagenomics assemblies of 32 groundwater samples
TTGGCAAAGGCACTATAATTGTTCCAATTGAAAATTATAAAAAAATAGAAGAATATCTAAGAAGCAAGAAAATTGCCTTTAAAATAATAGATTTTTGGACAGATGAAAAAATAACTTAAATAAGAAGATTTTATAAAGAGTAAATCTTTATTAATAGTATGGAAAAGAGTTTAATTATTGGAATTGTTTTATTAATAGTTCTTATAGGTCTTGTTTTTAGTTCATTATTTTCTTTTTTCTTTATGTGGCAAATTCCCCCGTTTCCTTTTAGTTCAACAAATGTTGAAAAATATTCTAGATTAGCAATAGAGAAAAGAGACCCATCAATTTGTAATAGATTAGCAACAAGTTATGGAGATGATGTTGATCCGCCAAGAAAATCTTGTTATTCTGCAGTATCATTAGAGTTTGAGAATATCACTATATATTGTAATTGGGATAAGTTTGGATGGGATAAGTTTGGATGCGATAATGGTGCAGAATCGTGGTATATGGCTTTAGCAGAAAAGAAACAAGATGTAAATATTTGTAAAGAAAGAAAACCTTATAGTGTTGGTCAATGTATAACTAATATAGCTATAGAAGCTAACGATTCCTCATATTGTGAATATATAACTGGATTTAATGATACAAAGTGGGATACAAAAGAATGTTATTATAGGTTTAATGATGAAAAGAGATTTCAGAACTCCTCTTTCGGAAAATTTTTATCAAGTCATTTATCTAATGATTAATTAAACAAACTCCGTCCCAAACTCTTTGCCTTCCTTTATCTCCTTAGCATTTGCAACATCTTTTAAAATTCCTCTAAATTTGTAAGAAAAGTACCCAGAGCAATAGTGTATTCAGATGGTACATCTGTTAATACTTTAAACATATATCCCAGATAGGAAATTGTATGTTTAAAACAATTATCCATAAAAGGCTCATCAAGTTTTTCTATTTTTCCTCCACAAGTCTGTAGAGAAGCTGCTTCTTCTAAAGATATATCAGTTCCTCTTGAATCAGGATTTCTCATTGCTCTAATTAAAGCCCCTCTTGCAATCTGCTCAATAGTAAGATTTTCATTCCCCATATTCAGACAAACTCAACCCTAAACTCTTTTCCTTCAAGAATCTCCTTAGCATTAGTTACATCCTTCAAATCTTCAAGTAAATCCTTAAGTTTCTTTTTATCTTCTTTTGTTATTGTTAAGATTATTTCAGATTTCATTGACTTCTTAGCATTTGACTTTTCCTGCCTGACTTTTGTTAAGATTTCAATGAATAAATCTAATTCATCTGATTTCTTTTCTTTTTCAAAAGAAGGCCAAGAAGAAATATGTATGGATTTGTCTTTTTCCTGTTTCCTGAAATGAGCCTGATAAATTTCTTCTGTTATAAAAGGCATTATTGGAGAAATTAATTTTAATAAGGTTAATAGGGAGGTGTAAAGAGTATATTGTGCACTTTCCTTGCCTTTTTTGTTCTCGTAGATTCTCTTCTTTACAATCTCAAGATAATTATCACAAAACATACTCCAAAAGAATTTTTCTGTTTCAAGTTTTGCACGAGCATATTCATAGTTTTCAAATGCTTTTGTGCAGGATTTGACTAAATTATTTAATTTATTTAAAAATAATTCATCAATTTTCTCTAGTTTCTTTGGCTTCTTTCCACTAAAATCTTTTAGATTCATAAATACAAAATTTGATGCATTGAATAATTTAGTTTCAAACTTTTTTCCTGCAATTAAATCATTTTCCTGATAATCCAAATCCTCTCCTAATTTTGAACCAGATGCCCAGAATCTCAATGCATCGGCAGAATATTTTTCCATGACTTCCTGAGGAAATATGCTGTTTCCTTTTGATTTTGACATTTTTTCTCCGCCAAGTGTAACAAATCCAGATATTATTGTGTTTTGCCAAGGAATTTCATTTTCATGATAAAGAGACTTAACAACAGTGTAAAATAACCAGGTTCTTATTATATCATGTGCCTGGGGACGAAGGGAAAAAGGAAGTTTTATTTTATTATTAATTAATGATGATGCTATTTGAGGGGTTATTGAGCTTGTCATCCATGTATCAAGAACTTTTTGTTCTGCAACTGCCTCTTCTTTGCATTTAGGACATTTCTTTTTAATTTCTGTTGGGTCAATTGGAAGTTCTTTTTCATCAGCAATAATTATTTCTTTGCACTTTTCACATTGCCAGACAGGAATAGGAACACCAAAATGCCTGTCTCTTGAAATATTCCAGTCCCATTCCAAGCCATTCACCCAATTATCATATCTTTTATGCATAAATTCAGGATGCCACTTTATTTTATCTCCTTGTTTTATGAAATCTTGTTTTTTATCTAAGATTTTAATAAACCATTGCTCTGTTGGAAGAAATTCAATTTCTGTTCCACATTTATCATGAGTATTAACAATATGAGAAATCTGTTTTTGTTCTGTTATTAAATTAGCTTGTTTTAAATCCTCTAAGATTTTCTTTCTTGCTTCTTTGATTTTTAATCCTTTATAACCTTCAATTTTTAGAGTTCCATCATAATTTAAAACAATTTTAGGATTTAGTTTATGCCTATTAACAGATTCTGCATCATATTTATCTCCATAAGAACAAATCATTAAAACACCTGTTCCTTTTTCAATATCAGCACTTTCATCTTCTAAAATAGGAACTTCGAAATTAAACAAAGGAACTTTTGCTTTTTTCCCAGCTAAATTTTTATATCTTTTATCTTTTGGATTTACAAAAACAGCGACACATGCAGGAAGCAGTTCAGGACGTGTTGTTGCGATTAATAAATCTTTATTATCGCATTTAAATTTTAATGTTGAAAACAAGCTTGGGAGTTCTTTATCATCTAACTCAGCTTGTGCAACAGAAGTCTGACATTCAGGACACCACAAAGTTGGAAAACCTTTTTTATATATTAAACCCTTTTTATAAAGTTCAATAAAAGATTTTTGTGCTAATTTTCTAGAATTATTATCAATAGTTGAATAATAGCAGTCATAATCACAGCTTATTCCAAGATTCTTCCAGTCTTGAATAAAACCTGGAGTTATTTCTTTTAAGGTTTTTAAACATAATTGAATGAATTCTTCTCTTTTCATATTCTTGCTTTTAACATTTTTCATTTTTTCAATTAATCTTTCTGTTGGAAGGCCATTATCATCTGTTCCAAATGGATAAAAAACATTTCCATCAAACATCCTGTGAAATCTTGCAATAAAATCCTGCTGAGAATAAGAATAAGAATGTCCAATATGCATTTTTCCAGATAAGGTTGGAGGGGGAGTATCTATGGAATAAATCTTGCCCTTGCTTTTAGGATTAAACTTATAGATTTTTTCTTTTTCCCAGAAAAGTTTGATTTTCTCTTCTACTTGTTTTGAATTGTAGTCTGGCATACTAAAATCAATTAAATTGGCATTAAAAATGTTGTGCTTAAAGATATAAATGCTTAAAAATAAAGTTATTTAAGATATTTTATGAACCGGAATATTTTAAAAGTACATAGAAAAATCCCAAGAGAGATTCTTGATGCAAATCATCAAAGACAACATGTAGAATCAGATAAAGATTCTAATAATAAATCTGTATGGGTTAATTATTTACTATGGCATGATGAAGTATCACATCCAGAAGATAAAAATCCTACTACAGTTAAACCTCTATTACAAGGAATAATTTATGATTCTCCCATTTATGATCCTTCAGATAGAATATTAGAAGTGGTTGTACCTCCTAAAAACCTAAGTAAAAAGCTAGAAGGTCTGTCTCATCAAACTTTTACTGATTTCGCAGTAAGATTTAGAAGACCTATTGCAGAAGTTGTTTACACTGGATTAAGAAGTCCTGTTGTTGATGGTGAACCTGCTCTTTGTATTCCTAGACAAGAATCAAGAAATTTGGGAGCAACTTTAAGCAGATTGGGATTTGATGTTTTAGCTTATGATCAAAGAGTAAATGACTTGATAATTTTGTATGCTACACCTATGATTGCAGAACATATTAGGGTAAGCATCTCAAATACAGAAAGTGATTTAGCCCAATTAAAAAAATATTTAAATGATTCTACTAGAATATAATATTAATTAAAATTTTCTAAAATTAAAAATCTTATGCTTAACCAAAAAAATTAAAAACCCTTTAAATATGAACTAAACATGAAGATAGCATATTTAGGTCCTGAAAAAACCCATACTGAAAAAGCAGCAAGAGAAATGTTCCCAGAATCTGATCTTATTTCCTTAAAGCCATTATTAAAAGTAGTAAGGGCAGTTGAAAATAAAGAAGTTGATTTTGGAGTAGTTCCATTAGAGAATTTCTATGAAGGAGAAGTTAGAGAAACTCTTGATGCATTAACAGAATCTACAAAAACAAGGATAGTAAAAGACAAAGCAATTGAAATTATCCATTGTCTAGGAGTTCTTCAAAATAATAAAAGAATAGATAAAATTTTCTCTAAAGACCAAGCTTTAAGCCAGTGCGGAGAATATATTTATAAAAATTATCCAAATGCAATTACAATTGCAACCTCTAGCACATCAGAAGCAGTTGAAAAAATTGCAAAGGAAAAATTATTAGATTCAGCTGCAATTGCATCTGAGGAAGCATTAAAAAATTCTGGATTCAAAATAATTTCAAAAGATCTATGCAAAAATAATAAAACAAGGTTCGCTGTTATTGGAACAGAACAAACAAAACAAACAGGAAATGACAAGACTTTTTTAGTATTTCATCCAATTTCAAAAGACAAACCTGGAACATTACAGGAAAACCTAAGTTTTTTTTCAAACCTTGGAATCAATTTAGAATATATTCAATCAAGACCTGATGGAAAAGGAGGATATTATTTTTATATTGAATTAAAAGGCCATGAAAAAGATGAACCTGTCCAGATAGCATTAAAAGCATTAAAATACGCACTAGATCCTGAAAATAAATATCCAGAATCTTTAAAAATTCTTGGAAGTTATCCAAATACAGACTGGAAAAATAAAATATAATATGAAAATTAATATAATTGGTGGAAGTGGACAAATGGGAAGAACCCATAAACCTATTTTTGAAGCTGCTGGCCATGAAGTGATTATTTCTGGAAGAAACTCTACTCCAAACATGGAAGAAGGTGCGAAAAATTCAGATTTAACAATAATTTCTGTTCCAATACCTGCAACAGAAGAAATAATAAAAAAAGTTGCTCCTTATTGCACAGCAATAATGGACTTCACGAGCCTGAAAAAATTTCCAGTTGAAGCTATGTTGAAATATTCTTCACCTAATTGCGAAGTTGGAGGCCTGCATCCATTATACGGAGAAAGCCCATCAATAAAAGGAATGACAATTATTTACTGTCCAACAAAAAAATCAGGAAAAAAATGTCAAGAAGTCATTAATGCATTAAAGTCAGCAGGTGCAAGAATAATAACAGCAACCCCAGAAGAGCATGATTTTAAAATAGCACTGACTCAAAATGCAAGAATAAAATTATTAGAAGCCTATGCACTTCTAATAAAAGATTCTAAATTAACTATTGAAGAATCCTATAAATTTTCACCTCCACCAACAAAAAAAATACTTGATTTAATAGCAAGACAAGTGAATGAAAATAATAATGAAATGTATAAAGCAATGCAAGACTATAATCCCTTAGATAAAGAGATTAGAGATAATTTAATAGAAATATTAAAAAATCCAAAAAATGCACCAGAAAGAATAAGGGAATTATTTGATAATCAGCTAGAATCAGCACAAAAAAGAGCTAAAAAACTATTAAGTTCAGAAGAATAAAACACTAACAATAACTTTAAAAATCATTAAATCTTCTAGTTTTTATGGCAAATTCAGGTATAAGCATGCCCTCTGGAAGCGGCGGGTTAATGAGATACAGTGAAGAATATAAGAGCAGAATTCAGATAAAACCTTCTTATGTAGTCTTATTTATAATTTTGATTTTGTTGTTTGTTGCTGCATTAAAAATGTTTTATCCTGTTGCAGTGGTGTAGAAAGATAAACAGAAAGAAAAGAGTTCTGATGAATTAATATGGCTGAGAATTATTATCAAACTGCAATAGAAAATGAAGATATATTTAGAAATGTTTTGAGAGATTTAAGAGACAATAGAAAAGAAAGACCTATGGGAGCATATGTTCCAGAAGATTTAGAAACAGAAGCAAATCTTCAAGATATTTTCACAAAATATTCAGGAGGATATAGGTATGGAAAATTTACCATTATTTTATTTTCTAGACTAACAACAGATAATTTAGCAAGAATAATTTTTCAAGATATAGCCTGTTTGTCAGGTGGTGGAGCAGATTTGGAATATGTTGTTAATCCTGACAATTCTGTTGTTTTTAAAAAAGCTGTAACAACTTGGAGAAGTTAGAATTCTTCAGTTAATTATAAAAACCCTAAGTTTTTAACATTAATAATTAAATAAATACTTAATAATAAAAATGTTTGGCGGAATTGACCCTAAAAAAATGCAGGCTATGATGAAGCAGATGGGAATGTCTCAGACAGAGATTGATGCCAAGAGAGTAATTATTGAATGTGAGGATAAGAACATTGTGATAGAAAATCCTTCTGTAATGAAGATAAAAATGCAAGGGCAGGAGAATTTTCAGATTTCTGGAGATATTAATGAAGTGAATCCAAGCTCATCATCAGAAGATGATGAGAATTCCAATATAGCAGAAGACATTAAAACAATAATTGAAAAAACAGGATGTTCTGAAGAACAGGCAAAAAAGGCACTTGAAGAATCTGGTGGAGATTTAGCTGAAGCTATTTTAAGCTTGTCTTAAAATAATACCTTTACTATTTTGAGCTTGTCTTAAAATAATACCTTTACAATTTTGAGTTTGAGCTGATTTTTAACCACCTTTCAGTATAACAATTTGATACATAATTATATAGACTAAAAAACTATTTTGTTTATGATTATAAGTATAGTTTTTCATTCTATCTTATAAAGTATGCCTTTAAGTGTAATAAAACCTAAATACTTTATAATATTAAGAATTCTTGCTTATGATTAAGATATAAAATAAAACTTTATTGTTAGGAATTAATAAATAGAATTTTTAATCTCTTATAAAAATGGAAGAATTTCAGGAAAATCTGAAGGAAGCAGCGAGAAGGCTGCAGATAGCAGCTCATATGACATATCTTACTTATCCTATGATAAATGACAAAAGAATATTATTAAAAATTTTTAAGGAGATTTTTAATTCTATTAATTGCGGCATTAGGGCAGCATTATTTTTTGAGGCTAAATTAAGTGATGTCAGTGTTTATAGTGATAATGAGTTTAATATGCAGCTTTTTGTTAATAAGTTTTCTAAATTCTATGAATTAGAAGATAGACAGATAGGCAGATTAATGGAAATCTATGAGCTTAATAAAATTCATGAGGATAGTGCAATGGAGTTTGTAAAAAAAGAAAAAATGGTTATAATGTCAGATAATCTTGGACTAAAAACTATGGATATTCAAAAAATAAAAGAATATTTATTTTTTGCAAAAGAATTTTTGAAGAGTATTAATGAAAGGTTAAAAATAGAAGATTGAAATTGATATCGTCAATATCTAAAACTAGGAATATACAATATCCAAAGCAAAAAAGATAACTACAGACTTTAGTCTGTAGTAACTATTGAAAATCTTTTTAGCTTAGTCTCACCACAACAGAAAATCTACTGATTTTCTGTGCCTTAAAAATCCTCTGAAGGATTTTTCCGGAATCCAAAGCAAACTCCACACTAAAGTGTGGAGTTCAAATCCGAAGGATTTGGTGATATAGCAGATATTTTTTGATAACTATTTCAAAGATAGGTTTATATATTAGATAGACTTTAGATTTTAATCCCCTTTTTATTATTTTAAGTGATTAAAAAGAGGAGTAACTCTAGAAAATTTCAAAAGAGGATTTGGAATAGAATATGCCTGAAAACGAGATATTAGAGAAAATTATGAAAGAGAAGATTAGTGCAGACCATCTGCTCTATGTCAGTATGAAATACACAAAGACTTGTGATGTAATGATTAATTTGATAAAGAGATGGAAGGTTATGATGGATTATTCTTTTGATGGCTTACTTGAAAAAGCGAAAAAGAAAAAAATGCTTAAAAAAATTCCTACTGCGCCAAAATTGAAGATTGATTTAATAAAACAAGTTTTTAAGAAAAATCCCGAAGTTATTGCTGCTGTTGAAGAATATGAAATGTTCAAACTTATTGATGCTTTGAAAAAAACAAAAGAAGGAGAGTTTAGAAAAGGGGTTTGTTTAAGAGTTACATATAAATGGCAGGAAGTTCAGATAAATTTGGACAAACTAAAGGAATATTCCCAGATTTTAGAGAGATTTATTAATTATACTAAGTTATTTTTGGCTAGCAAGTGAAATTGATAACGCTTTTTAATGTCAGAAATTAAACCACATCTTTTAAGATGTGAGGATTGCTTGTTTTAATTTCTGAGCATCCTAAAAACAAGTGCCTTTCACAAACCCACACCTTTAGGTGTGAGTGGCACATTGTTTTTTTGATAACAATAATTCTTAAATATACTTTAGTGGTTATCTTTTATATGAATCCTTATTATGACCGAAGATGGGAATTGATTCAAAAGAAACTTAGAGAAGGTTCTGAGGCAGATAGGAAAGAAGCAGGGGTTGAGATTTTAGAAAGAATATTAGGGCATTTGAATAGTTCTCGCAGACAAATTGTGTTAAGTTTTGATTCCTGGCAACAGATTAATTTATCTGATGCAGCTAATTTTAATACCATAATAGAGAGTATTAATGAAGTTCAAAAGTTATATCAAGAAGCTCAAAATGATTTTGCTGGTTATAAACATAAATATTTTAGAAGATTTAAGAGAATACGTGAACCTGGAGAGGGAATTGTGCATGATTCTAGTTATGGCTAATAGTTAATATAGCTCAATTTAACGAAATCTTTATAAATGAAAATTAGTTCTTGATTTAATCAATAAGAGACGATAAATGAAATTCTAACTCTTAATAAAAAAATGGCTAAGGTATATGCAGTAATATCTGGAAAGGGCGGGGTGGGAAAGACAACTACAACTATAAATCTAGGAACTTGTTTTAATCAGCTTGGCGAAGATGTTATTATTGTTGATGCAAATCTAACAACCCCTAATATAGGCATTCATTTAGGGGCTCCGATTGTTCCAATAACTGTGAATCATGTTTTAAATGGGCAGGCTAAGCCAGAGGATGCAATTTATGAGCATGAATCTGGAACAAAAATAATGCCTGCTTCTCTTTCTTTAAAGGAAAGCGAAAGAATTGATTATAGGAAGTTCAGTGATTTGACAAGGAAATTAAGAAAAATAACCAATCATGTTATTATTGATGGTGCTGCTGGACTTGGTGAAGAGGCACAAGCTGCAATGAGCGCTGCTGATGAGATAATAGTTGTTACAAATCCTGAAATGGCTGCTGTTACTGATGCTTTGAAAACAATTAAATTAGCAGAAGAAATGAACAGGCCTGTTGTGGGGGTAATAATAACACGGTGTACAGGAAGCAGGGTTGAAATGTCTTTAGCTAATATAAAGGAAATGTTAGAAGTTCAGATTATAGGTGTAATACCCGAAGATATTTCTGTAAAAGAATCTCAGGTAATGAAAAATTCTGTTATTTATACTCATCCCAGAAGCAGTGCATCTAAAAGTTATTATAATGCATCAAAAAGAATTCTTGGAAAAAGTGATAGTGAACCTATGGAAACTCTTGGTTTTGTTGGAAGGCTTTTAAGGGGAATGGGCTTAAGATAAATTTAAAAATATTTGGATATATAAAAATAAAATGTACAAGTGTGAATATTTTAGCAAGTGTGGGGATTATAACAGGCATGAATGCAGCCATTATGGTAATACTTTAGATGGGCAAAGAGCTTATTGTTGCAATTTAAAGTTGAATTTAAGGTTGCTGGCTGAAATGGATGTAGAAGAATGGGCAGATTTAGAAAGAAAGGCTGAAACAATTGATGATGAAATAGAGGCATTAGAGGAAGCAGTAAGGCCGACAGCTGAATTAATGAGGTGGGAAGTTACAGTTTAAAAATGGAAGGCATTGTTAATTTTAATGAATGGAGCAAACTTGATTTAAGGGTAGGAGAAATACTTGAAATTGAAGATGTTCCAGGAGCTGATAAGCTTTATAAATTAAAAATAGATTTGGGAACAGAAACAAGAATTCTTGTTGCAGGATTAAAGCAATATTATACTAAAGAACTTTTAGAATCTGTAATA
>ERZ1292623.5332-Hain-H51-01um-R1-5332-length-10286-cov-5_pt1 | contig 10286 bp, 11 predicted proteins | sample MGYA00564398_ERZ1292623 | MGnify/ENA primary metagenome ERZ1292623 (study PRJEB36523, sample SAMEA6512633) | groundwater metagenome | collected 2019-01-07 | study: AquaDiva: Metagenomics assemblies of 32 groundwater samples
AAATCACAAAAGATGGTTTGGTAGAGGCCGTCATTAACGCCACCGGTATCGAAACTAAAGCTGCGTCCGGTAGGGCTGTAGAAGCGGTTATTGATACTATCACCAAGACTTTAGCGAGAGGGGAAGATGTGACCATCACTGGTTTCGGAACTTTTCGAGTAGTTAAAAGCGCCGCTCGAGAAGGCCGCAATCCGAAAACCGGAGAGAAAATCCACATCCCAGCTTCGATAAAGCCAAAATTCCGGGCTGGTAAAGTGTTAAAAGAAGCCGTTCTCTAAAATTTTGAAGCTTCAAAAACTAAAAACCCCTCGACAACTACGAGGAGTTTTTAGTTCCGAAAGGTATCTTGTTCTTGTGAATTCTTTATATCACCGAAGCGAGCTTTTATTTTGAAAGAGCTTTCGGAGGCGAATTTAGATCGGTCAGCTAAGAAGTAGCTGTAAATTCGCCGAGAAGCAGCGGCGTTTGATCGCTGGAATCAAGCGACCGTGGTCTTTCAAGATACAAAGCGAGCGCTACTCTACTCTATTTTCTTTAAAGTCTCGTCCTTAATCACCTGGCCCATCTCAAAGAAACTCTTGTAAGCCGAAGCTAATTCCTCCAAAGCTTTTTTAACATCCTCGATTGTGTCGGCATTCGGCGCAAACTCTAAGATCGATTTTTTCGAACTGGCAATCAAAATTCTGGCATTTTCCAAGCTTTCTTTTGCTTCGTCTAAAACTTTGCTCACCTCTTCACTCTCTTCTTTGATCCCCGAGACTCCTAACGACACATCCAAGAATCGCTGATCCGCCACCGAAAGAAAATCTTCCGCGTTGTTCCACGTAATGATGTTCACTGTCTGGCCCACCAAAACGCTGTAGTTGCTCGATCGCCAATCTAAAATCTTTTTTGCTAAAAGTTTACTTCCCTGAAGGCCCAAATCTTTGATGCCGAGGGTTTGGTCTTCGTAATAATCAATCGCTCGATCAATCTCCGACAAAGTCTTTTCTTTTACCTCCGCCACCTCCTTGTCATCGATTTTTACGGATTCTAACTTAGTTTTCAAAAGCTCGGCTTCTTTGACCGAGCAATCAATAATTAAATTCAACAGCTCTTTTCTGACCACCAACTCATTTTTTATCTTCTGAAGAGAATCCGCTTCTTTGTCCGTCTGAACTTTAATTAACTCAGCTAGCTTCTCATTAAATCCGCAGAAAACTTGCGCTTCCGCCTCTTCGATCGCCCGAGTCTTAGATGTATCCCCAAGAAAAAAACTACCCAATAAAAGGGTCGTGGTCAGAAAACTAAAACTAATTAATTTTTTAATCACTGAATTTTATTTAACCAAAACTTCCAAAGCTTCTTCGATTGTAATCACCGGCTCCGTTTCAATCACTGTCGTTTCCTTTCCTTCCTCTGTTTTTATTTCAGTCGGGATAATTTTTGCCACCTTCTTAATTGAAACTCCGCTTGGAGTTGATGTGTCGTTTATCACTTGAAGGGGATTGTCATAGCCTAGGGCAGTGAGTTGAATCTGAATATCAATTGCTTCCGCTTCCGCCTTCAAAGTTATCGGATCCAAACTTGCGAGCGGGACTCTTGAATTGATGCCGGTCGAAAAAGCGCCGACAATAATCACGATTAAAAATCCGGTAATCAAAGCGCCCGAACTAAATCGCAAACTCGGCCACAAAATCTGCGCCCAAGTTTTCTTCGGCGTTCTCGTGGTCGCCAAAATCGTCGCGCGGGAAATTTTGGAAAATTCCGCTCTCGGTTCAATATTTTTAAATTCTTTTAAGATTTTTTCTAGCTCCATTTTTTAAATCAATATTTCCTTTAACTTCTTCATTGCTCGGTGTTGGATAAGTTTAATCGCTCCTTCGGATTTGTCTAAAGCCTGCGCCACTTCTCTGATCGGCAAGTCTTCCACAAATCTCATCATAATTACATCTTGATAAATCGGATCTAAATTCTTGATGGCCTGCCGAACCTTATCAATCTCAAAAATCTTATCCATTCCCAGCTGCATCGCCGCCGGAACCGCAAAAAATTCTGGATTAACCTGTTCGATCGAAGTCGCCTCCTTGTTAGATCGGTAAAAATCTACCACCGCGTTTCGAGCAATCTTGTAAAGCCAGCTCGAAAAGGGAAATCCCATGTCTTTGTAGCCGTGAATATTCTGCCAAGCGCTTAAAAAGACTTGGTGGGTGAGGTCCTCTGCTTCCTCACGATGACCCACTTTGACCAGCACAAACCGATAAATCATCGGTTGATAATGGTCATAAAGAGCACCAAAAGCGGAGGCCTCACCCCCGACAGCATCTTCAATTATCGATTTTTCGCCGTCTAGCATAGGTAACGGTAATATATACGTTTGGTTACTGATAAAATGGCCCTTTTTAAGGGCTTTTCATCAAATTTCCCCAATTATAGGACTTTTCTAGGATTTAGTCAAAAAATATTTAAATCACTCGAGTAACAACCCTTCTTCTCGTTAGACAAATAACAAATAGGACAAGATTCGCGATGGTGATAGCGATAATATAAGGGAGTGTCAGAAGATTATACTCACTAAGGGCAAGTATGTTGAAAACATTCGCTATAGAAAAAATAGCCCAAGAAACCGGCGTTTCAGTCCAGGGCTCCTCGTATGTCTTTCTAAAACTTGGCCAATACCCCAAGACATCAATGATTGATACCATAAAAACCGCTATCAATGGACTATCTAGTTGCCACCAAACAAAAATTGCAAGAAGAGAGCTAATCAAAACGATTGTATCCCCCTTCGTTATATTTCGGGTTCCGTACTTGAGTGAAAGCAGAAAAACTAGTAACGCGAAAATTGCTCCTATCAGCAGAGAAATCGTTGCCCACCCACCCTTGCCAATCCATAATACCGCCGTAGCTGTTCCTTGGGTGATGCTCCAAATGAGCCAAGTATAGGCATGGGGCTTTGTCTTATTATTAATTATATCCCTAATGTACGGAGGAACTGCTCCAACAACCCAGATCAAAACAGAAACGATCGCAAAAAAGAACTTTAAGTTTATTTCCACTGGAGCGGGTAGGGGGAATCGGACCCCCGACTCAACCTTGGCAAGGTTGCATATTACCATTATACGATACCCGCAGAACAAACTAATTATTCCGAAATAATGCGGTTTGGCAAGGCTATCCAAGATTTTAGCAATCTCGCCCCGTACTGAAATTTCGACTTTCCTAAATCTTTAGTTTTCGAAATTTCTAGTATCGGGGTACGATACCCGCTTCTTACTTTTGATACGTGTTACATGCTACATGTTTCATGCGCCACTTTCAAGTCTGTGTCCCCGCCAGGAATCGAACCTGGATCTCAGCCTTCGCAGGGCTACACTCGATCCATTGAGCTACGGGGACAGATCTCACATTCTAATATAACCGTCCGCAACTTAACTACCTTTTAAAAACATTCGTGTTATTAATCCCAAATTTGTTCCGGCTTTGCCGAGAATCCTCGGTAAAATCGGGACGTTATTAGCGATTACTCCCTAAAACTTCAAAAATCTTTCGAGCGCGTCTAAGAAATTCACTTCAAAATCTACCTCCAGCAAACCCGGCGCCTCCTCCACTAAAAAATCCAACACCTCGTCCGCCAACGCCTTCGGGATGATCATGTCGAGCTTCACTCTCGTCCGGTGCTTGGATTTAAAAATAATTCGCGTGAAGTCCGGGTCGCTTTCTTCATCTACGGCGTAGTGTTCGAGTTCACTGTAGGAGTAATTCCGTTTACCACCGATTTGGATGCTTTTCTCGCCCACCACAAATTCCACCACCTCCGGTTTTTTTTCCGCCCAGATGACCAAAAGCACCTCGGCGATAATCACAAAAACCGCAAAAAGAAAGTTTTGTTGCCAAAGAGCGAAGGCTAAGATTATAAGGGCAATCAGCACGGTCGTCCAGTACCAAGCGGCCGTTTTTTCATGGTACTCAAACTCCGGCGCCCGCCAAGCAATTTGTTTTCCTTGCATGGCTTAATTTTAGCAGAATGTCATCTAAGCGCCAGCTACCGCCAACGCCACAATATTTTTCGCTCCTGCTTCCTTCAATACACTCGCCGCTTCATGAAAAGTGGCGCCGGAGGTCACGACATCGTCGACCAGAACCACTTTTTGATTTCTAAAAATCTCGGGATTTTTAACCGCAAAAACGCCTTGGATATTTTCATGCCTTTTTTCAAAATCCATCTCGCTTTGAGGCTTGGTGTTTTTTATTCTCACTAATCCTTCATTATCAAATCGTCCGCTCAAAACCCTCGCCAAAGTTCGAGCCAACATCTCCGACTGATTAAATCCTCGCTCTCTTTCTCTTTGTTTACTGAGCGGAATTGGAATAAAAATTCTATCCTTCCAATTCATCCCCAGTCCTTTTGTGTAAGTGGTTAAAATTTTTCCCAGTGGCTTTTCCGCCTCTCGCCAAAATTTAAACTTCAAACCCGTAATCAAATCCCGCATTCGTTTATCATCATAATCCGCCGCCATTCCCAAAAGATACGGAAAATCTTTGTGGCAAATTTTTTTCGCCTCCGGCAAGCGCGCCCGGCACTGACCGCAAAAAAGTGTCTGATTCAAATGAATTTTCGAAAAACATTCGTCGCACAAAAGTTCTTTTTGATCCTCCTTTCCGCAACCCACGCACTGAATTGGAAAGAGCCAGTTTTTTACAAAAGAGTCCATGTTTTGTCTTTATTATTTAACCCCTAATTAAGCTATAATAAAAGAGATGTTGGGTCTCTTCAAATCCTTAAAACAAAAAGTTTTCCCTTCTTATCTTGGCGTCGATATCGGCACCACTTCTATTAAAGTTGTTGAAGTCAAACAAGGTAAGCAAGCTCCCGCCTTAATCAACTACGGCATCCTCCAATCGAGTGGTTATCTTTTACGCACCAACGGCGACCTCCAAACTTCAAGCATGAAGCTCTTTGCCGAAAACGCCGTTGATCTTCTGAAAATGGTTTTAGAAAAAATGAAACCAACGACCGCCGAAGCCACCGCCTCTTTACCAATTTTTTCGGTTTTCACGAGCGTCTTTGAGTTCCCCGAAATGTCCCAAGGCGACTTGGAAAAAAGTTTAACCTATCAAGCCCGCCAATATGTTCCCTTGCCGATCTCCGAAGTCGCCCTCGATTGGATCAAAGTCGGCGAGCGGGAAGACGAAAAGGGGACTAAGTTTCAGCAGGTTTTGATGATCTCCGTTCCTCAAGAACTCATCAAGAAATATCAATACATCTTCAAAAAAGCCGGCCTCAATCTTCGCCTGCTAGAAATCGAAAGTTTAAGTCTCGGCCGCGCCACAGTTGGTAATGACCAAACCCCCACTATCGTCGTTGATATAGGTAGCCACTCGACCAACATCGCCTTTTTCGATAAAGGTCAGTTAAAGTTTTCCAACCAAAGTGATTATGGCGGTTCGTCCCTGACCCAAGCCCTCGCCGGTAGTTTAAACATCAATCCCTTGCGAGCCGAAGAGCTTAAAAAAGAGCACGGTATCATCAATACTGGCCCAAATTACGAATTATCCACAATAATGCTGCCCTTTTTAGATGTTATAATTAGTGAGATTAAGAAGGCGCAGTTTAACTACAAAAGCCAGTTTTTGGTTGATCACGCCACCGAGCGCTTGATTGTCGCTGGCGGCGGCGCTAACCTCCTCGGTGTCGAAAAATATTTCGAAAAAGAGTTTTCTTTCCCAGTTGTGAAAGCCGCGCCGATTTTAAAAATGGAGTATCCCGGCGTGATTGAACCACTCATCGGAGAACTCAACCCCCTTTTAAGCGTTGCCATCGGCCTCACCATCAAAGACCTAGCCTGATTCCACTTACTACTACTGTTTTTGATGATTAGGGTTTGATTAGAATAATTAGAAATTAGAATAATTTTATAAATGGCCTTCCCTCAAAAAGTCACCGACCGTCTCTCTCAAGCGCCCTCGCGGACGCCCGGTAGTTTGAGACAACTTCTCCTTCTCTCCACTCTTCTATTTCTACTAAGTGCCGCCTCTTATGTCGGTTTGAGTTTCGGCTACAAAGCCTACCTGGAAAAAAGCATTAATGAATCCAAGGATCAAATCGCTGAATTTAGTGAACAGATTCCTCTTGATGATCAGATCAAGCTTATTAATTTTTACTCCCAGCTTTTAAATTTAAAATCCTTACTCGCGAGTCACGTCAACCTTTCGCCGACTTTTCCTTGGCTTGAAACCAACACCCAAATCAACACCTCTTTCTCCAATTTCCGTTTCGATCGAAAGGGCAACGCTCTCTCGCTTTCCGCAACCTCTAAAACTTTCACCGATATGGCTGAACAAATTCTCGCCTTCGAAACTTTAAAAGATCAAGTTTTAAAAGTTGAAGTCTCCAATATTTCCTCCAAGGCGAATATTTGGCAATACAATCTTGACCTCGCCCTTTCCCCGAGTTTCCTAACTCAATTTCAAGTTCCTATCGCTGAAGATTCATCTGAAAATCCATGAAACACTCTGCTAAAAGATTGCTTAGTTTAGTCCTAGGACTCGGCCTCATGGTCGCCGCCTTTATTATTTTCGTCAGCTTCACTCGTCCCGCTTACGAAGAAATTCAAGAAATCCGCAATCAAAAATATACTTTCGACTTAGAACTTGAAAATAAAAAGCAAGCCATCCAAGACGTTGCCACTTTGATTGAGGAGCATAAAAGCGACACCGACTTTAATGAGACCGTCTCCCTTCATTTCCCAACCTCACCCAATCTCTCTAGTGCCCTCGCCCAAATCCACAGCCTTGCGGTTGATATCGCCAAACTCACGCTTACAAGCGTCAATGTTTCAGAATCCGGCAGCCAAGTTTCTCGCAGTTCCGGCGGCGCCAGAGCCAACGGTACTTCGCTCGAAAGACCAATCCACACTATCTCTTTTGACCTGAGTTTGATCGGTTCTTATTCTCAACTTAAAAATTTCATCGATAAAGTAGAAACCAACATCCGCATCTTCGATGTCGAAAGCGTGAGTCTAAATCCGGCTGCAAGCGGCACCAAAGTTCCATTAGATCTTTTCAACTACCAAGTCAAAGTCGTCACTTATTATCAAGGCGAAGAATAACCCTATGAGTTTCACAGCCTTTAACCTAAAACCCGATTCCTCCTCTCTTAAATTCTATATATTAAATTCTAAATAATAATTTTATGGCTATCATCGTTGAAGAAGAAAAGAAAAATGGGGGAGGATTCCTCGGGCTTCTAACCTGGGTGATTTTAATCGGCGTCATTGGTTTTGCCGCTTACTACATTTTCTTTAAAAAAGCTGAAATCGTCGATGTCGTCATTCCGGCCAACTTTGAAAACATCAACCAAATTACCGCCAAAAGAATCGAACCAAAAGAAATTGAAGAAAATCCCATTTTTAAATCTTTAGTTACTGATCCTACTTATCCGACCGCCGCCAAAGTTGGCCGAGTCAATCCTTTCCTTCCTCTTTAAAAGGTTTTCTTGAGAAATTTTTAAATGAACATACAAAAATTTATCAAGAAAACCTTTACCCAGCCGTACTTTTCATAATAACTTCATCCAAACAACAAAATGATTATAAAATTTCCAAACATCATCAAGTCGAACTCCGCAGTGCTGAAAAGTACGGCTGGGTGCTCAGTTTTATCAGTTGCTCAAACAGCGCTGATAAAATCAGCTTGTCTTCGCAAGTAAAACTGGCATGACTGACGAAAAATTACTCGCTGAAATTAAAAAAAGTGGCCTCCTCGACGAAACGGCCGTCACAAAACTAAAAAAAGAAGCCCTCCTCTCCGGTCAATCCGTCGAAGACATTATTTATAATCGCCGCATCGTCGACGACATTAAACTCGCCGAAATAAAAAGCCAGGCTCTTGGCGTTCCCCTTCAAAGATTTAAAGCTGAGGAACTGCCGGAGGAAGTTTTAAAACTCATTCCCGAAGAAACCGTCCGCACTTATGCCGTCGCTCCACTAGCCCAAGAAAACGATGTCTTTGTGGTCGGCATGGTCAATCCCGACGACCAAAAAGCTCAGGACGCGCTCAAGTTTATTGCCCGCCGCGGCCGCCTTAATTTGGGAATCTACCTTATTTCCTATGGCGATTGGCAAGGCGTCCTTCGAAAATATTCTCCTTACAAGAGCGAAATTCAGGCCGCTATCAAGTCATTAAATTTAGGAGGTGATGAAGGGGCTCGCAAAATCATCAGCCTCGAAGAAAGAGGGAAGTCCGGCATTGAAGAAGCTCCCATCATCCGCATCGTCGCCCAAACCCTAAAGGAAGCAGTTGAAATGGAAGCCTCCGACGTCCACATTGAACCCCAAGAAAAATATTTGCGCATCCGTTTTCGTATCGACGGCATTCTCCGCGAAACCGCTAGCCTGCCCGCCGAAATTTCCTCTTCGGTTGTTTCTCGCGTGAAAGTTATCTCTAATTTAAAAATCGATGAAACTCGCATTCCCCAAGACGGCCGTTTCCGGAGCCGCATCGCGGGCCGCGAGATCGACTTTCGTGTTGCTACTTTCCCAACTCCGCTCGGCGAAAAAGTGGCGCTCCGTATTTTAGACCAATCCGTCGGTTTAAAAAACTTTGACCAAATCGGGTTAGTTGGCCGCAACTTAGAAATTATTAACCGCGGATTAGAAAAACCTTTCGGAATGATTCTGATCAGCGGTCCGACTGGCTCTGGTAAATCCACTACACTTTATTCGCTTCTTCAAAGATTAAACTCCGAAGGCGTAAATATTGTGAGTCTCGAAGATCCAGTGGAATATTTTGTCTCCGGCATCAATCAATCCCAAGTCCGCCCCGAAATCGGTTACGACTTCGCCTCCGGCCTCCGTCAAATTCTCCGCCAAGACCCAGATATTATTATGGTTGGTGAAATCCGCGATGATGAAACCGCGGGCTTGGCCGTTCACGCCGCGCTAACTGGTCACATTGTTTTATCCACCCTCCACACCAACAACGCCATCGGCGTTATCCCGCGTTTGATCGATATGAAAGTTGAGCCTTTCCTTCTTCCTTCCGCTCTTAATTTAATGATTTCCCAGCGTTTAGTTTCTCTCCTTTGTAATAATTGTAAAACTCAAATCGATCCGCCCACTCCCATTGCTAAAGAAATCAGCGATGCTCTAAAAAGCGTTCCGGCGGAAATCGTCAGCAAATACAAAGAGCCGTATAAAATTTATCGCGCCCCCGGTTGCGACAAATGTGGCAAGAGGGGATTTGTCGGCCGCTCCGTCACTATGGAAGTTTTGGAAATGACTTCTGAGCTTGAAACTATCATAAACTCTAGCCCCACCTCCGAAAAAATCTTGGTTGAAGCGCGTCGGCAAAATATGATCACCCTCCGCCAAGACGGCATTATGAAAGCCCTCGACGGCCTGCTTTCGGTCGAGGAAGTCCTCCGCGAAACTGAAGAGTAAGCTCCCACACTAGAGCGAGGAAAATTCTCAGAAGTCGTGGCGACGCTTTCTCGTTCTAGTGTGGGGGTAACCATGTGCTATAATTCACATAGTCTAATAAAAACGCCAAAGGCGTACCAAAATTTTTCACTTTGATATTTTAATTTTAAACTTTTTATTATGGAAAATTACAAAGACAAACTTAACGAACTTTTAATCACCACTGCTAAGCAAAACGCCTCCGACCTTCACATCGCTGTCGGCCGGCGGCCTTCTCTTCGCGTGGACGGCTCGCTGGTTTCTCTTCAAAAAGAAGCCATCGTCACTCCCGATATGGCCCAAGGGTTGGTTATGGCGATGTTAACCGACGACCAAAAAGCCCGTTTCAAAGCCGACAAACAAGTCGACTTTGCTTATGACTTAGAAGACAAGGCCCGCTTTCGCGTTAATGCCTATATGCAAAGAGGTTTTCATTCTGCCGCTCTCCGTTTGATCCCATCCCGCATTCGCACCATCGAAGAGCTCAAACTCCCGCCGATCCTCCACGATCTCGCCAAGCTTTCTCAGGGTTTCGTTCTCGTCGTCGGCCCCGCCGGTCATGGTAAATCCACCGCTCTCGCCGCTCTCCTTGATGAAGTCAATCATACCCGAACCGAACACATTATTACTATAGAAGACCCAATTGAATATCTTTTCACCCAAGACCGATCTATTGTTTCTCAGCGTGAAGTCGGCGGCGACACCAAAGACTTTGCTTCTGGACTGCGCACCATCCTTCGCCAAGATCCCGACGTGGTTATGATCGGGGAAATGCGCGACGCCGAATCCATCGCCACCTCCATGACCTCCGCCGAAACCGGCCACTTGGTTTTTTCAACTCTTCAT
>ERZ1292623.5333-Hain-H51-01um-R1-5333-length-10284-cov-4_pt1 | contig 10284 bp, 11 predicted proteins | sample MGYA00564398_ERZ1292623 | MGnify/ENA primary metagenome ERZ1292623 (study PRJEB36523, sample SAMEA6512633) | groundwater metagenome | collected 2019-01-07 | study: AquaDiva: Metagenomics assemblies of 32 groundwater samples
CCAAACTTCTAACGGGATTCATATTCGTAAATTGTACATTACTAGATAAAAAAGACTAAATAATTACCCACACCCGTTTAAAATTAAACCCGTGTAAAATACTCCTTATGAAAGAAGATACAAAAGATATGTTGACCCTGAAAGAGATGCAGGAGACTTCGCGAGAGCGAGTGCATGAAATTTCTAATGAATTTACTAACGGCTTTAACTTTCTAGAGCAATTTGGAAGATCTGTTTCCTTTTTTGGTTCTGCAAGAACTGCTGAAAACGGCCCTTATTACCAAAATGCTAAAGAGCTTAGTAAGAAAATAGTGACAGAGCTTGGGTATTCAATACTAACTGGTGGAGGTCCTGGAATAATGGAGGCGGCCAACAGAGGCGCAAAAGAGGCTGGCGGAAAATCAATCGGAATGACCATTCGCCTACCCCAAGGTCAAACTACCAACCCATATCTCACTCATCATTTAGATTTTTATTACTTTTTTGCTCGAAAAGTCTGCCTTACTTTTGCTTCAGAGGCGTTTATTTTTTATCCGGGTGGATTAGGAACCCTTGATGAACTTACAGAGGTGTTAACTTTAATTCAGTCTAGAAAAATTGAGAATGTTCCGGTTTTTTTGGTTGGTAGTGAATACTGGAAAGGTTTTGATGAGTTAATAAAACACTCACTACTTGAAAGAGGGTTAATAGATCAGGATGATATTGCTATATATGCAATTGTCGATAACCATGAAGATATAGTTCGCACTATAAAAGGAATACCTGTTAGAGCTTGGCTACCATTTGACCATAATGGCGGATTGCCTAATGAAAATTTAGACCAAGAATAAGAATCGCTCGGGTTTGGTTTCTAAAAGCGAGCGACATAAGGTCACCAATGCTTTTAGAAACCAAACCCTCGCTCTAAAATTTATAAACTCTCAAATAATTTAATGGAATGAAAAAAGGGTCGACGCATTGCGTCGACCCTTTTCGTTTACCGATTCCTCACATTACCATCATCGTCACAGCACCACCTACCCCGAGTGGTTCCTCCGTGTCCGGAAGAATCACCCTCGGTCGACGCACCTTCAAACTGGCTTCTTCGCCACCAGTGTGAACGCTCGGGTATCCATTCGTGTTCGTGATGTGAAAACGAATGCTAGTGCCGGCCGGTGTGAAAGAAAAGGTGCCCCCGCGATGAATCTTGAGGAGCTTCGTTTCAGACACGATGGTCACTTGGTGATCACCATTCCGGATGTGGTCCGTAGACTGCCCACGAGCGACACAGAAAACGCCGCTGTTCTCGGCAATCCGTAGTGGGTGATGCGTGCGAATCGTGCCATCACTCGTGAAAGGAATGGCAGGCTTCCCAGGTTCTCCCACATTGCGCGACGAAACCAGAACGATGATAGCGCCCGACGAGTCATTTGCCTTTGGGCTGACGAATTTCCCGTCGGCAATCGAAGCTCGCAGAATTCTGCTACCGCTCATAGCCGGCCTGTCGTCCACATTGATGGGGACAAAGACCTGCTTACTGCGGTCGTTAAGGGAATGATCTCCGATGGCAACCCCATCTTCAAATACAATGAGGCCATCTAGGAACGTGGGGCCACTTTGGGGTGGCGTGCTAACGAGGTTCAATCTCCAACACTGCAAAATGCAACTCCTGTCGGTTGATGTTTAGATATCGGAACGAAGTGTTCCTTTACTAATATAACCCACATTTTATATAAAAGCAAATAGCTGTAAAATGGCTTAATTCAGGTATAATATTCTCAATAACATGAGAGCAATAATAAATCTTTTCGACAAAATTGAAGATGGGGTACGTGGAATTCTTTCCCGTCATCCCTTCATTTATGCGTTTATAGGTGCCGTAGGAATAGTGCTTTTATGGAGAGGCATCTGGCATACAGCAGACACTATTACCTTTCTAAATGGACCAGTTTCAATTGTGCTCGGATCAATAATCCTTCTAATAACAGGTGTTTTTGTCTCTTCTTTTGTTGGAAGCAGACTCATTCTTTCTGGCCTAACTGGCAAGAAAAAAATGACAGATAAAACTTTAGATGAAATAAAAAAAGAAGAAGAGGAATTAAAGGGTTTTGAAAAAAAGGTAGAAGCAACTCTAAATAAGATAGAAGAAGATATCTCTGATATTAAGCGGGAATTAAAATAAAAAAACCGCTTCAATTTTGTCGAAAAACGGTTTTTTTATTTTTTGTTATCTCCCGAGAAGTTTTTTGTATGTGTACTTCCCTACTGGAAGATACGCAACGGCAAGAGATGCAATTAATAGCGTGAGAACAAATTGTGATGCTACAAAACCTTGTGCTCCGTGCACAAAAGCAATTGCCCCAATCATTATTGCAACAAAGAACCAAGCTATTTGTGTTGTCCAAATTCCTAGTAACATCATTATTCCACCCAAGAACTCAATAGCTGCAACTAAATAAGCAAGAATTACTGGAATACCCATTGAGCTAAATCCTTGAACTGTTGCACCTAGGTGTGTTAATTTCCCCCAACCAGCGTGAATAAAAACTATTGCGAGTGCCAACGAATTAGAAAATCTGCTATGTCGTGATTGTCTTTGTTGTAATACTTATGCATAAATAAAATTTAAATTTTAATCAGTAAATTATAACTTATATAAAAAATACTAGGAAAAAATATAAAAAGAAACGCCCAGCGAATTTCTCGCTGGGCGTTGGTAGAGCTCCTTAGAGCTCCTTGAACAAATCACGCAATTCGGTGCAGAAGGTCGCAAACTTCGGAAGCCTCCGAATATCAGGCTCCCAAGCGAGACCCATATCAATAAGATTGAACTCGTGCTTGATATAGGCCCCAGGAATGAAATTACCCTCCCCATCCCTATCGCGACCCAAGACAATGATGTGATCGGCCACTGCTACCGCCGCACTGATTTCGTGCGTAACGACAACAGTAGTGTTGAACTCATTGAGAAGTGAAATCTCCTGAATGAGTGCAACAACCTTGTCCACCATGAGCGGGTCAAGGCCCGAAAACGGTTCGTCCATAAGCACAACATGCTCCGAACACATCAACTGCTGTGCAATGGCAACTCGCTGACACTGACCACCAGAAAGTTGAGCGGGCCAGTGATCATACCGATCACGCAAGCCAAACCCCTCGAGAAGCGCCATTGCCTTTTCTTTCGCAGCCTTTACTGAAAGCCCTGCTCGCCGTCCGGCAACCACAAGGTTGTCGAGAACCTTTCGATGCATGAAGAGCGGATAACTCTGGGCCACAACTCCGACAATGCCAGCACGAACCGGCACTTTCTGTTCGTCGCCAATGACGACCGAGCCGGTAATGGTGGCATCAGGAATTTCGAGTCCTGCAGCAAGGCGAAAGAGTTGCGTCTTCCCGATGCCCGAAGGACCAAGAAGAGCAACTACTTGCCCCTGTTCCATTCCAGGACGAACGATGTTCTTGATCTCGTAATTCACTCCCAGAAGGATGACATTTTCGCCGAAGGCGATATTAACGTCATCGAATCGGAGGATTGTTCCATCGAAACCGTATTCACGGTTCATTGTCACTTACCTCCGCTCGAGTTTGAGACTAGCCCACGGACACGCGACACCTTTCAGTGTGCCAAGAACCCAATCTGTTCCAATTCCCGCGAAAAAGATCATGATCTGAATCGCAAAAACTGCAGACAGATTGAAGTACTTGTTCTGTGTCAGAAGAACAGAACCAATACCTCCTTCAGAGCGCACAATTCCTTCAACCATAGCGAGCATCATCCAGCCGATGGCTGCATTTTGTCGCATGATTTCGAACACTTCGTCGAGCTTCCCACGCACCACAACCTCCCATACGATTCGCACTTCGCTGTAGCGAAGTGTGCGTGCATGGTCATACCTTTCTCGTGGAATCATCCTGATCATCGCAACCAGATTGGTGACAGTGAAAACCGTCATGCCAAAAACGATAATCGCGACCTTGAGACCGAGTCCGCCACCAATGAGCAAAGTGAAAATGAGGGTGAGTCCAGTAAGACCCAAAAATCTCATCTTCGAAATTGCAGCCGCTGGCGGACGCATGAACGAAATTGCTGTGGAATACGAAATGAAAAGTGAAATCACCATGGTAAAGAAGAGCGCAATGAGATTTGTCGTGAGACTCACCCAAAGATGCCCTGCAATACCCTGCTTCCAGAGTGGTCCGAAAGCCTGAAGAACTTCCATGGGCCGAGGAATAATCTTCGGCGCCATGACAATCCAAATCACAAAAAAGGCGAAAATCTGTGTGATGGCTATCATGGCCATCACTTTCTTCGACACCACTTTGTTCGGTGTGAACACGGCCCGAAGCACGTTCAAGAAACCTCCTTGTGGCTGTGAACGGTTAAATTGCGTTTGTGAAAGAACTTCTCTCTACGCCCTTACTTTTTGCAAAGTCGCAGAGAGAAGTGCCCGATCAAAAATCGATCGGGCACGAAGCTACTCAGAGCTTCTCTGCTATGTACTAAGAACAGACGAAACTACTCCTGCCTGCCGAGAACGATCTCGACACGGCGATTCTTCTCACGACCAGCTGAAGTCGAGTTTGGCTCGACTGGCCGGTCCTGACCCTCACCGACCACCTTCGAGAAACGCCTCTCAGGGAAATCGGTCGGCGAAGCCTTCTGAAGCCAACGCTTCACTGCGAAAGCGCGCGCTTCGGACAGTGCCTGGTTCCCAGAGACCGTACCGGTGTTATCGGTATGGCCACTGAGCTCAATCGCCAGATCGTTCGAGATCTGGAGATTCTGCAGGATGTCATTCAGCTGACGCTCCGCCGTAGGCGTGAGTTCGGCCGAACCAACCTGGAAGGTGATGTACACCCTCTGGGTTGAAATCACATCGCGTACCGCACCACCCGAAAAGGTTGGGGCTTCGGCGAGCGTGACCGTCGACTTCTGTGCAGCCTCGCGCAAGTACTCCGTGTTAAGGATGTCCTTGCAAGGCGCCCGATCCGAAAGTCGCTCCGGATAGAGTTCGTGCACGATGTTTCCAAACACCGTGTACGACGCACAGAACATGTTGGAACCGGAATTGCTGACTCCGAACCAACGGAGGTTGTCGGCCAAGTTATGAGCTCGGCTACCTCCAAGGTCCACAAGGGTCTTCTGAGCATCGCGCTCAGTGACACCCTTGTAATACTTCACGATCCAAGCAGGCGTCTGCGAGTTGTCATAAATCTCCGCAGAAGCCTCGGCAGCACGATAGAGCGCATCGCTATGCGCGAGCACCTGATCGCCCGCCTCGCCGAAAGCCCGAATCATGTTGACCACGGCCTCTCGATTATCGCGATTCCACTTGCGAATGCCGATAACAATGTTCGGCATCTGTCCGCTGTACTCCTTGGTGGAGACAATGCGAACGAGACCACCGCGCTTCGTCGCGACATTCACGTCGGCCGGCGTCCAAGTCGAGACTGCATCAATGCAGACGTTCTTGGTTTCGCCAGTCTTCTTTCCCTTGGAGACCACAGGAAGATCTTCACACTTGTTGAGGATGTAATCCTCAGCAGCGGCCATGTAATCGGCCGGATTGTGGAAGTTCAGCGCCTGCGGATCGTAAACCTTCTCGTCAGGGTTGACGGGGATATTGTTATCCCGCGCCCACTTGATGACGATGTTCCAGTCGCCCTCGGTGATAACGGCAGAAACCATTCCGCCGATAGCATTCTGAGGGTTGGACTTCCACGACGCAGGACCCATAAAGGCATCCTCACCGTTGGAACGACCGCACGAATAGATGACCTCGGCGACATAGTCCTTCCCGAGCCGACTCAACTGCTTGTTGAGCGGACCGAGAAAACCTTCGCCCTGATCACCCATGACACTCACGAAATGAGCGCCAACCGTAGGCTGAGGATCACCGCTCGCAAGTGCCGTAGCAAATGCGGCGATGTTCTCCTGCATCTTCGGCGTGACATCGTTCCAGACCATCTTCAGGTTTACGCCGTACTTTGCCATGAGCGACCCTTCGGTCGGCGTCTTACCGCCAACAGCGAGGTCGCACGGCATGTGCGCGTTCCAGAACCAACGCTCAAAGCGAATCTCGGGGCCTTGAACGACCGCGGGACGCTTCGAAGGAAGCGGGAGCTTCTTCACGTTTTCCGTGAGGCTTGCCGCAACCGGATCGTTGTTCACAGCAAGCTGTGCCGACGACTCGATGACCTTCGACTGCGTGAACTTCGGCGTGGGAATCCAGTGCCACTTCTGTTGCGTGAAGAAAACCACAACCACGAGAAGTGCAGCACCAATTAACCTGAGACTCCACGTTGCGAGAGGAGTCAGTTCATTCTCTCTTTCCGACATTGTTTGTTGCTCCTTTGAGGTTAAACCTCAGTTGAACTTCGGGGTTACTACTTGGTTTCGAACAGGTCGCCAAATCCACTCCGAGGAGTGAGCTGGCGAAGTTCAGCAGGTGCCGGAATACCCTTATCCCTCAGCAATACATCGCTGAAAGTCGGGGTGGTGGCACCGAGAAGCTTATGCTCGCCAGGGGTGAGAAGGCCTTCCATCTTCTTCTCCCACGTGTCGAGCTGAGAAAGACCGTGCTCTTCGATAACGAGATTGTCGAGATCCATCGAACTGATGACCGACTTGGTCATCTCGAAGAATCCTTCAATCTCGCCGAGCTTCTCGGAACGATCGTCCATCATGAACTGCATCGCATCGAGAAACATCTGGCGTTCGTCCGAATCTGGGTTGAGCAGGGCGCGCATAGAGTGCATGAGGGTATTTGCATCCTTCATCTCCTGCCACTCTGCAGAAACCTGTTCAACCTCGTCCTTGGTGTCATCGTGGAGAAGCTGGAGGGCTTCACGATACTTCGTGAAGATCTCGAGCAAACGCTCCAAACGCACAATCTGCTCATTGAGAGAGACTGAACGCTTTTCACGACGACCTGCACGTCGCACCGCGAGAAGCATGTCGGATTTCTTGCCGACATCCCTTGCAGTACGAGCCTTGGTCAAATTCTCATTGAATTCTCCCTGGGCCTTAGCGAGCTTGTCCTTACCCTTTCGAATAAATCCGAAAAGTCTCTGGATACCCTGATCGATTTCGGTCAACTTCTCCGCAGTTTTTGCGATGAAGTTGTTCGCCACACCAATCGGATTTGATCGGATGACGGCCCGAGATACGCGCCTCGCAATTGTTTCAACGAGTGTGCGCATCGCAAGGATGAACTGCTTGTTCGTGACGATTGCCAGAAGGAAAAGGAAGATCGCTCCGAAGAGGATAATCGCAATTCCCTGCTGGAAACTCGTCAGAAGAAACGCGAAGAGTGGTGGAATGATCAAGAAAAGACCATAGCCGACCACAGAAACACCAAGTGCCACGAGGCCCCAACCGAAGATGCCTTCCGGCTTCTTCCAGTTGAACTTCGGTTTTTGGCCGGAGTTCGCAAACTGCGAGAGATCGTTCATACAACTCCTCTTAGGATTTGAGAAGTGCGTTGCGCACTTGCTCCATTTCCGTTCGGACTTCCGCGAAAGCGGCCTTCATCTGAGTTTCATTTGCACGAATCTGACCCTTCTTGTTTTCCTGTGTCGACGACTGTGCACTCTTCCGGCTTTGCAAGCCTTCCAAATGTTCAGTCAACTGCAAAATCTCCGCCTTGACGCGTTCGATTTCCTTGTCGAGATCCTTTGCTTCCTCTTCAGCATCACTCGACTGTTTGTCGAGCGCTGCCTGCACATCATGTTCGAGCTGTGTTTCAAGCTCAGCGAGCGCATGAAGGCGAGCATCAACAGCCTGACTCACTTGATCGTGAGAAAAGCCATCGGTGGTAGCAAGAGACACCTTGTAGCGTTGCGCATTGTCCAAGCCGGCGCTCGCAAGCGAGCTGAACCGATCCATGAACTTTTTGTACGCGGGCTGGGTGGACTCGCCAAGTGCTTCCTCGACACGACTTCGAAAAGCCTTATCCGCCTGAGCAATTGAGCTCGAGCGAATTCGAGGTGAAGTGAGGACAGAAGAGTGTGGTTTCGAACTCGAACCAAAAACCGGGGTTGAACCCGACTTCGGTGCTGACTTCGATTCCTCAGGATCTTCTCTTCCTCCCTTGGGTTGGATAAACAGGTCTTTGATTCCCATCTGTGTAGCCTCCTCCTTGATTGTATTGTTTTTCTATAATTTCATCTGTTCTGACAAAGAACAGCGTTAAAATTGGTTCTACCCGCGACATTAGCATACCCTTGACACTTTGTCAAGGGTATTTCATGGCTTAAATTAGCCGTTATTTAACACAAGAATTTGAAAAACTTATAAATTGAAAGTTTGATTAATCTTTATATAAAGCAGCTGGTGAAGGATTCTCTGGAACTGGGCAAATATCAAACTGACAATTCGGAAGAATTCTTTTTACAACTCCCCCATTTGGGCAAATAAGGGTATCTGTTGGGCACTCTGTTGGATTTTGTATTGCATTTTGCACTGCGGCTGTATTAACGGTTGTGCTATTTCTAGAAAAAACTAAAAAAGCTATTAATCCAATAAATACTAAAACTGCCACACCACCCCAAATATTTTTTGTCTTGCTATTCATGCCTATTAAGCCGAACGACACCATTAAGTATTACTAACAAAAACTATTTAGTGCATGGGTGTATAATGTGAAGGCATGATGTATCAATATGGAGTAGGAGCAAGTTCATTTAGTTTTTTACTTGGACTTGTATTTCTCGCCGACATGATTCTTGTTGGCGTTTGGCTCTGGAAACACATAAATAAAAATTAGAGAATCATTCTCTAAGGGAAAGCTTTGGCCATCTTTTTTAAAAGAGATGGTCCTTCGTAGATGATGCCTGAAATTAATTGAATCAAATCGGAGCCAATTTCTTTTTTATATAAAGCGTCTTTTGCAGACATCACCCCCCCACAACCAATGATGGTAATACTTTTGCCATACTTTTCTCTGGTTTTTTTAATTACTTCATTTGATAAATTGAAACACACCTTGCCGGACAAACCTCCTTTAAATTCTGCTGGTGCTTCTTCAATAAAATCTAAATCATCATATTTTTTATTTAAATTGCCAATTACGACTCCATTGAAATTAAGCGAAATGATTATTTCTAATAATTTTTCTAGTTTTTCCCATTCTATATTTATTGGAAGTTTTACGTACACTGGTTTTTGACAAGGAATGTTTTTTAACTGCTTTAATAAGTTTTCAAAAAGTTCTGGCGTGGTAAACAACTCTCCGCCAAAAGCATTCGGACAAGAAATATTTATTGTGTAAAAGTCACCAACATCTTCTTCGTTTAAACGGCGAAAGCTATAACAATAATCTTTTATTCCCTCTTCTGTAGACGACGACTGCGAATCGTTTGTTCGAGCGATAGAAACACCAATCACAAAATCTTTTTGTTTTGTTTTTGATTTGAGGCGTTTAATAATTGCCTCAACTCCTTCATTTTTCAATCCCTTATTAACCAAAATACTCTCTGATTTCACAAGTCTTATAAGTCTAGGTTTTGGGTTTCCCTCACATTTTCTTGCTGTGACAGAGCCAACCTCAACACCCCCAAAAGAAAGACTCGGAAGAATTTTGGTTAGTCTACCGTTATAGTCAAAGCCGGCTGCAAGAATAAATGGAGTTTTATAATAAATACCATCTACTGTTTTCGAAATATCTTTTCCGCGATACTTATAAGGCAATGCTATTAAAAATCGAGTTATTGCAAATCTCCCAAGAAACTCCCCTAGACCTATAAAACAATCATGGACATCTTCTGGATCAAAAAGAAAAAGAATTGGTTTTAGAATCTTTTTATAAAACATTTGTCATCAGATTACTCCTCAACGTTCAGAGAATCAAATACCATAAAAGCCACACCTAAGGCAGTACCCTCAAAAGTTGGTTGTTCAATAAATGCTATTTCCGGAAAATTTTTTCGCAAAGCTTCTAACAAAAATGGAGATTGGGTTATGCCCCCATCAACAACGATGCTCTTTGGTGCAACCGGCAGAGATTTTATCCAAGGGCTAATGCTTATAGCTATTTCTTTGGTTATATTTTCTAGTGATATTTTTTGCTCTCGTAAATGTGCCACTATTTGCCCAAACTCACCTATTTTTGCTTCAATGGCATATGAAGCACCGTTTTTTGTTGGTAGTAATGTTGTAAAAAAATTATTTATAACTTTAAAACCATCTTTTAATCTTTGTACCAAAAAAGTACCTGTCCCAAAAGTTATCTTTGTCTCTACATCGCGCTTCAATGCCCCATACATACTAGCCTGCTGATCTCCACTCACAGCAACTAGCGGAAT
>ERZ1292623.5334-Hain-H51-01um-R1-5334-length-10283-cov-40_pt1 | contig 10283 bp, 12 predicted proteins | sample MGYA00564398_ERZ1292623 | MGnify/ENA primary metagenome ERZ1292623 (study PRJEB36523, sample SAMEA6512633) | groundwater metagenome | collected 2019-01-07 | study: AquaDiva: Metagenomics assemblies of 32 groundwater samples
CTGGATGAAATTTAGGTTCTGTGCCAGAGGCGTATCCGCCTTCGGCGGAGAATCCAAGCCCGGCAGCAATTTCAGACGATACAAACTCAAAATTCTCCGATGACGACATTTGCTCGCCCAGCCCCGCCATTGGCGGGGCTGGGCGAGCGAACCCTCTCGTCTCAAAATTCAGAGTTCGTTTCGTCAAAAGCTGCTGGGTCTTTTGAACAAAATCCGAACTTTTTTTCGCGAAAATCCGGACGCTGATTTTTGATAATTTTCGCTCGGGCGGGGCGGGAATTCCTTTTCCCAAAACCCCTTTTCTTTCCCGCCCCGTCCTTGCTTGGTTTCGCTAAAAATTTTTTGCGAGCGGGTAGCGGAATAGTCGCCCTTGTTCCGCCCAACCCGACGCGGGCGACATAAAGGAACTCCCTCATTTATCAATCTTTATTTTTTTGATATTATAGCAATAGATTAACGAATATTTATAACTATTACTTTGATTATAGTAATATATTACAATGAAGTCAAACAACAAATCCACAATAGCCGAGAATATAAAGAAATATAGGAATAAAATGGGCGTTTCGCAAGACAGATTGTCAAAAATCGCAAATGTTACCTATAACACGATTATTAAAATTGAATCTGGAGCAAACAAAAATCCTACGATAGAAACTTTGGCGAAAATCGCCAAAGCGTTGGGCGTTGGAGTAGATGATTTAATAAAGTGATTATGAATAAAAAAGATTTAGGTGCATTTTATACTCCGAAACATGTTGTAAATTACATGATTAGTTTGTTGTTGGATTTTAACGAGCAAAGTAAATTACTTGAACCTTGCGGTGGTGATGGGGCTTTTGTGTCTGTTATCTTAGAAAAAAAATTATTAAAACCGAATCAAATTACGGTATGGGATATAAACCCCGAAGTAAAAAATTACATAGAAAAATTTGGCGTTGCTTTTGAACTAAAAGATTCGTTATTGAAAACAACTTTCAAAAACGATGATTTATTTAATAAAATTAAAAAATTTACACATATTGTTGGAAATCCGCCCTATCTAAATAAACAGAGTAGTTATATTAAAAAAAACAAGAACGAATTAAAGAAAATTTATAACGAGATTGGAGCAAATGATACTTATGCCCTTTTTATTTATCTTTCTTGTCATCTTCTAGAAAATAAGGGGCAGTTGTGTTTTATTACAAGCGATACCTATCTAACATTGGGTATTCACAAAAAATTAAGAAAATTTTTATTGGAAAATTTTGTTATTAAAAATATAATTTTGTGTCCGCCAGATTTATTTAAAGATGTTGGCGCCTTGGTGAATACCTGTATTATAAATTTAGTTAATAAAAAGCCGGACAAACAAGATGTCATTTTATTTAATGATTGCCGTAATTTAGAAGTCGGAAATTACAACGGCAAAGAATATTTTATAAATCAAAGTAATTTATTAAATTATCCCGATCACATTTTTGATTTTAACGGAAATGGAAAATTGATTGAGAAAATAGAAAAATTTAATAAATTAGTAGATTTTGTTGAGGGCGGATTAGGAATGCATACTACTGATAATATTAAATTTTTAGGCATAATTGATTACAACGGAGTAAAATACGCCAAAAATGGAATACAAAACATTGTGTCTTTAGATGAGGTCAAAAGAGAGGGTTGGAAATTTTATCATAAGAAGGGCGGTGATACAAAATATTATTTACCGGCGGAATTTTGTATAAAGTGGGACGATGAATCAATTAAAAATTATAAAATGCCTAAAAATTTTAATTTAAATGATAACAGACAGGGATTTTTGATTTCCGGCGTATGCTCAACTTTATCTGCGCGTTTAGCCACAAAAGGTGCATTATGGGAAAGTAATAAAGCAATGTGTTTTTTCCCCAAAGATCCGATAAAATACCAGCCGGAGTTTTTTGTAGGGATTTTAAATAGTGATTTGTATAACAAAATTATAAAAATACTAAATCATACAAATTCAATACAAATAAGGGATATTAAAAAACTTCCTTTATTTGATTTCAAAAAAGAAGATATTCGCGAAATTACTAAAATTGCTAAAAGTATAATCGAGCAAAAAAGGGATAATTTAGATTACGATTTTTCCTCAGAACAAAAAAAGATAAATCAAATTGTTAATTCTTATATTTCATAAATTATGAAAAACAGAAAAGTAAAATCCAATAGGGCCCAAGCTGATTATTTTGAGTTGTTAGTATGTCAGTATATTTGTCATTTATACAATGTAACCTTTTCTTATAGCGAGGACTTGGCCAAATTATCGAATAAAATTCTCGTTTTGCCCGATGGCAGAGAAAGATTAAAACTCCAAAATGATAATTTTATTAAGATACAACCCAAAATTAAAGAAATTTTGGATTACGAAATAGGGCAGAAGGGTAAAGTTATAAGAGTAATATGGGTTGGAAGAAATCTGTTGATAGAAACTACTTCTGATGTTGATGCCGAACACATTAACAAGCAAAAAACAAGATTTTCCATAAAGTCCATCGCAAATACTGGTACAGGGACATTAAAGAATTTAGGGGCGAGACAAATTAAAAATTTTCTGGGTGTCGATTTCTCTGAACAATATGAAAAAATGTGGAAAAAATTAAGAAATTATTTAAATAATGATGAAGCCCCACAGGAAAAATTAAAAAAGAGGGTACAAAGAAATCAAAAGTTATTAAAATGGGCAACGGAAAATGGCAGGGAATATCAGATTGAATTAAACGAATTATGTTTTAACGCTTTCAATTCTTTGCCCACGGAAAAGAAAATAGATTTTCTTAATTTTATCACCGATTGTAACGATGATGATTTATATGTGATAATCGTTAATTCCGTTGATGTTATAATTTATAAGCCGGTGGAAAAGAAATTAAAAGTTATTAAAAGCATTGAAGCGAAGAAGGATAAATTAACCGATGTGGGATACGCTATTTATGTTGATGGGAAACCGACCTACAGAGTGCAAACAAATTATACTAACGGAATTGGTATAAGTGCGTATTGCCAAAGAATTTTTTGGATATAAATTAAATGATTATGAATATGAAAATTATAAAAGGAAAAATAATTGAAGATTTTGACAGAGATTTATACTGGACTCGCGTTGTTTTTTTAAGCAAAGACGAAAGTAAAAAAACCCAAGTTTTAGCTTGTGCTTCATTGGAATACCTTGAAGATTTATATCGAATTGGCAACGGAACAAAATTGACCGAATCTCATCTTGCGGGCTGGTTAGATAATGTTATCAAAAAATGGTCTTCATTAAATTTAGAATTTTTTAATCAAGACATTCATTATGATGTCTATGCAAATACGCAAGAAGGGGAAGCGAATGGTTTGGATTTCTTAATAGTAAAATCTCAATCAAGATAATTAAATTATGTCTCGGCCATTTTCTGATTATACAAATGTGTTTTTCTGGGATTTTAAAAGAATGGATAATGTGAATTATAATTTTGGAATCGCAGAAATCTTATATAAAGCCAAAAAACAAAATGGCAACGATTGTCGTCTTAATAAACCAATTATTCTGACCATTGTTTCTGCGGTTGAATGTATTATTTATGATTTTGTACGAAGGGTAAATGAGCATAAAAATGAAATTATTCCAAATCTCGATGATGCTATCGTTTTAGATACGAGGGCAAAGACATTAGATCAGCTTGAGCCATTGGTTGCTCATATTAAAAAGAATAATCTATTAAGAGTTTCCGGCAACGACAGCATATACGATGATTTAGAACAATTGAGAAAGGTTAGAAATAGAATTCACATACAAAATACTCAACAGCAATTAGACCGAGACGAGTGTAATGTTTTTACCGATGAAAATTTAAAACTAAGCGAGAAATGTCTTGAAAGGATTTGTGAAGTTTTGTGTCATGTTTATCCGAGACCAAATAGAGATTTTTGTTCTATGTCCGATTTTCCGAGACCTTGGATATAGTTTTAAATTTTTAATTCCGCCGTCCGCTCGCAAAAAATTTTTAGCGAAACCAACTCTAAATTTGAAGACGAGAGTGTTCTAAATACGCAGCATATATAAAAACAAAAAACCGGCAAGTCATAAGCCGGATTCTGTTTCGCCGTCCGCCAAGCTGGCGGAGGCGGATGGCAATAATTTGTCTGGGCCTGCGATTGCTCGCAAGCTCTAGCGGCACTCCCCTCCTTCGCATAAAGCTAGGGAAGGACTCGGCCTTGCACCCTGTAAGGATTTAACCGTTTCACTTCAGCTTTTTTATCTCTATGGCTGAATTAAGCCGACTACGTTGAGATTGGGCTTCTCCGATTCTTTCGTTTCGGAGCGTCGCTGTTCGCACCTCTCGCGTTACCGCGGTCCGCCGTTAGCGGATACATTTTTTGATTCGCCCTGCGGCGAAAAATGGTGTCCGGACTTTCCTCGGCTAATCATTTTTCGATTAGCCGCTATTGCTTGACTTGCCGATTTTTTAATTATACTCATAAACAGCGCTTTGTCAATAATAATTATTATAATATCTTATTTGGTCAAATTACCGCACGTGCGGTAATTTGACCAATGTTAAAATAAAACGGCTAACCAATTGGTTAGCCGTGAAAATTATCAACTAAAAACTTCAGGGGGTAAGGATTTCAATGACTTCATACAATTCTGAAAGTTGGAAGGGTTTTCTCAAAGTTTTTTTGATGCCCGCGTTTTTGATTCTTTCTTTTGAAATCAGTTCTAAGTTTCCGCTCATTAGCACAACAGTTGTTTCCGGAAATCCGTCCCTGAAATATTTCGCCAGTTCAATGCCGTTTTCTCCGGGCATCGTGTAATCGGTCAAAAGAATATCCGGCGGCAGTTCTTTTTTTAGCTCTTCTTTCGCGGCAGCGGAATCCGGAAAAGTTTTAATGTTCAATCCCTCGTCTTTCAAGGCCGAGACAATCAGTTCTCTTATCATTTCTTCATCTTCAACAATCCAGATTTTCTTCATAATTTAACCTCCCTTAATTTAATTGGATTTTGATTAATGCTTTTTGAAATATAACTTGTTTAAATAATTTTGTCAATTAAAATAAGCTTGATTGGCTGTTTAGTTCCCTATTTACCAAAATATCGGCTTGCTTGTTTTCTTCCCTGGGAATATGCGTAAATTTTACGCTTTTAAAATCCTGTTTCAAATTCCAGATATCAATAAAAAACGGCACCAAGCTTTTTTCTTTTATTTTATACTCGCCGTTTAATTGGCTAACGACCAATTCGCTATCCATCATTATTTCAATTTCCGTTTTTTTGGATTTTTTGCCGCCAATCAAATGTTTTATTTTTTTCAGCGCGAAAATCGCCGCTTGATATTCGGCTTCATTGTTCGTCGCTTTGCCGAGAAATTTTGAATATTCTTTTTTCAGTTGCGGAATGTAAACGCCGATTGCCGACGGTCCGGGATTGCCGCGGCTTCCACCGTCGCAGTAAACTATTATTTTGTTTTCCATGGCAATGGTTTTTTTATGTCTATTGAAAATCCTGCCGCGGCTTTATGTCCGCCGCCGTTGAATTTTCCAGCTATTTTTGAAACGTCAACTTTGCCGTTTGACCTTAGCGAGAAATATTTTTTTCCATTCCGCTGGGACCAAATAATTCCCACAGACGCTCCTTTTTCCACTAAGGCATTGCCGATTTCCGATTGAAAAATAGGAGAATTCACGGCCAAAGCAAAATAATCATGAATTTTTGCTTTATCCGCCCGGGATACCAGTTTATCTATCAGTTTTTGGCGGTATTTCATCAAAATTTTTCCGATTTCAAAATATTTTTTCCGTTTTTTGGAATTTTCAAAATCTTTGGCGGCCTTATCCCAAACGGAAAAATTAAAATCGCGCGTATCCAAAGCCATAATCAATTCTTTTGTGCCGGCTAATTTAAATTTCCAAAGGTCTATGTCTTCAATGTGCCGCAAAAGTTTGGGAATTGGTTTTTTAGGATGGAAATATTTCCAAGCCAAAACTGAACCGGAATGCTTCAAATCATAAACATATTCTGATGAAATTTTTACTGCTTCTTTTTGGCTGATATGATGGTCAATAATAACGACTTTTCTGTTTTCTTTCAGTAATTTTTCCATCATTTCTTTTTTTTGATAGCAAAAATCAATTAAATAAATTTCTTTGTTTTTTAATTCTTTCGGCGGCTGGGTTTGATGCTCAACGCCGAAATAATCGGCGTTTTTGCCGAATTTTTTGTAAGCGGCCCATGCTCCTCCAAACCCGTCAAAACAATCTTTGTGGTAAAGAATGATAATATTCTTCATATTAACGCTTCCCGCCCAATACTGTGGGCGAGGCTCGCCCTTTTAAGGGCGGCTATTCCGGGCATTTTTTCTCCAGCCAGAAATTTAAGCATCGCTCCTCCGCCAGTACTTAGAAAAACTCTTGATTCTTGATGCTTGACCCTTGATGCTATTGCAGTGGTTTCGCCGCCGCCGATTACGGAAAAGGCCTTGCTTTTCAAAATGGCTTTAAAAATTTCTTCCGACCCTTTTCTGAATTTTTTGTCTTCAATAAATCCCATTGGCCCGTTCCAGATAATTGTTTTGGATTTTTTGATGATATCCGAATAATATTTTGCCGTATTCGGCCCGATGTCTAAAATTTTATTGTTGTCAATCGCGTAATCAACCGGCAAAACAACTTTTTTGTTTTTAAGCATTTTTTTGGCGAAACCAATTGTACTTTCTTCAAAAATTGAATCGCCTATTGGCAATCCTTGGGCTAATAAAAAATTATGGGCTATTCCGCCGCCGGTCAGAAAATAATCGGCTTTCAGCGCAAAGTTTTTTATCAAGCCGATTTTGTCGGAAATTTTCGCGCCGCCTAAAATAATCGTCAGCGGTTTTTTGGCGTTTTTCATCACCGAAGAAAGATTTTTAATTTCTTTTTCCAGTTGAAAGCCGGCATAAGAAGGCAGGAATTTTACGATTTTTGAGATTGACGCGTTTTTTCGATGGCAAACGCCGAAAGCGTCGTTGACATAAAAGGTTCCCAACGAGGCCAGTTGTTTGGCGAATTTTTCGCCGTCTTTTTCTTCGCCCGGCAAAAATCGCAAATTTTCCAGCAAAAAAACGCTTCCGAATTTGGATTTTTTAATGTCCTCGCTGATTTTTAAAAAATCAAGATGGCCTGTCTGCCGGTAGGCATGGCTTATAAAATTTACTTTTTGTTTTAATTTTTTGGAAATAATATTCGCGAACGGCTTTAATGTATAATTTGATGCTTGATGCTTGATACTTGATGCTTTTGACGGGCTGCCTCTATGGCTTAAAATCAATGTTTTTGATTTTTTTCCGATTAAAAATTTCAAAGCCGGCAATGCAGTTTCCAGTCGCGGATTATTGCTGTCTTTTTCGTGTATGTTAAAATCCACCCGCAAAAGGCATATTTCTTTTGATAAGTCCTTATTTTTAAGCGAAGACAATAATTTCATAAGCGAGTAACGGGAATCGAACCCGTGTCTTATCCTTGGGAAGGATACATAATGCCATTATACGATACCCGCAAAATTTAATGACAAAAATACTAACTCCTAAATACTAAATACTATCTACTATCTACTATCTACTTAATTATAACCCCTTCCCCGTTCCATTCAAAATCCGGCAGAAGCATTATTATTTTAGCCGTTTTTTTTATTTCTTTCAGTTTTTCTTCAAAATCATTCTTAAAAAGACTTTTCAGAATTTCTTTTTTCGCTTGAGGCGCCAAAACTCTTTCTTTGAATTCGTTTAATGAAAAGCCGTAAAGGGTTTCAGTCGCTTTTTGGATGTCCCCTTTTTTAACAGCTTCTTCTATTTTATTCGCGACTGCTTCATTAAATTTGTCATTTCCGATTTCCTGCCGCAATTTTTTTTCAATCAGATTATTTTCAATCAGATTATCAAGAATTGCCCGCTTGATTTCCGTTTTTGTTTCATCGGCGTTAAGGATCGCCGAATCTTTAGCATAAACTTCAAGCGCGTTTTTGTAATAAATTAAGGCCGCTTGATAGTCGGCGTTGAAATCTTTGGCGAAAATCGGCTTCCAATCAACCAAAGCAACTGGATAAGATTGGCTTAAAATTAAATACGCGCCGGCTATCGCGATTCCCGCCAGCGCGATTAAAACCACAATAAAAGAGATATTTTTTGTCATTGTATCATTTTTTTGAAAATTTCCGCTGGAATTTGGACATTAGCCATCTCCAGCAATTTTTTCTTCCCCTTTTTCTGTTTTTTCCAAAGTTTCATTTTTCTGGTGCGGTCGCCGCCGTAAAGATAACCGGCAACGTCTTTTTTCATCGCTGGCGCCGTTTCTCTGGCGACAATCCGGCCGTCGCTTACCGCTTGAATCGCTTGGCTGAATTGCTGGCGCGGCAGAATTTCCTTTAATTTTTCAACCATTTTTCGCGCTTCCCGTTCAATTCTTTCTTCGGGAATAATTTTAGACAAACCGGCCACTTTTGAACCAGCCACCAGAATTTCCAATTTTTTCAAATCAGCTTTTCGGTAATCGGCGAATTCGTAATTAAAAGAAGCGAAACCTTGGGAAACGGATTTCAGCCGGTCGTCAAAATCGGAAATTAATTCAGCCAAAGGCATTTCCGCTGAAATTAAAATCCTTTCTCCAAGATTTTTAGTTTCAATCTTTTCCATCCGGAAATGTTCTTTTAGCCCCAAGACGCTTCCCAGATGTCCGGTTGGAGCGATAATTTCAATTTTAATTATCGGTTCCAAGATTTCTTCGAAATCATCGGGCAATTCGCCGGCGCTTTCAATCCTGACGTATTCTTGGTTGCCTTTCGTTTTTATATTGTAAGAAACAGACGGAAAAGAGTTAATAACTTTGATGTTAAATTCTTTTTCCAATCTTTCCACTGTTATTTCAAAATGAAGTTTTCCCAAAAATCCGATTTTGAATCCTCTGCCCAAAACTTCGTTTTTATCCGGCTCAAATCGCAAAGCCGAGTCATTGAGTTTCAGGCGTTCCAATGATTTTTTGAAATTGTCAAAATCATCTCCGTTTTCCGGATAAAAAGAAACAAAAACAACCGGATTCGGCTCTTGATAGCCCGGCAAAGCCAACAACTTTGGACTTTCAACTTTGAACTTTGAACTTATTATCGTGTCCCCGATTTTTATTTTTTCCGTTTCTTTGACGCCGGTGGCGATGTAGCCGATTTCTCCGTTTGATATTTTTTGCGCCGATTCCATTTGCGGTTTGAAATAGCCGAGTTCTTTAATTTTGAAATTTTGTCCAACGGCTATCAAATAAGCGTTATCGCTGATTTTGAATTCTCCGTTAAAAACTCTGACGCCGGCAACAATGCCTTTGTGGTCGTTGTAGAATGAATCAAAAATAAGAGCTTTGCTGGACGCGCTTTCCGTTTGAAATTTGGGGCTCGGGATTTCTTTTATTATCGCTTCCAAAAGCTCTTCCACTCCTTCGCCGGTTTTGCCGGAAATTTTATGGATTTCTTCCGGCTGGCAATCAATCAGGCCGGCCAATTCCTTAATTTCTTTTTCAACTGTTTCTTTGTCGGTTAAGTCAATTTTATTGACGGCGCCGATAATTTTCAGGCCTTGTTTTTTGGCTGAGTAAAATTTCGCCAATGTCTGGGCTTGGATTCCTTGGCTGGCGTCAACCAATAAAATCGCTCCTTCAACCGCGGCCAAAGCTCGCGAAACTTCATATCCGAAATCCGGATGGCCCGGAGTATCTATAAGATTTAAGATACAAGATTTATGATTCAAGGAATAAGCCATTCTGACCGGCGCCATTTTAATGGTTATCCCCCTTTCTCTTTCCGATTCCAAAGAATCCAAATACTGCGCTTTCATATTTCGCGAATCAACGGTTTTGGTGATTTCCAAAAATCTGTCCGCTAAAGTGGATTTTCCGTGGTCTATGTGGCTGATGATGACGAAATTTCTGATGTTATTATTGTCCATGAAATGATTTTATTGTATTCTTAAAATATAGCAGGTTTATGAAAGTCGCAATAGTTATTATTTTAATAATCGCTTCAGTCGCGGCTTGGACGCAGATTTATTTTATTTTGAAAGAACGCGGCGAGTTGAAAATAAAATTTGAAGCCATCAGCGCCAAGGCCAATTCTTTGATTGAAGAAAATCGCAAAGTAAAATCGGAAATTGAATATTTTTCCGTTCCGGAAAATTTGGAAAAAGAATTGAAATCAAAATATAATTATAAGCAACCGGACGAAAAAATGATTATCGTTGTGCCGTGAAATTATTTTCCATGGCACTTTTTAT
>ERZ1292623.5337-Hain-H51-01um-R1-5337-length-10281-cov-3_pt1 | contig 10281 bp, 7 predicted proteins | sample MGYA00564398_ERZ1292623 | MGnify/ENA primary metagenome ERZ1292623 (study PRJEB36523, sample SAMEA6512633) | groundwater metagenome | collected 2019-01-07 | study: AquaDiva: Metagenomics assemblies of 32 groundwater samples
AGAAGCGTGAGTGGTAAAATTAACTTCATTTGCTTTTCCGATCTCTTCCAAGGCTTGACGTTGCGCTTTACCATAATACTCCGGTGTCTGCGACTGGCCCGTTCCCTTGCCGCTGCCGGTAAAACCTATCTCCATGGTTTTCATACCTGCGCGAAGTTTCGCTCCTACTGCTGGAACGTTCGGTACTGGACCGAGAGCTAAACTCATACCTAGATCTTTGATGCCGACGCCCACATCATTTGTAGAATTGTTAGAAGGACTAGCCTGAGCATTACTATGATCGTGCGCATGAGCGTGATGTCCATACTCCCTGTCCATCGGCATCATGTAACCTGTCCCGAATTCAACCATGGCAGAAGTATAATTTTACACTATATAAAATTTATCGTCAATAAGAATTAAACCAACCCTTAACTTATCATATCTCTTTTTTTCTTTTATACGAGCCCATCAAAGTAGAACTTAATTGCTGGGTCACGCTTGCCGCTCTAGCCGCTTCCTGGCTGAATGAATATATCCCCTGCTCTTCATCTTCAAATTTCCGCTGTACTGCAGAACTGAGGTATTCCACTTGTTTCTGTTCAGTTGGACTAAGGTAACCTTTATCTTCGACTACTCTGTAGATATCTTTAATTTCCTTATAGATCTCGGTCATTGGCTTATGACTTAATTGTTCCACATACTGGGAATCATGCAACTCCGCCGGAAGCGCTGCTCCCTTACGGGCAATATCCTCTAAATCAGCCTCTTTGCGCGGTTTTTGCTCTTGTCCTGCCCGGATCTTTTCCTCGGTCAATCCATCATCTTTTTCCAGAAGATCCTCCATTTTTTTCTTCTCAGGAACTTTTTCTGCAGCCTTTTCCAAAGAATCCTTCTTTTGTTCAGGTTTATTTTCTTCTGGCTTTGCTTCGCCTCGCACTTTCTTTTGTGCTTCTTCTATCTCCTTCTGGGAATCCTTTCTGGGCATATTATTCTGAAAGAAAGAATACTATAAAAGATTTTGGTAGTGAAATACTGTAGAAAATATTGTAGGAACTATGATAGGAAAACAAAACAAAAAATTACCAAGCCGCCATGCGATGCGCTTTCTTGAACAAGTGAAAAGCCATAAAGGTATGGAAAAGCGCCGGATTTTTTGCATCGCTTAGATTTTTTTCAAGCTTTTCTTGTTCCATCTTCAGCTCTTTTGCGGAAAGTCCTTTCAGCGCTTTGGCTGTTTTAGGCGTGTAAAAATCTCCAAAGAATTTTTCAGCAAAACTTTTCTGCGGCGTCCCTTTTTGTTCTTCCTTCTTTTTTGCAGCTGCCACTCCATTTGCTTCTTCAAGATACTTGAACAATTCATCGCCCAGAGATTCCATGGCCTGCTGTACGGAAGTAGATACATCACCCAGCAATTCAAATAATTCTTTTTGTTTCAGCTCTTTATATTTTTGCAGTTGTTCATCGCTCCAGGCATAAGCACGGAAAGTTGTCACCATCCTGCCTATATGCACCGGGCCTCGCTGATATCCTTCCTGCTGCACTTTCAACTCTGCGCGAGTCCGATAATTAAAAGTCACCAAGACGCAGGCATGGGCTTTGCCGATCTGTCTTCTGGCCAGGATCTCCACGTCCAGCAAACTGCCTTCAAATGCCGATATCAATTCAGCGGAAGTCAGGCTCTTTTCTTTCATGGTCAATGACCGTGCATGACGTAAATAAGGCTTGACCCAGGTAAGATACATCTTGATGATGTCAAAATGCTGCTGCAGATATTTCAATTGGAAAACTTTTCTGTTCCTATGCTCTTTATGTGTGCTCCTCTTCCACTCCTGGTATTGCCCAAGATGCCGCTGCAATACCCTAATCACATTCTTGTTGAAATTACCTCCCAACGATTCAAGAAATTTATTCAATTCTTTATCATCCTTTAATGGCGGCGCGTCAAAAAAAAGATCAGGCAGGGTGATAAATTCCAACTCCCGCGCCATGCCATATACTGAAGCAGCGCTCTTCCCGCCACCTTGCACTAGATCAACAAATAATCCTTTCATGGTTATATCTGCCGTCTTGCTCCGTTCTGCGACCGGTTTGCTTAATTCTTTTTCTATAGCGTCATAATATCCTAACCGCTCATCAATGATACGCAACTCCCGCACCATCTGGAATAATTCCTTCACCATCTTTCCCATGGTAGCCAGGAACTGGGAAACCTTATCCTGCTGCGCTCCCAAACGCTGCTGAGTCACGCCAAAGAAAGCTGAGTTTTCTGCTGCAGCAAAAGAATCTTCAATTTTTTCTATGATAGGAAATGCATCTTTTAGATAATCCAACAGCCAGAAATAAGGCTCTTCCAAACTTAGATCATAGACTTCCCACAACAATCGGCAATTACGCAGCGATTTGGGAAATCCGGTCTTCTGATATTCACCTACAATGATTTCTGCTTCTTCTTCCTCAAAACCATACTCCTTCAACAGCTTTGACCGGTACGTTGGATCATTGACATAAGCCGGATCCTTGGATAAAAGCTCAATCGACATCACATCACCTTAGTCTAAACCTAATCCTCTTTAATTTATAAATTTACCGAGTATATTTCCGCCTAAATCCTCAAAACAAAAACGCCGCAAAATTGGCAAAAGCCTGGAAAAACATGCCATGAGCAAGATTACTGGTGGCTAACACTATGCTTAAAGCTAGAATCCTGCCCAAGCAGATGAAAATTTCTCGGTTTACAAAGTATGCCGCAACTTGTCCTTTAGCTTTATCGTATTCTAAAGCTCCGGTAGGAGATTCGCGTATCGCACCAACCAGGGAAGAAGCGATAGTGACGGCAAACACTTGAGGTACGGTCTTGACTAGACCCATGATCATCAACATTCCTGACTCCAATACACTGCCCCAGCGCATGATTTTTCTCTTATCAGAATGATCGCTGTAACGTCCAACCCCCCAAAATAATATTGCGCTGCTCAAAGACATCAATGAACCCACAACACCTATGGAAAGATAACTTTTCAAGATAAAAAAAATAAACAATGGCCAGATTACCCCCTGCACTATGACCTGACTTCCCCGCGAAACAAAGAAAAGAGAATCTTTCCAATATTTTTTATCAAAAACTGTTTTCATCGAAAAATGATAGGGAGCATATCCGTCGCCATTGAGCAGCAATATCAACACTGAAGCAAAAAGTAAGAATGCTGTCATTCCGAATACTGCCTTAAACCCGATAAAAGTGATAAGCAATCCCCCTAAGAATGGACCAATTATGGTTGACAGTACGGTAACTCCTGAACGTATTCCTACTTCCTCGCCGCGATGTTTGCGATGGGAAGCGTGATAAAAAGCAAGATGCATACCCATCCAATAAAATGCCTGTGAAGCGCCTAAGCTAGCGCTGGTTAGAAGAAGCTGCATAACCGCAGTAGAAGAATAATACATCAGGACTACAAATAACAGATACAAAGGCACACCTACCATGATAGAATGTTTTATGCCAAAACGTGAAGCGAATTTCGCCGCCAAGGGCATGGTTACGGCAAAGACTACAGAATAAAAGATGAAAAACAGCAGGGTTTGCTCAAAGCTTAGGCCTTTCTCCTGGAAAAGATATAGCGGTATGAAGATAGAGATCAATGAAATGGCAAAGGATCGTAAAGCCACAGAAAAATAGATCTGAGTCAGCTCTTTTTTAGGGAAGAATCTCCACCAGAATTGATGATGATTAACCATAAGGGAATAAATTTATAAAAGAATATAAGTCTTTTGCAGTCTGATGGACCCATGGTCTAGCGGCTATCTCAAAAGAGACCGCAGATGACATCTCGTTGACGTCGAGGGGATCCCCGGTTCGAATCCGGGTGGGTCCATTTCTTTCATTATTTTTTCAATCGACTCTGTCCTGAATGCGGTTAGCATCAATACACGAACGATAGAATCGATAGGACTTTGATTGCAGCAAGGGGACGCTCATGAAATGCGGAGAATACCACATTTCAGAGCTGAAAATAAATCGTCGTTTATTTTCATGCTCCCTGCGGGAACGCCGCATTATAATTACTAATACTAAAAGTGAGTCGATGCTAACCCGAAGCAAAGCGGAGATTCAGGACAGAGCCATCTTATCCATAAAAAATATAAAGCATTCGCTCCTGAGAATGCAGATGATAGGCCAATCTATGAACCAACCGCCGGAACAGCCCTTGTACAGCGCCTATGAAGCGAAGAAACGGGCTTTGATCCCAAAAATGCTCTCTTTGCTCCTTTTAGCTTTCCTATTTTATCTTGGTGTACTGGTAAATATTTCTTTAATTGAATTAGATGCAGCGCAAGAGACCATACTTAAAACAGGGGCATTGCTTCTTCTTGCAGCTCTGATCATTATCGGGACACTTTTAACCTACCTGAAGACAAGACGGCCGTACCTATTCTATCGGAACAGAGTCGCTCACGGAAAAGAAACAATGTATTATGTAAATATCACCTCCACTTCCCCTTCCGTGAAGTTCTTTGACAAGATCTTCAAGACTTATTCTATCCAGCTGGGAAAAAAATTCTTTATACGAAATATTTCGGAAACGATCCAATTGAGCAATTACCTGCAGAAATTGATAGAATTCGCCAGGAAAAACCAGTAATGCAGCCAAGAATAATTTAGCTTGTCTGTCCGGAAAGCCGCCCGCCTGGCCAAGATGTAAGTTAGGAACTGCAAATCGTAAGAGGTAATTATTGTTTGCTTTTTTCGATTAAGAATAAAATCTCTAACAAAATACTGAAGCGAGAAAGCAACCTAACGAACGGCCAGGGCGGCTTTTCCTCAATTCTGGACAAGCTAATTTAGCGATAATAGTTTATTAATTTAGCCGAAGTTTAATTTTTGACACCTAACATTTAATGTTTTTTCTTTACCAGATACACTTTCATTATTTCGGTAGTCAATGACAGGACTAATGGGCCCAAAATAACGCCTAACGGGCCGAAAAGCAATATTCCGCCAAAAATCCCCAGCATGATGATAGCGACATGCACCTTTGCTTTATCGCCAATCAATTTTGGACGGAGGATATTATCGATGCTGCCTACGAAGATGAAAGAATAGACAAACAAGCCTATCCCTTTTAAGATTAAAGGCGTAGAATTCTGGAACACTCCATCAAGTAATAAGATAAGTGAAGCCGGAACCCAGATTACGCCTGTACCTATCGCAGGGATCAAGGCAAAGAAACTCATCACTAAGCCCCAGAACAAAGGCGAGGATATCCCGAACAGAAAGAATCCTAAGGCCCCAAAGATCCCTTGGATCAGGGCGATCAGCAAAAAACCATAGACTATGCCGTGTATGATCTCTTTTACTCTCCCTAATATTAAAACATAATTTTTATGTCGAAGCTGGAAATAATCATGCAGACGATTCAGCAGGCTTTCACCATCCTTCAAAAAAAAGAACAGAGTAAAGAAAACTACAAATAGATTTATTGCCAGCCGGGGGATGTTGACTAAAAAATCAGATCCTTTCCCTATTATGAATTCTGTTGCAGACTTAGTTATCTCTTTAAGCTGCGAACTGACTACTCCACTTTGGCTGAGTTCAGAGATCGCTACGCATAGATCAGTAACGCAATTATGAAACAAACCTACTGCTAATTTCTGTTTGACTAACAGATATAGGACGTATGATTCTTGGATTAATACTTTGATCAGCAGACCTGCTGGAATGATTACGATAAGCAAGACTAAAAAACACACTAAAAAAGAAGAAAGGGTGGGTTTTCCGGTCTTTTTCAGTACGAAGTGATATACCGGATAGAAAGCATACGCCAATAACGCAGCGATGAAAAGAGCGATTAACAGAGGCTTGATTATAAAAAAGGATAACACTATCAAAAGAGCAAATAACACGATAGGAACATAACTTTTGTATGTGATAATCTTCACCTCTTTATAGATAAGATTATAGATAAGAAAACTTCAATCCTTATAAAAATATTGTTTCAGTAGGCTTAGTAGAAAAAGTCGCCGCCTAGGCCAAGATTGCACAAGAAATGCGAAGAATATCTCATTTCTGTGCAGAAAACTGATAGTCTTCAGTTTTCATGCACCGAGCTATACCATTCGTAAGATAAAGTTAAGTTACTTTTTCCTTACTATCTACCCCATAGAAAAAGGCGAAGGTGCAGGCCAAGGCGACTTTTTTGAGATTTTCTACAGAGCTGTTTCAGTAACCAGAAGAGATTTCAAAAAAGATGTAAGAAACGTTAAAGATAAATTATAAAAGAAAAAAGAAAAAAATAAAGCCGTTTAGGCTTACTCGGTAGTTGCAGGCTTGCTCAACTTAGCGTCTGCGTACGTGGTACCTTCGACAACCAATTCTTTGCCGGATAGTTCGCTTGCTCTGTTAGCGATTACTTTTCCAGCTAGTCTGGTGTCAGCGCCGCTGTAACCTGCTACTAACATTGCTACGTTTCCGTTAGCATGTTCGAACAGTTTAACGCGTGCTTTGCCGGGGGTAAATCCTTCCGTACAATCGGCTGGGTTTCCAAGCAATTCTGCTGCAGCTGTGTTGACACAAGGTCCGCCTACGACAACCAAGTTCTGAGCTTTTACGTCAGCAACTTCGCTGTCAAGTTTGGTAGCGTCAACAAAGGTGACTGCTTTCATGTCTCCGCCTGCTACACTAGCAGAAGAAACTGCTCCTGAAGTTAGGTATAGCAATGGGTTTCTCATTTCCTGAGGCCATTGGATTACCAAAGTATCAGCGCTTGTTCCGCCGCCGCTAGGGCTGGTACGTTGTACCCAAGCTCCGTTGACTGACCAACCGTAAGAGTTGTCATCGTCATCATCTGGCGATGTCAAGGTTATTCCTGTTCGGGAACCCAAATCTAACTCAGTGGCTGCAACAGATATGTTAAATCCTGCTATCAAGTATGGAGTTGCTAAAGCAACCGCGGCAGGTATGTCGTCGACTCTGTCCGGATCAATCAAACTTACGTTAAATTGAATCGGATCGCTACTTAGAGTATTGTTGGTATCATAAATACCTATCTTTGCTCCTCCTCTAGTAACAACGAAGTCACTCCAACCACGATTGTCGCCGCCAAGACCACCACTTTGGTTGTTACCACCAACACCAACTGGTGTAGCAGTTGCTGCTGCGCCTGCACTTACGCTGATGTTCCAGTTGTCGTTAGCAACGTTACCTCCTCCTTGAGAAGAGTTAACGATGGTATAGGTCTTACCACCAAGCTTCAAGCTTGCAGTAGCACCTTCAACACCTGCGCCAAAGGTAATTGTCCTTTCAACAGTCTCTCCAGTCGCTAAAACTTTGAACTTCATCTTAGGATCAGCTACACCAATATCATCAGATCCTTTGTATTGGACCACATGACTGATCGAATCCTTTGAATTCTGATCGTTCAAGATGAAATATCCCTCATCTGCGATCTGAGATTTGTTGAGGTACAATGGGTCATCCTGACTACCAAGACGCATTCCTGTTGCCGCATCAGCATATGCTAATGGGAACTCAATCTTCTGACCTGCGACGTTAGTAAAGGTTACCCAGTATTCTTTTTCGCCCGCTTTGTCTTTTACAGATATTTCATCTCTTTCGACTGCAGGATCCATCCCTTCGTAACGGATATCCCAATTTTGGGAGAATACCAAATCTTTCTCAACTAATTCTGCTTGTCCCAACAAAGTTTCGCCTGGACCGATAAAGTAATCCTCTTGGGCAGTCATGTTGATGAAGATAGTGTCTATTTCCAATTCACCATCTTCAGTAGTTGAAGTTGAGTTGTCGGTTACAGTTCCTCTTATATGGACTTCTGCACCATCAACTGTTTCATCATTAACCTTCAGCTCATCGCTAGAGCCAGTAAGGGTGATGTCGTTGTCTTCCAATTCAAGCTTGTCTGCTCCAAGGAAGAATTCAGATTGGTGAACCCCGCCAGCATAATCTTGGTACAAGACTTCGCTTAAACCTATAACAGTTCCATCAGAAAGAGTTTCTGTATCTCCTTCATCCATCAAAGGAGTAGTTTCCCCGTTGATAGTAAACTTAGCTCTGCTGCTGCTGTCAGTGAAGAGTAAGTTTACATCGTATTCTTTACCTTTAACGGTGTAAGATTTACTTTCTCCTTCAAGCAAGGTATCTTTTTCAGAACCAGACATAAAGGTCAAGGTAACTTTACCTGGCCCATTAAGAGCACTTCGTGCCTTAACGATGTTATAAGTTTTTCCGAGGAAAGTTAAAGTTTTATCTTCAAAATCATCTAACTTATAACTCTCGGATGCATCGATGTCTGACTTAGCTGAAGTAAGGAAGTTCATCTCATATCGAGCGAACTGTACGTTGTCAGCTATTTTTACGAAGTCTGATGTTACATCATCATCGTCTTCTGCATATGTAGTGTTGATACTCAGTCTATCAAAGTGGATGAATTGCTCATACTTGAATGTTCCCTTTGAACTGGTAAATTCACCGTCAGCCAAAGCAGCCAAGTCGTCGGCATCGACAAAGTCAACTATTCCGCCGGTTGCTGGACCAACAGTTTCACCGAATTCTAACTCATCAGTTCCACTTTTAACCAACCAAGCGTCTCCCGAAACGGAAACGCTCGAAGTTGCAGTACCGCCAGCACACTTCATACTTGCAGCAATATCTGTCATTGCTAGGTTGTCCACGGACGCAGCATTTTCGCCTACGACCAAAAGACCATTAAATACACCGTCAGATACGAACATACTTGGATACTCGTTCAAATCTGCAGCCATTGCACCCATTACTGTTGCTCCAAGCATAGTTGCGCCTGCTCCAACAGCTAGAATACGTTTTGCCATTTTTTTTACTTTCATTTAAAACACACCTCCGTGTTTTGAATATGTTTTGTTTTCCAACTCTTTTCTACCTCAGCCATTGTTCCCATCATAGCGAATTTCGAACCGCAAACCGCTAAGGTTCACTTGTTTCGATCCTACAATGGAACGAAGCTCAGCTCTACTCGCGACGTAGAGCACTTGAGGTAGTTACTCCTTTTACAACCAATACCAAAAATTTGTTTATAAGTCTTTCGTAATATTAAGGGCGTGAAAAAGTGGCCCGTTCCCAATAACCCGCCAAAACTTAAAATTTTTGACTTATGGGCGTTCATCATTTGTAAATGATAAAACATAGTTCTGGAACTTAGTTCGGGTAAATGGATCGTTTTAGAAAACATCTATGTTACAACAAGGCCTAAAGGATTATAAAGTTTCATCTTCCGAAGAATAGAATGGAAATAAGTCTGCCTGCCCGGCCAAGAGGTGAGGAGCTAACTGCATTTGCTCAGCAGATAGTTATTGGCCGATTTCATCTTGGAAAAGAATCCTTGTTCAGCTAGAACAAAAATAGGAAATCGGAGCGACGAACGGCCAGCAGGCAGACTTGGAGATACAATGGAAATAAACAGCTTGCCCTTACCGGAACCTTTCAAGAAACAATACAGCAAGTTTCCCACTCTTACCCCCATCCAGGAAAAATCAGTCAAAGCCGGACTGCTGGAAGGAAAATCAATTTTGGCCTGCGCCCCTACCGCTTCCGGAAAGACCCTGATCGCGACTATGGCTATATATAATACTCTTGGCAAGGGAAAAGCTATCTATCTAGTGCCGCTCAAAGCGCTGGGGACAGAAAAATACAAAGAATATCTGAATGTCTTTAATGGTTCGCCCTATAAAGTAGGGTTATCTACTGGAGATGTTGATTCTGAATCAGATTATTTGGCTAAATATGATGTATTGATACTTACTACCGAAAAACTTGATTCGCTTCTACGGCACAAGGTTGCCTGGCTTTCTGAAGTAAAAGTGGTAATCGTAGATGAGATACATCTCTTGAACGATGCCTCTCGTGGCCCGACCTTGGAGATCATACTTACCTTGCTCAAGAACTTGATCAGACCGCAGATCATCGGCTTGTCCGCGACTATCGGCAACCCCAAAGAATTAGCGGAATGGCTGGAAGCGACCTTGGTGATCGACGACTGGCGTCCGGTAGAATTGAAGAAAGGGATTTATGCCGAAGGGAAGGTGGAGTATTATTAGAGAGCAAAGTCGTCGTCATGGCCTTAAGGTGAGTTGAGAACTACGTTTGCTCGGCACGTAATTATTGTCAGATTTTCTTCCAAGAAAACATAAACCTCTTCAGAGATTATAATAACCAAAAAATCTGCTCAACTCACGGCCAAGACGACTTTGCGAAATTATCCTTAGTAAACGACCAAGGCGGTGTTTCTCGAAGTCAAAGACAACTTTGCAGAT
>ERZ1292623.5338-Hain-H51-01um-R1-5338-length-10277-cov-8_pt1 | contig 10277 bp, 12 predicted proteins | sample MGYA00564398_ERZ1292623 | MGnify/ENA primary metagenome ERZ1292623 (study PRJEB36523, sample SAMEA6512633) | groundwater metagenome | collected 2019-01-07 | study: AquaDiva: Metagenomics assemblies of 32 groundwater samples
ATGTGCATATCTCCGATTACAAGAATTTTTTCTTTTTTCAGATACAAGCAGAGGTCTACAATTTCAATGTCTTCAGGGAGTTTCATTGTTAAAACGTATTTATTCTTCTTTATAAAACTGCCAGCCTTATGAAATAATTTCGGGATAACACAGAAAAGAAATGGACCGTAATATGCGACGATACTATTTTAATGTGAGTGTACCCATTGACTATTGTCCTAGATGTTCGCTTTTGGTCTGCGATGAGGACAACCGGGCCAACAACAAGGTCGGCGTTTCCCTTTGACAAGCTCAGCACATGTCCGCTTGATATGGTGTTTTCTTGTTTCTGGCTTCTTTACGTGGGTAATCCAGCATATCCACTCATTGCGTGCAAGCGGCGTAAGGGTATTCCATGCATCTTGTATTGCTGAAGATAAAGTTAGAGCCTCTCGCAGGTCAGCTGGCACTTTATGCGCAACTCCAAGAGAAATTTCTTTTTTAGTCATATTTTTACAGAACTTTTATTTCTTTTACTTTTTCTCTGATGTAGCTGTCTTTCTCGACTAAATTTTTTAAAAATTCATTGATGTTTGTATGCTTTCTTTTTAACTCTACATATATTCTTGCACCATCGTCCTTGATATGATAATGAGAATATTTTTTCATGAACTCTTCTGAATGCTTTTTTTCTTTTATCGGCGGACCGTAATGCTTTTTTTCCAATGAAAGAGATTTATTTTTCACAAAGTACCAGAAATAAGCCTCTTTGCTGTCCCAGTTCCAGTCGTGCTCTGTGACTTCATAACCTTCTTCCTTTAGCTTTTTGTTGACGTACTCCATGCACTTAATTAGCTTTGCTCCTACCACGTCTTCTTTTCCGTCTAGAGGATTTATCCTTAATATCGAGGCAGATTTTATTTTTTCCAAATCAAATTTTGTATATTCAAAGAAATCAGAGGATGGATTGTGCATGAATTCTCTTGCTAAATTTACAAATTCGTTAAATTTTTTTTCTGAGAGTGCGGCTGCTGCGTTCCTGTCTGGTTGAACTGGATCGATTACAATTAGAGGAGAGACTTTTGATTTGTTTAACTTTTTTACTCCGTGATTTTTTATATCTATCCTTGTTCCTGGCTTCCAGTGGGATGCTGCTTTCATCAAGTTTTCAAAGGATTTATGCGCTATTGTCAAAATCTCTAACGTGTATCCTGAAAATCCCCTTATATATGATTCTGCTCCATAAAGTTTGTTTGCCTTGCAAAATGCTTTTGTCAGCCTTATCTCATCTGCTAGATGATTATGCTGTGTTACCCACTCTGTATGCAATGGAGAGATATCTGTTATGTTTTCAGCTTCTCCTGCTTTTGCTATTTTTAAAATTGGAATGACCTCAAATGTGAACGGGTCTTGCCTAATTTGAAAATAATCACGAGAGCCATGAAGCTTGTGCAGTCCTGAAATCTTAGATGTGCTTTTGAAAACCTTCCTTAGTTTTGTGTGCAGTACTGTTGAGATATCTTTGTTCTTGTATTTTTCTTTTTCAAACTGGATAAAGATGTCAATATCATAGTCTCCTTTTAGAAAAGTGTTTTTTGCTACTGAACCACCTAGAATGGCTTTTGCATTTTTCAATTCTGCATTTAGTTTTTTTATGAAATGATCTGCCGCCTCATTTAACACTTTTGATTCTTCTTTGCTCGGAATTACTTTTTCAAGGATAGTTTTCATATTATTTCAGCTTATTTTAAATTTAAAATAGTTTATGGTTGGTTGATGTGCTCCATGGTAAAGCTTTTATCTTTTATACCTTTTTGTTTACTATATGAAAACAGCTAAACCTCATAGGAAGAATGCTTACAAATTTAAGGTGTTGACTCCACAAAAGCGGTCGAAGATAGAAACCCTTGCCATCCAGAGGGGGCTTTCACTTGGCAGAATTGCATTCGAGATAGGGGTCTCAAGACAAGGAATTGAATTCTTTCTTAAGAGGACAGGTAAGTATGATGAATGGAGGCAGAAGAGAGAAGAGGTAAGAAGGACTGAGAAGGAGATGAAAGAGCTTGAGCTTTCCACGAAGGTTTCATGCTTGAGCATACTCGAGAATTCACTGTATTCTAGGGCTTATGGAGATAGGGCTTTGAAATTGACACTTGATTATTTTTTTAATAATAGGTTTGTGAGCCATCGCTTTAGCAGAAATCGTTTCTTAGAAATAGATAAGCTGCTTGAGAAATATATTGAGGCCAAGGTGAATAACAGGCGAGATTCTTTGAGAATGCTAACCTCTGCTTCAGATATTAGCGTCCTAACCTTCAGTAATATTTTGTCTGAGCTCGGATTGAAGACTCTTTCAAAGCCTTGGCTCGACGAAAAAGGTGAGAAGGCAGCCAGGAGGATGTTTTGGATTGAAATGTCCGTTGCAGATCTAGCATATTTTTGGGGGAAGAATAGAGATGTCCTGCTTTATCATTTCAGGAAAGTCGAGAATGAAGTAGATTACAAAAGACCAAGGTATTTTCACGTTCCTTCCAGACGCATTGAAAGCGAAGTTTATGAGTTGCAGGATGTGGACTTTAATTTTGAGGAGATATGCGAATACTTGGAAAAACCCTCCAGCTTAATCCAAAGCGCCATTGAAAAAAGAGATTTTGATAGCAAGGGAATAATACGTGCCCTTGATATTATTTATCCAAATGAAAAGCACGACAAGCCTTATTTGCAGAAAAATGGTTAGTTGCAATTTTGCAATTGGTGGGCTCACTTTTAGATTCTTAATGCTACTTGTAAACGTCCTTCGGGTCTGTGTTCTCTTTGTCTTAAAGAAAGATTCTCAAAAGTTCTTATCCTGACAATATCCTCCAAATATCCATCAAAGAAATATGGTTTATGATCAATAAGCGTATATCTATTTTGTAAAGGTAAATATTCTCCAGTTAATGAAACTGTATCCTCTATCTTAGTACGTTCTGCATCACACCAACCATCATAACCATCAGGATTAATAAGATCTGGAGCTGTATAAAAATCATCCATAAATGCTTGAATCTTTTTAGATGGATCACTTAAATCAGCTAATACAAAATCAATTTGTCTTATTGTAGTTCTTGAAGGGAAAAATATTCCTGTGTCTTTTGTGTATTGACATTCATATTTATTTGTAACTTTTGCGTTTCTTAGCCAGAATCTAACTCCATAATGAAGATTTTTACTATTTTGCATTAATTCTTCTATATTATCTATATCGCAGTATCCTAATCCAAATAATCTATCAACGGCTCTGATAGTTTTCCATTTACTATCGATTTGTTTCATCTAATTAGATTAAAGACTATAAATATTTAAATTTATTTACTGGTCTGCAAACTCTCTCGCTAATGCTCAAATCTTTACTTTGTTTAGAGCAGCTAATGTTTTTTAATTGTGTTCTATAAAAATTAACTAGCAAAAATTTCTCTCCAAGAATTCAACCATTTCCGTATTGCCTGCGGCTTCATAGGCTTTTGCAGCAAGCTGATAGTTCATTACTTTAATGCATAGTGCAGCTGCTTTATTTAATCTGTCTTTGTCTTTTGTTGGAATGAAACATAGAGTTGCAACTTCAATCCTGCTTTGCATCATAAGCTCATCACCCATTTCCTTTAGCCTTTCTAGGTTTTTGGCTTTTTTAAGAATCTCTACAGCATCCGGAATCTTGTTCAGCTTGTATAATCTTTCTCCAACATAATTTAGAATTTCTTTTTCTTTGCCATCCTCAAGCATCGACAAATCTACTGAATTAATCCCCTCTTTTAATATTTTTGCAACTACAGGATGTTCCATTTATGTATGAAAAACAGCAAGATTAAAAAATATTTGTAATGATTATTTTTTTAAGTAGAATTGTTTTTTGTCTTTGTCAAATCTTTCAATAGCATATCTTAACATTGTCCTTGGCATTTTCTTGTAGTGTTTTTTTAGAAATTCCTCTTCTGTTTTTTGATATCTTTTTCCTATTTCTCTTAGCATCCAGCCGACTGCTTTATGAATAAGATCATGTTTATCATTTAACAGAATTTCAGAAATTTTTAGAGTGTCTTCAAACTGATTGTTTTTAATAAACTCAAAAGTAGATATTATTGCAATTCTTTTTTTCCAGAGGTTATCCGACTTAGCGAAGTCGTATAGTATTTTTTTATCTTTGTCAATCAAGTATTTTCCCAGAATTTTATCCGCTATACAATCAATTAGATCCCAGTTGTTTGATGACGCTATATTTCTTAAATAAAAGTTGACTATCTGTTTTTGCTCTTCCTGATTTGCCTTTTCAAATTTATATACCAATATAAGCAAGCCGGTTAGCCTGTATTCGTGTACATTATTGTCTAATAACTTTTTAACCCCGATAAATTCTAAATCTACATATTTTTTAGCTAGGACTCTCTGCTCTGGAACTGTTAATCCTATGAAAATATCTCCTTCTCCATATTCCCCTTTTCCTGTCTTGAAAAATTTCTGATAGATCTTTGCCTTTTCCAGAGTTGCTTTGGATTGTAATTCTTGGATTAGATTCGTTAACATGTATACCTCTTGCATATGACAAAAAGTTATAAACCTCCTTTTTTTATACTTTATCAGTGTTTTAATAGGAAAATGGATTCAGATAAAGCTTTGGCTGTATTTCAGGGAAAGAGAATAAGAAGAACTTGGTTCAATGAGGAATGGTGGTTTTCAGTAGTTGATATTGTGCAATCGTTAACAGATAGTTCTGATCCAAAACAATATATAAAAAAAATGCGTAATAGAGATCCTATACTTAATGAGAACTGGGGTACATTTTGTACCCCCCTTGAATTGACTGCGCCTGATGGTAAAAAACGTAAATCCAATTGTATCTCAGCTAAAGGAGCTTTTCGTATAATCCAATCAATACCATCACCAAAAGCAGAGCTTTTCAAGCAATGGCTAGCTCAAGTTGGTTATGATAGAGTCAAAGAAATAGAAAACCCAGAATTAGCACAAAAAAGGATGAAAGAAATTTACAAAGCAAAAGGATATCCTGAAGACTGGATTGAAAAGAGAGTTAGAGGGATAGCAGTTAGAGATGAATTAACAGATGAATGGAAGAAAAGGGATGTTAAAACAGATCAAGAGTTTGCTATTTTAACAGCAGAAATTTCTAAGGCAACGTTTGACATGACACCAACCGAATACAAGAAATTCAAAGGGCTTGGCCAAGAAAATTTACGAGACCATATGAATGATTTAGAATTGATATTTACAATGCTTGGAGAAGCCTCAACTACGAAAATTGCAAGAAGGAAAGATGCGCAGGGTTTTTCTGAAAATAAGAATTCTTCTATAAAAGGAGGGAGAGTTGCAGGTATTGCTAGAAAAGAATTGGAAAAAGAGAGCAGTGAAAAAGTAAGCACTTCTGAAAATTATTTAAGTTTGAAAAAAAGAATGGAATTGAGTCAAGGTTAGATTGAAAAAATGGATAAACTTAGATTTGGAACTGCAGGGAAACCTATTTCAACAAAAGGAGAGACAAGTAATGGAATAAAAAGAGTTAGAGAATTAGGATTGGATTCCATGGAGTTAGAATTTGTCCATTCAATAAGTATTAAACCAGAAAAGGCGCCAGAAGTAAAAAGAGCATCAAAAGACAATGATGTAATTTTAACCTGTCATTCTCCGTATTTTATTAATTTAAATTCCGAGGAAAAGAAAAAATTTCATGCAAGCATTGGTTACATTGTCAATTCTGCTAAAATAACCTCTTTATGCGGTGGTTGGAGTGTATGTTTTCATGCTGGATATTATCAAGGACAGGATGCTGAAAAAGTTTATGAAAAAATTATGGCAGGAATTAAAAAAATTGTAAATCAAGTTAAAGAGTTTGATGATAAGATCTGGATTCGCCCTGAAATATCTGGAAAGAAATCGCAGTTTGGCGACTTGAATGAAACAATAAGATTAAGCAGAGATGTCGAGCAAGTTATGCCTTGCATAGATTTCTCTCATTTTTTTGCAAGAGACACTGGAAAACATAATACCTATAATGAGTTTAGGGCTATACTTGAGACCATTGAAAGAGAACTGAAAAAGGAAGCTCTGCAGAATATGCATATGCATGTTGCTGGAATTGAGTATGGTGAGAAAGGAGAGAAGAATCATCTTCTACTTGAGGAAAGCAAATTTAATTACAGAGATTTGATGAAAGCTTTGAAAGAATTTAAAGTTAAAGGAGTCTTAATCTGCGAGAGCCCGAATATTGAGGGAGATGCTTTGCTGATGCAAAAAACTTATTTGAAATCGTGATCATGCTATCTCTCTCTGCACTACGTCATCAATGCTTGAGTTTTCTCTGTTTCTCTTTTCATTTGCCTCCTTTTTTCTGACCATGACATAATAGCCTAATAAAGGAGATGTGGTTAAAACCAATGTACTTCCGAATATAATCCCTGCATCTAACGCTGCACTAAAATCTTCTTTTTTTTTAATCAAATCATATGCAAAGCAGCTATATCCTCCAAGCATTATTGCAGTAGAGGCTATTAGAAATGGTCTAACAGTTCTGTAAACGAATCTATCAATCATTGAATTTATCCTATACTCTTGCATCATGCTTAGGAATAAGTTTGGTTTTTAAATTTTTTTCTTTATTTTTGCTACGAAGAAACCTTCCGTATTGTTGTCCTGCGGCCAGATTCTCAGGCATTTTTTTATCTCCGAATTGTATTTTTTTTGTCCGAATTTTAGGATTGCTGGAGATGATTTTAGATTTTTGAGATGAGCTTTTTCCAGCTTTGCATCTGTCTTTTCTAGCAGATAGTCAATTACTTCCTCATTTTCTTCTGGCTCAAGCGAGCATGTTGAATATACTAAAGTTCCATTGTCTTTTAGTAAAGAGTATGCTTTTAGTATTAGCCTGCGCTGCTGATATCCTAGTTTTTTTATCATGCCTGGATTATAAATCTTTAATGTGTCTGGAGATTTTTGTATTGTGCCTGTTCCTGAACAGGGAGCGTCTAAAAGTATCTTATCAAATTTTATACTTGGAAAGTTTTCTCCCTTGTAGATTGTTATTGCTGTGTTTGATACTCCGCATCTCTGAAGATTCATTGAGAGAGCTTTTATCCGGTCCCATTTTATATCATTTGCAATTATTCCGCCGGTATTTTTCATCATTGCTGCCATCTGCGTTGTTTTTGAACCCGGGGCTGCAGACATATCCAAAACCAAATCATTTTCTTTCGGATTTAAAATCAAAGCAGGGATCATTGAAGCTGCTTCCTGCACGTAGAAATATCCTAAGAAATGCTCTTTTAGATTTCCGACTGCTGTTTCTTTCCTTTCAATATAGAATCCTTCCCTGCACCATGGAATCTGATTTAGTCCGGAGATTCTGGATTTTAACTCTTTTACAGAAACTTTTAGCGTATTAATCCTGATGGATTTTTGCAGATGTTTTGAGATTGCTTTTTCGAATTCTTCAAAGTCTGTAAGACTGCTGTACCTTTCAATAAAATTTTCCTTGAAATCCATTTTGCTTTATTTTTTAAAACGACTATATTTTATATTATTGTAAATAAACAGCAGAACTCTTAAAACTATCTCCATGACAACAATAAAAAGCAGATAATAAACTATTGTCTTCCACATTAATGGAAAGGATTTTATTGCAGCTACGGCAGATTCTAGTGAAAAATAAGAAAGGCCGGTTACTAAAAATATTCCAAGCAGAGTTAATGGCAGGGTTTTTGCTATTTCTCTGGCTAACTCCTCACTATAATAGGCAGCTATCCTTGTAGTTGCAACTACCGCCATTGAAAATAAAAACAAGGTGTTTGTCGGCTGATTTTCCGACATGAAAATGAGCAGCAATGAAAAGAACATAAACCAGATAAATGTAAGCAACGGAAAGATGATGATATGCTCCAGAACATAGAAAAGAAAAACAATTGCTTCTTTAATATCTTCCCATTTGGACCTGCTGTATTCCGCAAGATTCAATTTGAAGATATCTCGGGTTGCTATAAATCTGTAAAACTTGAAAATGAAAACAGAGTAAATAACCATCCCTATTACGAATATAACCAAAGTCTTTGTTGCTTGAATTGCTTCGCTTAAAGACAATGATGATCCTACAATATCCAATAAATTCTCAACTCCCACTTAAGTTGTGAGACTTTTCTTTAATATAAATTTTGTGTTGAGGGGCTTAGATTTAAATATTATCTTTCATTGTATATATGTATGCTACTAAAGAGGCTGATGAGGAACAAAAAGTTTTTGGCATTATTTATGATTGTCGCTTTAATCCTAATAATCTTCTTGGGAGCAAAAATTTATTTCTATCTCCGCTTCCTGATTGGCAATGATATTGTTATAAAACTTGATGTTGACACGGAATATGTTTCTCTTGTGCATGGAGAGAGTGATATGCTGGAGTTTGAAACTAAAGTTACTACTAATCCTTTCTGCTCTGCTTTATGTAAATCAAGCTTTATCGACGTTGGCAGCGGGGCCATTTTAGACCAAAACAGATTTTCTGTCAAGCCAGGAAATTCTTACAAGCAGGCTTATGAGATAAAAGCAAGATCTAAAGGCATCGGCAAAGACCTCTATAACTATGAGTTGGAATGTCAAAGCTCTGGTGGGTTTTTGTGTCATAATAACCTTGAAACAAGCAGCAGAAACCTTCTTGTTACTGTTGAGTATGATTTCACCGACGAAGAAAAAGCGATGAAAACCTTATTCGAAGAAGGCTCTTTGCTGCTAGTCGATGAGATTAATGCTATAAAACGGAATATCTCTTCCTTAAAACCTGCCATTCAAGACTTTAGCAAAGTTGCTATAATAGACTTTAATTCTAGTTACTTAGATGATCTTGGTGAATTTCAGGCTGCACTTGCTTCAGCTGTTTTTCAAGAGGATTATTTCCTTCATACTGATTACTTAAATAATTTAATGAACGATTTTGGAGACTTTAAGATTAATTTTATTTCTTTTCAAGATAATCTTATTGAAAATCTTTCTTTTTACAATGGGATGATTGATGAACTGATTTTCGACAGAGGATTATTTGAAAACTTGACTCATTCCAATGAAGAAGAAATGTGGGAGATTAAAACTTTAAGTATGGAATTTAATACTGCTGTCGATGGCTTTTCAGCAATTAATACATTGGAAGTTAAAAATGGCTTTGTTGAAAATATTTCTGTTGTGGTTAGTAATTATAGCAATTCCTCTCTTTCACGCACTGGAAATAAAGTTAATTTAAGCGAGCTCGAATTGAAAGAGGTTAATTTTTCCAAGCTTGAGATTAATGACGTTGACATTGAAAAAGCTCAACTGGAATTTTTCCCATATGAGCCTATGTGCTGTATGAATGGCAATTGTGATAAATGCTGTGTTGGAGAAGAATGTAGGAATAATGTGAATACTTTTCCGCTCGTGTTTTTGCATGGGCATTCTGTGACTAAGGATTTGCCTTTGGAATACAGCCTCGAAGGATTTAAGAATCTGCAGGAAGAATTGGAGAAAGAAGGATTTCTTAACGTTGGTGCGATTACACTTTATACTAAGAAAGATGTCCCTGCTGGGATTTGGAATTTTAATTTTCCTTTGAGCATTCGAGGAAGCTATTACTTTGACTTCTTTGAGGAGCCTGAGAATTACAAAATTGTTTTAACAAAAAGCGAGAACATAGATACATATGCAGTAAGATTAAAAGAGGTATTTGACAATGTTAGGTTTAGAACTGGAAAGAGTAAAATTAATGTGATTGCATTTAGCATGGGGGGATTAGTAGTGAGAAGACATATGCAGTTATTTGGAAGTGCAGGATTTGATAAAGTTATTTTGATAGGAACACCGAATAAAGGAATTAGCGGTGATATATCTACTTTATGTCCATTGGCTGGAGGAGAGAAAAGAGAGTGTGATGACATGAATGCGGATAGCTTGTTCATGCAGAAGCTAAACCGGGAGAAAGTTCCTGATAACGTCTATAATATTTATGCGACTGGATGCGAGATGAGCGGAGAGATAGGAGATGGAATAGTGTTAGGGGAAAGTGCTAGACTCGATATTAAAAATAATTTTATAATTAACGGAACTTGCAGAGGCAAATTACAACCACTACATCTGGACTTGCTGAAAATAGATATGTATCCCGAGGTTTATGAAAAAATAAAAGAAATTTTGAAAAGCAACGAACTGGAGGGAGTGGAATAAATTAGATAATACTTAAACATTATTAAATTTGCTCTTTTTGTTCGGTAAGGTAATCTTTAATTCTGCAATATAAAGCA
>ERZ1292623.5341-Hain-H51-01um-R1-5341-length-10274-cov-10_pt1 | contig 10274 bp, 11 predicted proteins | sample MGYA00564398_ERZ1292623 | MGnify/ENA primary metagenome ERZ1292623 (study PRJEB36523, sample SAMEA6512633) | groundwater metagenome | collected 2019-01-07 | study: AquaDiva: Metagenomics assemblies of 32 groundwater samples
TCGTCTATAAAAAACATACTTCAAATCACTCTACTTCTTCCTAAACCCAAGCGCGCACGAATTAATGCAGAATCTCTTTCCAGTTGGTGTTGACCCGTCTTCAAAGACATGCCCCAAATGTCCTCCGCACTTTTTACATATAACTTCAACACGGTGCATGCCATGGCTATAATCTTTTTTCAATTCTACAGCACCCTTATCAACAACACTAGAAAAACTCGGCCAGCCAGTTCCAGAATCGAATTTTGTCTCAGAAGAAAATAAACTCGCTCCGCAACCAGCGCAAACATACATCCCCTCGCCATTTTTATGCAGAAGTTTCCCGCTGAATGCCTGCTCAGTTCCCTTTTCCCGCAAAACACGGTATTGCTCAAGAGATAGTTTCTTCTTCCATCCTTCAACATCCTTGAGTACTCTTGTCTTCATAACTTTCCCTTTCATAAACTATTAAAACTAATTAATAAGTTAATTTAACGTTTTCAATTTCATTCTTGAACATCTTGGCTTTTTCCTCGCCTAAAATTGCTTTATGAAATTCAAGATTCGAGTATAAGGCCTTTCCCAAACTACCAGTCTCTTTAATTATCTCAGCAATATCCTGGGCAGGAAGAGTCGTCTTAGAAAGTATGCGCCATCCTTTTATCGGTGCATTTTGCACAGAGGTATTATAATCAAGTATCTTCAATATAAAACCCGCGTCAATTAATTCGTCATAAGAAAGATCTTCCAGTAAAGCCTTAGACTTCTTCATATCGGTCATTGTATAATCTTTAATAATTAAATCAACCTCGCTGTCCACATCAGAAGTTATTTCTTTTAATCTAATCTTCAGCAAAACTCCTTCCTTGCCAAGTTCAATTATATATTTTTTCAGTTCAGAAGAAATTTTCTGAACCATTCTTCCTTTTTGTATAGCAACAATTGCCTGACTCAAACTAGGATAGTTTCTTAACTCCAAATGATTCAGATTTACAAGAGACTTATCAAACAGCTCTCTCTGTTTTTCAAGCATTTGAATATGCTCATTGGCCTTTCTCAATAAACCTCCTGATTCAATTAAAGGATGCCTTACATTCTTATAAAATAAAGTTATTTCATTTTTTCTTTCAGATACAGCAATAACCAAAGTTCCAGCCTGCTTAGCAACCCTCTCAGCAGCTTTATGCCTGGTCCCAGTCTCGTTGGTAGAAATTCTATTATCTGGTGTTAATAAAACATTTGCAAGAAGTATTTTTTTCATGTCTTTAGAAAGTATAATCGCGCCGTCCATTTTAGACAGCTCTATTAATTTCTGGGGCGTAAAACGGGCATTCAGCCTAAATCCGCCGTCAATAAGGGAAAAAATTCTTTCATTGCCTTCAACAATAATCGCTCCCTTTCCAGCTTTAACAACCCCATCCAGAGAAGTTCTTATATGCGTTCCAGGTGCAATTGTTCTCAAAACACTAAAAAATTCATCATCACTAACTTTCTCTTTCAAGGAAGAATCTCCTATAATTGTCTTCTGAATCTCTTTTTTGTCCTTTATTTGCTCCATGTGACCATTCATAACTAAAAATACTAAGATATAAATATTGCGATACCACTATTACAATAATAAAAGAGTGAAAATCTATAAATGAAAGTTCTAATTCTGGATAAAAAAGAGGAAGTAATAAAAAAAGCAGCCCAGATAGTCCTGGAAACCATAATGAAAAAGCAGGACTGTGTTGTTGGTCTTGCAGCAGGAAAAACAATGAAGCCGCTCTACAAAGAGATAGCCTCTCTCTGTAAAAAAAAGAAAATTGACTTTTCAAAAGTTTCAACTTTCTCCCTTGACGAATATCTTGGTTTAAATAAACAGGACAAAAATAGTTTTGCCTATTTTCTAGAAAAAAATCTGCTAAATAAAGTAAATATAAAAAGAGAAAATGTCCATTTTCTTGACGGAAAATCAAAAAATATACCAAAAACCTGCGCAGATTATGAAAAAAAAATAAAGAAGTTGGGAGGAATTGATTTGCAAATTCTAGGAATAGGTGAAAATGGGCATATCGGTTTTAACGAGCCGAACTCATCATTTTCAAGCAAAACAAGAAAAGTAAAGCTTTCTGAATCAACAAGGCTCTCAAGAAAAAAAATCCCGGAATTTGCACTAACAATGGGAATCTCAACAATTCTTAAATCTAAAAAAATTATTCTGCTGGCTCTGGGATATACTAAAGCAGAAGCAATTAAAAAAACTATCCAAAATAAGGTAACAGAAAGGGTTCCAGCAACGTGTTTAAAAAAGCACCCAAATGCCATTGTGATTATAAACAAGTTAGCCGCATCTAAACTCTCTCACAACAAAATTTAAATAGATTTTTTCTTTCCCAAAACAATTACAATGAATAATTCAATCAATGCGCTTTGTCTTGTTGCTCATCCTGATGATGAAACAATCTGGATGGGCGGAACAATTCTAAAGAATAAAAATTGGAATTGGACAATTTTCTCTTTATGTAGAAAAGATGATATGGACAGAATGCCAAGATTCCTAAAAGTATGCAGTTATTATAACGCAAAACCAATAATATCAAATTTGGACGATGAAAAACTATCCCCTATATCAACTGCAACAATAATAAAGAAAATAAAAGAAAGTCTTGACATGAAAGTTTTCGATTATTTATTCACTCATGGAAAAAACGGAGAGTATGGACACATTAGGCACAAAGAAATTCATGAAGCTGTTAAAAAAATGATTAAAAACAGCAATTTAGTCTCAAAAAAAGTTTATTATTTCTCATATCTCCCAAGCCAAATATCTGCACCCCACGATAAAAGTTTAAAAATACCTGCACCGAACAAAAAAGCCGATTTAATAATAAATCTTGCTAAAGAGGAATATAAAAAAAAGATTTCTATTATAACTAAAATATACGGATTCAAGCATCCTATATTTGAGACATTAAGTTGTAAAGATGAGGAGGCATTCACACTAGGCTAATATGAAAATTCTTGTTTTATACCCCTATCCTCTCGAGCCAGACGGACAAAGCTTACAGGGGCACTATCTTTTAGAAGGCTTGCGCGAATTAGGCCACGAAGTAATGCCGTGCGACCGCGCAGATTCCCTGCATAAAGAATGGGCGTATAAATATTTTAAGCCAGATGTTTCAATTGGAATTGGTTTTTGGGGGGACACTCCAGAATTAATTTTAAATCAGCTAGAAAACAATATCCAGCCAATTCCTTGGTTCAATGCAGACGGCTGGATTGCAAACTATCATGAAACTCTAAACAATCTTCCGTTGATATTAGCAACAAGCAATTGGGTAAAATCAACTTACATCAGAGATGGTGTTAAAGGAGACAATATACATGTAGCAAATATAGGATTTGACCCAAAAACTTTTTACCCAATCCCAAAAACAGACAGCTCTGTAATAAAACTAAGAGAGCTCCTAGGAATATCAGAAGATGAAAAGATGATACTAACAGCTGGCGGAGACGTAACAAGCAAAGGAGCGCAGGAAATGTTTAAAGCCCTCGCGAAAATAGACTCTCAGTTTCCAAAATGGAAATATGTATGCAAAACATGGGATAGTTTTTCATCAAAGAATCACGGAAAAGAAGAAGAAAATTTAAAAAACGAGCTTAATCTGAATGACGAGAAGATTATTTATCTAACTGGAAAATACCCTCCAGAATTTATGGCAACATTAATTAATGCCTGTGATATTTACGCAGCCCCCTCTCGCTTAGAAGGTTTTGGTATGATTCAGCTGGAAGCGCAAGCATGTGGCAAACCAGTCATATCAATTAACGTGGGAGGTCCTCGCGATATAATAATTCACGAGAAAACAGGATTTTTAGTTGATGTTGCATCTGAAATAAAACTGGAAAGAGAATGGGCATATCCCTGGATGGGATTTGAAGAAAAGCATCAAATTGAATTCAAAGAGCCTAAGACATTTGCTTACCGCGCGGACATAGATCAATTAGCTGAATGCACTCTCAAACTCCTTCAAGACGATGCCCTAAGAACAAATATGGGGAAAGCGGCTGCAGAACACGCCATAAAAAATTTCCATTATAAAGTTATCGCAAAACAAATATCAGACTTAATAGAAAAACACGTTTTGAATAAGCAGTTCTCTAATGACTAATTTTTAATAGAAACATAAGGAAGGTATAAATAGAGGGCGTTTATATAAAAAATATGGAATATGAAGCAAAAAAGTTAGGAAGAATAAATACAGGGGAGGTTTATCAGGTAGCTGCACCATTAGATGAACAAATTAAAGCTTTCAGAGCTAAGAAAATAAGTTATCCCTTTCTTGCATATCCGGATGAAGTTGCTCAGATAAGATTAAGCAGTATTTCAAATGATCATTCAAGAACAAGCATGACAGCGGTTTCTCTTAAGAAAGCAAGAACTATCTTGCTTAGAGAGCCTCTTCTGATGAATGACATAACCGCTTCAGAAGCAACAAGAGCCAACACCAACGCACAATATTTAATGAGAGGAAAAGTGCTTTATGAGGTTGCAGAAGCAAGAGCTAAAAGCGAAGAAGGATTGGCGCCGGAAGACAGAACAGCTTGTATTATTTCGCAAGAAGGAGATTTTGATTTAACTCCTGAAATGCCTGATTCCAGATTTATAATTCGCAGTCAAACATCAGATTATTTTGCAGAGAAAACAAACGGCAGGATAACTTTCTTTTGTTTGCCCGGACAATCAAAAAATAAAACAACTCTCAATTATCTATGGTTCGGCAGTCCTCGTAACAAATCTTATATAGAATGCGGGAACGGGGACTTGTGTGATGGCATCAGGGCTTTTGGTTTGTTAAGATATATTGAAGGCAACACACAACGATTTAATCTGAGTTATACTAAATAGTTCAAATTAAAACTTTCTTTTTCTCCAAAGAGCAATAAGCTAAAATATACATCCCAGCATTCCATGCTTGATTTCCCTCATTGCCTCCAGAATGCGAAGCTCCGGACTTTCCGCTTCTCCCGTCAAGCCATTCTGCAAAATTTGAGTTTAAATTAGCTTCAGCCAGTCTATTCAATTGTAATTGAGCCTCCTCAAATTTCCTCTGCTTAATAAGAGCCAAAACATAAAAGCCGCCTATATATGTCCAAATCCCTGCATTCAGATAATGATAAGCTTTTCTTGCATTGCAATCCAAAAAATAATCCTGCCAATCCTTGCTATTCTGAGAGATAGGAGGGTAAATTGCCTTTATAGGATACGGCTCGTCGATTTTTTCATTTTTTATATATGCGAGTATCTTCTCAGATTTAGATTTATCAGCCAGACCGAAAATAATGCTAAGCAAATTCCCAAGAGAATCAAACCACTCCCCTTTCTCTTGGTATTTGTTATGATTTTTCCATCTCCAAGGAAGATAAAATTTTCCATTCCATAATTTCAAATCAGAAAAATCATTAACAGACGAAGATAACTTTTTTATCTTATATTTTTGATTTGACAGCTCCAATACTTTATAATAAAGCGCCTGCGTATTAATTGTATGCCCGTATCTATGTGGAAAAGCGTCCTGCCAATCTGTAGTTGGAAGCTGTTCTGGCATTCCGTCTTCCCCCATGTCCTGATAAGAAAGCCATTCAATAGCCCTGTCTATATTAGTCTTATGTTTGCTAAATAAAAACCCGTCATATCTTTCTTTAAACAAATAATGCCCTATAACAAACCATAATGTTGAATCAATTGATTGAAAATCAACATGCGGCTTTCTCTTGCTGAAAATATCAACTGCATTAGGAATTTGTCCTTTCTCGCTTTGATGATTCGCAAGAGTTATCAAAGACTGTTTAAAAGTTTCCTTGAATTTATCACCTAACAAACTAGCCCCCATAGAAGTAATAACACTATCGCGCGCCCAAACAGCATCATATCCTGGATAAGCAGCATGAAATCCGTGCGGAGTCGCGCATTTCTCCAGTACTTTAACAGCCTCCTCATATGCCTCTTTTATTTTATCCATACTATAACTTATTAATCAGAATATTAAAGTCTTTCTTAAACAGTTTCATCAAGTGTAAGACGAGCCATCAAGTAGGCAAGAGTTGATTCCGCTCCTTGATTCATGTTCACAACAACTCTTCCAAGCCCATCATGACACCCGCCAGTTTCTTCATTATAAACAAAACTGTTGGAAACATTCTTTCCCAAGAACCAGCCAAATGCGCTTAACGCAAACTCTTTGTATTTAGAATCCCCAAATACTTGATAAGCAACAGATAAAGCATTCATCATAGAAGCCGCCTCTATGGGCTGCTGGTCAAAATAAGCTCTCTTGTTCTTATCTCCGTCGTACCATCCATTTTGTCCAACAGGCACAAAGGTTTTTTTAATAAATGTCTTATCAATAAGAAAATCAAAAGATTCTCCGGCAACATTTAAATATTCTTTATTCTGCGTGGCAATATAAGCATACATAAGAGCCTCGCTCAATTTAGCATTCGAGTAAGTCATAATTGGCTCAAACCAATTCCATCCTTCTCTGGAGTTAGCTCTATAAAGTCGAACGAGCGTATCAGCAAGAGTTTTTATTCTTTCAAGATTCAATTCAGAATATTTCTCTTTGTTATAATAATACAATCCTACAATAACAGAAGCAATGGCTCTTTGATGTTTCAATTCAGGTATAACATCAAGCGACTTCATTAAGATATTTTCCGCTTCTGATTTTATCTCTCCTGAAATACCATGAAGAGACAATAAGTATCCTAATGCTCTTATTGCTCTGCCGTGCGCCTCTTCACTCCAGCTCTCTCTGTCAACATTTCTGTTTTTGTCGACATAATTATAGAATCTTCCATCATCCTGCTGAACATATTTTATATAATCTAAATAAATTTTCATAAGGTTTAACTTATTTTTCCCCCTTAGCCTTTCATACAGCGCCCCGCAAACCATCAGCGCCCGCGCATTATCGTCCAGCGTGTACCCTGAATCTCCATCAGGAGTATTATAATTCGCAAACTGGATTATACCGAAGTTATCAGTTAATTTTTTCAAATGGTTGACATTTATTCTTGGAATGTTTGTAAAGTAAACATCAGGAAGATTAAATGTCCCATTAAATAATTTTACATATGAAATAGCAGTATTATGCCAGACCATTGATCGCGTATAAGCATAGCTGTTTTTCTCCATTCTCTCTTTTGCATCTTTGTCATTAAGAATTCTCTCTATAGCTTCTGCAAAAGATTTTGGATTTCTAAATTCAACAAGTATCCCCCGCTCTGGATTGACAATATCTTTCGCATGCAGAAAAGGTGTCGAAACAACAGCCCTTCCGCACCCCATGGCATAAACAAGAGTTCCTGAAGTTATCTGCTCTGGTGTCAAAGAAGGAGATAGGTAAATATCAGTCGCTTTAAGATACTGGATAATCTCCTTTTTAGTCAAATACTTATTATAAAATTTAACATGCTTCTGCAGACCGAGTTCTTTTACTCTTCTCTCAAGCATATTTCTATACACCTCTCCTTCATGCTTTCTAACAACAGGATGCGTCTCACCGACAATAAGATAAATTAAATTAGGAAATTTTTTCACTAGACTCGGCAGAGCTTCAATAACATGCTCGTATCCTTTATTGCAGCTGACCATTCCAAAAGATGACAAAACTGTTTTATTAATCAAATGAAGGTTTCTCTTTTCTTTCTCTTGTTTCTCAAATGTAACATTAGGTATCCCATGCGGCAGAACCTTTATAGGCGTAGAAATGCCATAATCTTTTCTAAGTATTTCAACAGCTTTGTCAGTCATAACAATTATAGTTTTCACTCTGCTTGCAATACTCTGCACAACAACTTTAAGTTTATTCCCTGGACTTGGCAGGACGCTATGGAAAGTTATCATAACAGGTTTTTTGACTAATTCAAGAAAAGCAATCAAATATTCTCCATACTCTCCTCCAAAAAGCCCGAACTCATGTTGTATGCAGATGAGCTTTATATTTTTCATAGAATTAATTTTTTTCGCAACAGCTATATAGTCGCTTATATCATTATCACTAATTTGAAGAATGACTTTCTTTGGATAATTATATATATTCGCCCCGTTTTTATTAAGAGCAAGAATTCTTGTTTTTATCGTCGGAAAAAATTGTTTGTCTATCGCGTCAGTTAAATCCTGCGTGAAAGTTGCAATCCCGCATTCTCGCGGAGGAAATGTACTTATAAATAAGGCACAATAATCATCCTCTCTTTTCATCTATATAACTAATCTAAAGACTTTAAAAGACTTTCTTATTTTGCTTCATCAACTCAAAAATACTATCCAAGCTTATTTTCTTAACTGTTGTAACAATATCTCCCCCGCCGGAATAAATTAAAACATCTCTTCCATTCAAGTCAAGCACAGCCCCAGTAGGGAAAACAACATCTTTGCTCTCAAAGGTTCCTCTCTCATATTTTCCTCTGGGAACTAAAATTGGTTTTTCGCACTTGGCTATAATCTTCTTAGGGTCATTCAAATCAAGCAAAGCAGCGCCAACTTCATACTTAATTCTTTTTTTTATCTTCAAATTTTTTTGTTTGGAAATTTTTGGCTCAATAACACCATGATAAATAAAGAGCCATCCCTTAGAGGTTTTTATCGGAGGAGGTCCTGCTCCAACTCTTCCAGAATCCCATAAATTTTTTCCAGTCAGATGAAACGGATGCGGATCTCCCCAAAATTCTAAATCTTTAGAATAAGATACCCATATGCTTGGCGGGCTAAACTGAAAAGTTCCCTCTGGCCTCTGAAATCCCACATATTGATTATTCATCATCTCAGGAAAGATAACAACATCTTTATTTTGATGCCTGAAAATAATCCCTCTTCTATACCATCTCTTGCAATCATTTGAAATTGCATAACTCGTTGAAATATTAGCATCTCGGGATAGACTAACATAAGTCATAACATAAAGATTATTTATTTTGCTTATTCTAGGATCTTCTACTCCAAGCTCCCCATCCCAAGAAAGCCCGAAAAAACTTGGCTTTGAATCAATATGTTTAACTTTAAGTCCACTCTGATCAAGAATAACTCTCCTTAAGTGAGAGGTAAATGTTATCCTTTTTGTTCCGTCTCCGAATGAAAAATCCAAGGGGGAGAACATCACAATTTTCTTTTTATGAAATTTATCTAAGAGCAGTTTGTACTTATTCTCTCCAACAAATCGCGGCGCATAGAAATATTTTTCATCTTTGTATTTAACAACTCTTTCTATTACTCTGACATATAAAACAATCTCGCCTGACGGCAGACGTATTGCCCCGGGGTTAATTGTCCCTATAACCTCAAACAAGCTGGACGATGGAGGAATATCCTCCGGCGTAATCAAAATTCTCTCTTCTTTCACCTCTATCATTTTACTCCTTGCCTAAACTCTCCCATAAATATCTTTAATTCTCACAACATCGTTTTCATCAAATTTGCCGAAAGATATCTCCAAGATACGAGCTAGTCTCAGATACCCTTCAATTCTATGCAATGCTCCTTTAGGAACCATAATCTCCTCTCCCTTCTTTGCCAGCCACGACCTGTTTCCTACACTAACCCGAACAGAATTGTCCAATATTTTCCAAAATTCGCTTCTATGCTTATGTTTCTGCAAGCTTAATTTCGCCCCAGGTTTTATTGATAAAATTTTTACGCTGGATTTCTCGTTCAGCGTAAATCTCTCAAACCCGCCCCAGGGTCTTTTTTCAGCATACTTCTTCATAATACAACTAAGAAAAATTAGTTTAAATTACTTTCCCACAAAACGCAAAAAGAATAAATTTAAATCATTTGTTTGTCTGGCATAGAAATGTTAAAAAGAACCCATCTCGCAATCGGTTTTGCTGCCGCTCTTTATTTTCTCCCCCACATGAAAAATAAGGCAATATTTCTTAGTGTCGTCATTCTAGCAACTCTTCTCCCCGATATTGATTCGGGATTTTCGACATTAGGAAAAAACAAAATATTTAGACCTTTGCAGATGCTAGTTCATCATAGGGGAGTTATTCATAGCTACACAGTTTGCATCCCACTGACAATACTCCTCTCATTTTATTATCCAATTCTCGCATTTCCTTTTTTTCTAGGGTATTCTTTTCATTTATTTGCAGATAGTTTTACTAATCAAGGAATCAGGCCTCTCTGGCCCCTCAAGTTTTCTTCATCCGGAAAAATAGTTACGGGAGGCAGAATCGAGTCCGCTGTTTTCTTCACTTTGTTAATTGTAGATGCAGCTCTCCTTGTTAAGTTGTTTATTTAAAATGCTCCTGCC
>ERZ1292623.5343-Hain-H51-01um-R1-5343-length-10272-cov-21_pt1 | contig 10272 bp, 11 predicted proteins | sample MGYA00564398_ERZ1292623 | MGnify/ENA primary metagenome ERZ1292623 (study PRJEB36523, sample SAMEA6512633) | groundwater metagenome | collected 2019-01-07 | study: AquaDiva: Metagenomics assemblies of 32 groundwater samples
ATATCGGCTCGAACTTCATTTTGGGCCAAAAGCGGGCTTCCCTCATTTTTAATTGGACTGTTTCCGTTTTATTTGTTATCATATTTATGAAGGGTTAGATAAGCACCCATACTAATACTATCATACTTAGGAAACTATGAAAAGTCAAAACAATAGCGAAACAATCGGGGATAAGATAAAACAGCTTAGAAATAAACAAGGATTAACGCAGGATGAATTGGCGAGAAAATCCGATCTTCCATACACAACGCTGACAAAAATTGAAACAAATGTTATCACCAAGCCCTCAATTCAAACTGTTATGAAGATTGCCAGTGGCTTGGGAACAAGCATTGATGATTTAATGAAGTGAAATTATGAAAACATCTGATTTAAAATATTTAGGCAACGGAGACCATACTGTAATTATGGGTGACGCTATTGTTGCCCTAAATACAATCGAGGACAATTCTATTGATTTGATTTTTGCCGACCCTCCATACAACATAGGAAAAAACTTTAACGGTTATAAAGATAAATGGAATAAAGACGAAGATTATTTAAACTGGTGTTATGAATGGCTTGATCTTTGCATAAAAAAACTAAAATCTAACGGCAGTTTTTATGTAATGACATCTACCCAGTTCATGCCGTTTTTTGACATTTATTTGAGAGATAAAATAAAAATTCTTTCGAGAATAGCTTGGTATTACGATAGCTCTGGCGTTCAAGCCAAAAAATACTATGGCTCATTGTACGAACCAATCTTGTTTTGCGTAAAGGATGAAAACAATTACACTTTCAATGCAAAAAATATTTTGGTTGAGGCTAAAACTGGAGCGAAAAGAAAGCTTATTGATTATAGAAAAAATCCACCACAAGTTTATAATTCTGAAAAGGTTCCTGGCAATGTTTGGGAGTTTTCAAGAGTAAGGTATCGCATGGATGAATACGAAGAACACCCAACACAAAAACCCATAGCTCTGTTGGAAAGAATAATAAAGGCAAGTTCGAATAAAAACGATCTTGTTCTCGATCCCTTTTCGGGGACTTTTACAACATCTTTTGTGGCAAAACAGTTTGGCAGACGATCAATAGGCATAGAAATACAAGAGGACTATGTAAAGATTGGTCTAAGGCGATTAGAGATACAAAAAGAGTATAACGGTAGGAAATTAGCAAAGGAACCAAGAAGTTTTGAAAGGCAAACCTGCGAACAACAAGAAAAATTATCATTATTTAGTCAATAATTATGGAATATCCTTTCACCGCATCAATAAATAAAATATTAGAAAAGCATTTTGCCAACGCTAGCTCCGATGTTTTTGATAAAAGTCAGCTTTTGCAATACATAAACTTAAAAACTAAGTCTGCAAACAGGGGCGCAAAAGCTCGTGGCAGTTTTGCCAATTTGTATGCAATTTATGTGATCGTTGAGGATTACATAGAAAAGGGGTTTGACATAAAAGGCGATTATTCAAAATACGAAGGGGTAGAGTTTACGAAGTTATTTAAAAGACAAAGAGAGCTTCCATTTGGTGCAAAATTACAAAATCATGCTTTAAACAACCGATTAAATTCTGAATTTCAAAAATTTTTCCCAAACTCTGAATACACGCCGATTTTGAGAAATCTTGAAACAAACAGGTATTGGATTAACGACAATTTAATTAAAATCAAGGTTTCTGGAAAATCCTACAACATCGCAAATGTATTAATTGAAATTATTAATGAATATGCGAAAACAAAGAAAAATGCTTTTGAACAATTTGTTCAGGCCTGTCTTGAATTACAAGAAATCCAAAATAAAAATCCTAAAGAAGTTGAGAATTTTATCCTTAGCTTGTTAGCTCCAAATGTGGACGCAAGGCTTTTTGAAATCGTTAGTTATTCTATTTTGAAATATTATTATCACGATCAGAAAATTTATTGGGGTTTTGATGTTGACAAGCTTCAAAAAGAAAATTTAACCCTCTATAAAACTGGGCGAACAAACGCTAATGACGGCGGGATTGATTTTGTGATGAAGCCACTTGGTCGATTTTTCCAAGTTACTGAAACTTTAGATGTTAAGAAATATTTTCTTGATATAGATAAAATTCACCGATACCCAATAACTTTTGTTGTTAAATCGCAAGATACTGAGAAAATTTTACTCGATGGTATAAGGGATAATGCACTTCGCATTTATTCAGTTAAAGCGGTCGTTGACCGGTATATGCAGTGTATTGAGGAAATCATAAATATTCCCCGGCTTCATAAGTGTTTTCTAGAGGCTGAAAAGCAGGGTTATCTCAAAAATATTCTTGATGAAATTATTTTACAAAGCAAAGTAGAATTTAATTACCAAGATGAAGACGAGGAAGACGAATAACAAAATAATTTATGGAAAACATCCTTAATCAAATCACAAACTTTTATAATCACCCACTATTTGTAATAGTTGGAGGCGTAACTGTAACTTTAGCGTTTGTTGCTTTTATTTACAGATTGGCTTGTTCGACATTTGGAATTACTCCGATTATTTTTCGTTTGGGGATTGCCCTTTGGCAAAGAAAGGTCGCTATTTTTGGAAGTGTTGAAATATTTGAAAGTTTGAAAAATTCTCTCATTGATTCAAATATTTTCAAAAAGAAAAATATCATACATATAGGCTCAGATAATATTGATAAAGCAAAAGACGAAACAATTTTCCTTGTTGATTGGGAAACATCAGGAGATAAAATAGAACAAATCTTTTCTGCGAGAAAAAATCATCAAACGGCTGTAGTAATTTATGCAAAGCCTGCGAGTATTCCTCAAGACAAAATGAGTGATATAGCTAATCGAGCCAATACTGTCGTCGTGAATTTTAGGGGTCGCCTTTTAAATGATATTTTGACCTCGCTAATTACCACTAGCTATGACCGAAATTAATATGTATTTGTATCAAATATTACAAAAATACAATGCTCGTGATTTGACTGCATATTCGGCTTTGTTGTCGCAACTCAAAAGCACTTTACAAACTTGGGCGTCTTCTTGCTATGTAGGTATTTTGGATTCAGGCTCACGCGTAAAAGGAACTGCAATTTCACTCGCTTCCGATGTAGACTATTTGGTTTCTTTAACAAGTGGTTGCAACGATAATAACGGCGGTCTGAAAGGCTGTTATGATTCTCTGTTCACAAAACTCAACAACACTTATTCATCTGTTCGGAAACAAAATGTTTCTGTGCGAATAAATTTGAATGGTTTAGAAGTAGATATTACTCCGGCTAGAAAACAAAACGGGAATACCAATTATCACAATCTATATCTTTCAAAGTCTGGCTCATGGACGCAAACAAATATCCAAAAACATATTACGGATATTTCACAATCTGGCAGGACTAACGAAATAAAAGTTTTAAAAATTTGGAGAGAATTACATCAAATAGATTTTCCCTCAATCTATTTGGAATATTTGCTAATGAGTAATATTTTGTTAAATAGATCAAAAGATATAAACAGCCTTGGAGATAATGTTTGGCACGCTTTCAATGAACTGGCAAAAACTCAAGGTAATCCGCTGTCCGCAAGAATTGTTGATCCTGCAAATTCCAACAACATACTTTCTGATCTTTTGACTACTGCCGAAAAGAATAAGATAATAAGCCAAGCTCAAACTGCAATCCGTCAAACGAATTGGAATCAAATTGTTTGGTAGTTTGAAAAAGAATTTGCCGCCAAACCGAGCAATGCTCGGAGTTCCGCTAAAAGGGGAACAAAAAACTTGAAATCGTCCAATCCGAAAGGGTCGCTTCTCCGCCAGAGGCGGACAGGTGTGGGCGGGCGGAGGGGGGATTTGGGGGGAATTCCGCCCGCCGAGCCAATCGCGCGCAAAATCAGTTCGGATTTTTTCAAATACACACCGCCAAGTTATACATTCCGATTCAGGAGGAAATTACGTGATTACAATCGACCTCTGAATAAGTTATAGTTGCGAGACTTGATTCTTAAATAGGAGTTGTAATATGGGAATAGAAAATCCTCGCTCAGTTGAGCCTCATGAGAGTAATAGGATAGATCGTTTGCGCAAAATTGATTTAGAAAAATTCCAAAAATACTATTTTTTAGAAGATTATCTTTTTAATGAAGTAAGTAAAAATTTTCAAAAGAACGGCTATCTTACTTCGGAAGAATTTTTTGCAATCATAATTTGGAAATCTAACAGATCAAAAACAAATGTCCAGAGAGGGATTAAAACAAGCAAGAAAACTATTCGGGAAATTACATCAGAAGTATTTGGAGCCAAAACGCCCGAAGAAAAATTAGCCGTTCTTACTTCGATCCCCAGCATTGGTATCCCGATGGCTTCTGCGGTTTTGACCGTATGCTACCCTGACGATTTTACGGTCGTAGATTATAGAGCTTCCGCAGCCCTTAAAAATTTTGGTGAGGCAATAATCGGAGATCCAACAACCAAAATTTCTACCTATTTTGAATATTTGAAAAAATGTAAAGAATTAGCTAGAAAATATAATTTTTCGCTACGAGATTTTGACCGGATACTTTGGGCTAAAGATTTTTACGAAGGAACAAACGGCTTGAAAAGTTTAGCCAAAGGAATAGAATAAAAAAGAATTTGCCGCTAAACCGAGCGAAGCTCGGAGTTCCGCTAAAAGCGGAACGAAAAACTTGAAATCGTCCTTTTCGCTTCCGCTTCAAGGCGAGGCGGGCCCCGCACAAATCCCTTCGGGATTATGCGGGGTAAACTCCAGGGGGCTTGGGGGAATTTTTACCCCGTACTTCGAGCGAAGCGAGATAGTTGCGGGGCCGCCCGCCGAGCCCAGCCAGTTCCGTTCGGATATTTTCAAACAGACACCGCCAAGTTATACATTCCGATTCAGGAGGAAATTACGTGATTACAATCGACCTCTTGATGTTGTCTATAATCTTTCGTATACTCATTTTATGATACGAGTTGCGATTAATGGATATGGAAGAATTGGTAGGTTAGCGCATCGGGTAGTATTGGAAAAGTATTCATCGGAGGTTGATGTTGTTGCTATAAACGCTGGTTCCTCAACTGATATAAAAGGATGGAGGTACCTATTAAAATATGATAGCGTCTATCATATTTTAAATTCAGAATTCAGAATTCAGAATTCAGAATTAAAAGAGGAAGAAAAAACTGGAAGATTAAGAGATGCGATAGGGCATATAATTATTAACGACAAGAAAATTCCTGTATTTTCGCAAAAAGATCCATCATTTTTGCCTTGGAAAGATTTAAATGTTGATGTTGTTATAGAATCAACAGGCCACTTTTTAAATGCGGAAAAATTAAAAAGTCATTTAATAGCTGGAGCAAAAAGAGTTGTTTTGTCTGCACCCTCCAAGGAAGAAGGGGAGGGTATTTCCACTTATGTTTTGGGAGTAAATGATAAAAAATATAATGGAGAAACTCTTGTAAGTAATGCTTCCTGTACAACAAATTGCATTGCCCCAGTTGCAAAGATTATGGTTGACCATTTTGGCATAGAAAAGGCAATGATGACAACAATTCATGGATTTACTTCTGATCAGCGCTTGCAAGACGGCGGACATAAAGACTATAGACGCGCACGAGCAGCATCTTTGAATATTGTCCCAACTTCAACTGGTGCAACAATTGCTGCAGCTAAGGCTTTACCTGAACTTGCAAACATATTTTCTGGACTTGCTATTCGAGTACCAGTACCTGTTGGATCGCTTTCGGATTTCACTTTTCTTCTAAAAAAAGCGACAACAGTTCATGAAGTCAATAAGATTTTTATACATGAGGCACAGAACCCTATTTACAAAGGAATTTTGGAGGTGACAGAAGACCCGATTGTTTCTAGTGATATTATTGGCAATTCTCATTCAGCCATTGTTGATCTATCCTTAACGCAAGTGGTAGGAAGAAATATGGTAAAAGTTATTGCATGGTATGACAATGAATATGGATATGCGAATAGGTTGGTTGAGGAGGTGATAATGGTTGGAGGGTATTCGTAACATCACAGTTTCTGGCCGCATTGGTTCTGGCACAACAACCCTGGCTGTTGGATTGTCAAAGGCTTTGAGATGGGAGCTTTTAGAAGGAGGAGCATTATTTGAGAAAATTCATAATGATTTAAAAATGAGCGAGCTTGAGGTAAACAGTCGGCCTGATCGTTTTGACATTGAATATGAAGAAAAGGTCAAGAAAATGTTAAGAGACGAAAGTCATCACATAATCCAAAGTCATCTGGCTGGTTTTGATGCGCAAGGAATTCTTGGCGTTTTTAAAATATTGATAATCTGCGAAGATAATTTTGGCAAGGATAAAAAAGACATAAGGATAGACAGGTTAGTAAATAGAAAAAAGATTTCAGTTTTGGAGGCAAAGGAAGAAGTTCAAAAAAGAGAAGAAGGACATCTTGAAAAATGGCGAAGGCTTTATGCAAATAATGATAAGAATTGGGTTTATTGGGATAGAAAATATTATGACTTAGCCATTAACACCTACCCACACAATCAGAAAGAGTCATTGCAAATAGCGCTTGAAGGAATAAAGTATAAGGTAAGTTGATACTCCAACTGAAGCACCTATCCCCTTTGCTTAACTCGCAAGCGAGCTTTCATACGAATTTTAGAACTCCCGGACCTTACCCCACTTGGTGGCTGTCATTGCGAGGAGACCCCGCGAAGCGGGGCGACGTGGCAATCCCACTGTGAAAAAAGAGATTGCTTCGCTTCGCTCGCAATGACACGAGTGATTTGAAGCTAAACTGGGGTAATGTCAGTAGAACTCCTGATTGCAATTTTTGTATTTATAGAATAAAGTAAAAATATGGCACAAAAAGAATACTTTCAAGTAATCTACGAAGGTCCTGCTTTAGAAAACAACGAAATGGATGTTAGGGATTTAGCTCCTGCTCTCCTTGCAATAAGCGATGTTCTAGACGAAGCAAACAAAATAACTTATGGAGATAAAACAAAGGTTCAGATAAATGTAAGAGGTTCATTTAAAACTGGCTCTTTTGGGATTGACTTTTCTTTAATTCAGACAGGTATTGAAGGTTTCACATCTCTTTTCAATTCAGAAAAAGCAAATGCAACAGCAAACCTGCTTCAAATTTTAGGCTTCATTGGTGCACCAAGCACATTTGGGCTTATTGGGCTTTTGCTTAAACTAAGAAATCGAAAAATTAGGAAAGTAATAAAGGAAGGAGATAATAAAACTGTCATAGAAGTTGAAGATGAGAAAATTGAAACTAGTCCTAAAGTAATCACATTGTTTTCAAATGTAAAAATTAGGATTGGCTTACAGAAAATTATCACAGAACCGCTATCCAGAGAAGGTGTAGAAAAGTTTAGTGTAAGAAAGGATAAACAATTAACAATTAAAAAGGAAGAAAAAGATTACTTTAAATTATCAGACATACCAGACGAACCGCTTAAAGACCAAGTAAGAGAAGTCTATTTGAAAGCCTTAGCTGTCATTTTTGTTGAAGGAAATAAATGGAAATTTAGCGACGGAACAAATGAGTTTTTTGCTACAGTTAAGGATGAAAAATTTGTAAAAGATGTACAAGCAAACAAAATTTCTTTCACCAAAGATGATACTTTCAAAGTCAAATTAAGGGAGAAACAATGGATAACAGATATTGGACTAAAAACAGAGCACGAAATAGAAGAAGTTATAAGTCATCGTTCCGTAGCAAAACAAATTTCATTACCCTTTGAAAAGGAATAAAATGAAGAAGAAACTCTAAAAATCGCGCTTGATGTCCTTGGGTATAGATAAATGCTACAATATATATTGTGTCCAACAGAAGTAAAGGCCTTTTGCTTGCGTTTATTAGCTCAATTCTCTATGGAATAATTCCTCTACTGGGAAAGAAATTTGTTAGCAATTTTCACCCTCTTTTTGTTGCTTTAGTACTTACATCAATAGTAGATTTATATTTTGCAGGTATTGCATTATGGCGTAAAGATCTTTTCCATAATTTCCAACGCAAAGAGCTTAAGTTTGTTATTTTAATTGGCATATTTGCTGCCTTAGGATCTATTTTTTCTTTTCTTGGACTTTCTATAGGCAAGGCAAGCCATGCTGGTTTTTTCTTCCAGTTTGAAACATTCTTTGCCGCCATTCTTGCATCTTTCTTCTTAAAAGAAAAACTTTATAAAAATCAAATAAGAGGTTTGGTATTAATGTTTATTGGAGCGTATGTATTTGGCACTTCGCTTTCGTATTCTTTTGAGATAGGAAATTTGTTATTTCTTGGGAGCGCTTTTGCATGGAGCATTAACGATGTTGTTGCAAAGAGCATGGTAAAACATTTTTCGCCTTTTTTCATTGCGTTTGGCAGAAACTTTTTTAGCTTAATTATTTTATTTCCCATAAGCTTTCGTTACATCCCTGAGAATTTACAAAAGCTTGCGATTCAGGATGTGTTTTATTTTTTGTTGTATGGACTGGTGGTTGCTGGATTAATTCTATTCTTGTATATCGCTTTTAAGTACATAAAAACAGCAGAGGCGCTGTCGTATCAGTTGCTTTCTCCAATCCTAACAGCAGTACTGGCTTTTTTTATTTTTGGCGAACGACTAAACACAATTCAACTTATTGGAGGAGTGGCTATTCTAGTTGGGCTTTATTTAATGGTGCAAAGCTCGAAGCGCTTGACTTAAAATGTATCATTAGAGTATACTCAAGGGGATTTCTCAAAGCATTACAGATGTGGTCAGAAGGATGTTATGCGAATTCTCAATTTTCCTCATTTGCGAACTCTCAGTTTTCCAAAGATGAGCCACTTTTTATTTATGTCAAGCAAAACAACTGTCATTGCGAGCGAATGAAGTGAGCGCGGCAATCTCATAATTAAAATAGGATTGCTTCGTCTCAGGCTTCGCCTGATCCTCGCAATGACAGATAAGAGGAAGATTCAGAGTTCGCGTTTAGTGGAAAACTGAGAGTTCGCATAACAAAGGAATCGCATTTGACATTCCTGAATAAAGGTGATATAGATAGTGAGCCTGAAAGTATAAAAGAATATAGGAAAGATTATTTCTGAGGTGTTTTATGCCAGAAAGAGAGCAAGGGCTAACTGCCCCAAAGGGATTGATCCCTGTGGGTTCTTCGGGGGAGTTAAAAGCAAATTCGTCAAACCCTGAAGTTCTTGACCCAGCTACTGTGGAGATTAGATTTGGTAATCCCGAGACAGATGCTTCTCTATTACTAGAGTTCTATCTTGAAGAAACAACAAGAGAACATCTACAAGGCATTGTCCCTTTTTCTTATACAGAGGAAACAAGAGATCCACGTACAGGTGAAATTACAAAGAGAGAGAAGATTCTTGCTACAACAGTAGATGACATAAGAAATAGGTATAAAAATCCAAATCTTACTTTGCTTACAGCAGAAACTCCTTCGGGTCTTATTGTAGGAGCTTGTAATGTAGAAAAGAAAAGCCCTAATGTAGCCGAGATCGGAGGTCTTGTCGTTCCTGAAAAGCATAGGGGAAATAGATATATAGACAGGCTAATAAGGACTGCGAATGCTTTTATATTTAGGGAGGGATCTGGCGGGCTTGATTGCAGCTTTGCCGAAGCTTTTGTTATTATTGGCACTCGTGATGATAATAGGCCTGGTTATTATGAACCTCTGCCTGCTTATCATGTAGCTCTAAATGGATTTAGAAGGCAGGGTTTTGAAGGAAGGTCAGATAGACGAGGAGCTACGAGATCATGGAGCAATCAACTGAATAGATTGGTGGATCGAGTTTCGCAACCAGTAGAGTTGACGAAAGCAGCATACAAGCACGATTTTCCAAGAGATCATATAAAATATTTTCCCACACTGCGTCCTCCTAGGCAGGCATAAGTAAGCCAAGCTAGGATCTATTTCTTCTACTTGCTATTTGTCTTTTTTTATGTTAGAAAAGGGATTGTTTATATGAAAGTTTTCGATATAATGCAGACCCAGGTTGATTTTGTAGAAACAAACATTCCTCTTAGAGGTGCTGCTCGTCTTATTTTTGGACGAGGCATAAATGGTGTCCCTGTTTGCAAAGGTAAAAAGGTTGTTGGATTTGTTACAGAGCGTGACATTTTATCTAAATTTTATCCCTCAATACAGGATTATATGGAAGACCCTGTTCACACTGCCGATTTTGAGGCAATGGAGAAAAAACTTGATGAAATATTAGATCTGCCCATAAGTGAAATTATGAGCAATACTCCTACTACGATAACTGCTGATACTCCTGTTCTTAAGGCACAGTCTATGATGATGGTAAAAAAAATCGGCCGCCTTCCGGT
>ERZ1292623.148-Hain-H51-01um-R1-148-length-76707-cov-15_pt5 | contig 10271 bp, 18 predicted proteins | sample MGYA00564398_ERZ1292623 | MGnify/ENA primary metagenome ERZ1292623 (study PRJEB36523, sample SAMEA6512633) | groundwater metagenome | collected 2019-01-07 | study: AquaDiva: Metagenomics assemblies of 32 groundwater samples
TAATCGTTACTACTTTGGCAACTTTCCCTACATGATGCTTATGTTTGTGCAAATTTATTATTATTTGGTCATTTATTCTGGCTTTACCAAAAACAGGACCATTATTTCTACGAAATAAATAAAAACACTCTCTACTACAGAAAGTATGTTTATTTGTATATTGAGGATTGGTAGAAGTATACTTAATTGTAGACATTAATCGTTTGAATGATGAATGACATTGAAAACATTCTAATGAGACATTATGACACTGAGAATAACAGGTTAAACAAAGTTGCTCACGTGGATTTTTAGAAAATGTTATTTTTCCACATTTTATACAATACAATTTTGGTTTTGATAAGGAGAAACTAGTAGGTAAGTTTGAACCTTTCAATATTTGTCGCACCCGCTCCCGTGATACACCAACTTGTTTTGCTATATTAGTAGCACGTAGCAATGGATCAGCGAGGCGTAACTGCTTAACTTTATCACGTGTAGATACCATTATATTAACATCTTCCGTACTTTAGTGGGTTCGGTTTCTGCCATATGGATTACTTTATTTATAGATTTTTGAAACCCTGTAAGGTCTAGTACCTCTAAATCATCTCGATTCTTAGGCAATTCTTCTCGTAAAGCATTAAGAGCTTCTTCTACTTCTGTATCTTCCATAAAATTGAGACCCTTAAATTTATTAATCCACTGGGTCAAACTTTGTACATGGCGCATATCAAATTTCCCTGTCTCAATACGTTCTTGTATCTTCTGACATATATCAATTGTCTTTTGTCGTAGAAGTCCAACAACATCAGTTAGAAATACATCCATTTGTTGGTGTATCTTTTCAGCAGCTTCACTTTTAGCAAAAGATTCGGGAAGGTTAAGATTAAACATTGCTATTGTAAAGTTACACTGATCACGTAGATAATTCTTATCCGGATACATTTGAGGCGTTAAAATAGGATATTTTTTAAGCATAGCTTGTTTATGATATTCGTATCCGTCAGTTTCATCATCAAAAAATGTATTTTTCACCGTGTTCCAAGCTGTTTGACATTCAGATAATTTTCCTAGTGTTTTAACTAATGATTTAAAGGGTACAAAATTATTTCGTCCTATTGGAAATACAAAACTGTTATTTCGTAAATAATTTCTAGCACCCATTTCATGATTTATAAATTTCGCCTCTACAGATTTTGGCATCAATCGCTTATTACCCAAATTAACAATATCAGGTATACGAACATCATCTGGGATATCCACATCTTTTTTATCCAATTTTGCCCGCATTGACCATCGATGAACAATTAACTCCATCAATACACCTTTTTGCCACAAAAAGCCCATTGGTTCGGTCATAGATTCGGTCATGATTTATTTTCCTTTCCTTTTTTTATTAAACTCCGTTAGCTATCGTATCCTAAGTTTGTTCTGGTTAGTAGTTTTTTGACCTTCTATATTATAGAACTCCTTTTTCTTAGTTTTGTTTTTAACTTTACCTAGTGCTTTTTCTAAAAGCATTGTAGCATTGTCACACGCACCCCCTACAAATCCTATAGCATCAATATCTACCATACCATCAGCTTTTAATAGTATTATTAAATTGGGCATTTCTCTACCTCCTTTATTTGACTTTTCGCATAGATTCCCAAAAATATAAACATCTAAAACATCGAAACCAAACTAAATCTGTTTGTACATTATGAAATACACCCGATTTTTCATTGCATCTAGGGCAGATTATACAGTTACTACATATCACTTCAAATCTATCACACCTTTCTTTACAAAGAATACATTCTTTCATTTATCGTATCCTTATATGCTTTTTAACAACTACTGCCACCCCAGGCATTATTTCTCCGGTATCTTTATGTATTTGTAATATCAAGATTTTGTCAGGGACAACATTTTGTAAATAATCAAATAATTCTTCCGGAATCATATTATAGGGCATGACAACTGTTGCTCTCATTAGTTCTCTGGGTATTTTTGTTTCATCTATAATTTCAACCGATGGGGGGCTGTTTTGTAAATTTATTTTAACAACATCCCCCTTAATTTCATTAAGATTAGTTAATTCCATATTATGTTGCAAATACTGTTTTAGTGATTGGATACCGTTCTCTTTAGTTTTTGCTCTAGCTGACAATCTTTTAGCTTCTTCCTCATAAGCTTTTTTCTCAGCTTCTAATGATTGAAGCATTTTAGCAATATTAATTGCTTTTTCTCCAAATGAATCTTTTATTTCCGATAAGATACCCTCCCATATTTTATTAGGGGCATCCTCTGTATCAAGTGCTTCTTGCAAATGTTTATAAGTGCTAGATAATTCGTATAGTTTCATTCTAGTATGCCACCGATAATTTTATAGTTCCGTCCTTTAATTTTTGTTGTGTGAATTTCTTATTTTGCTTTTTGAATACTTTTTCAACAACCTTTAAATTATATGTTTGTTGTAATTTGTTTAGCCAACTTGCACCATATCCAATTCCTTGGGAAAATTGATCAATTATTGCTTTATATGTACCATCTTCTTGTTTAATGAAACCCATATCATTAGACATTGCCCCTACATGTTGCCTTCGAATTATAATATTAGCTTTTTGTGGTCTTATTGTATTCCTATAATCATATAAATTTTGAGGTGTATCATGAACCTCTATCATAGAACTATTTATTTTAAATAGGATTTTTAATGCTTCCAGTAAAGATTCCTTTTCTCGTAGATTACAAGCTATTTCTGAGTAATGTGACATATTAAGCACTCCTTTTTATTATAGACGCCATATTTAAATGTACTACACATTTTTCATTTTGTCAAGTAGCACTTTCTCGACTATTTTGGATAGTATTATTTACTACATCAGTAAGCTCATCTTGTGAATAAAATCGTGACCGACCTCTTCTAATAAAAATAATGTAGGAATTTATTACCCATATTAATTGCCACCCTTCCTTACCATATTTTTCCAATCCCTCATTATCTTCTTCAGTAAGATAATTAAGATTATTCTTACTTATATCTCTTATCGATACAACCTTATACTCATATGATGATATCATAAGTTCCTCTCCAAAAATAACTTATCCTCTAGCTTGATTAATATAGTAGATTTCTTATTCCAATCATTTAGAGTTTTCAGTGATGGATCTTGACATTTCACTAGTCGTTGCTTCGGTAATAGCCCACATAACTTCTGATAAAGATAAAGGTTCCCTAATTTCACTACCTAAAACAGACCCATATTGTGTAACTTTTGTCTTGAACTCTGTTCTTGCCGTTTCTATGATTTCAAAGATCTCATATAAAGCTTGGAGCATTTCCATTTTATCCATTAAAAACCTCCCTTTTTAATATTATAACTCTAGTTTTTCAGGTATACATTTGATAGTCTTAGGTTTTCCCTCCCTAATAATCTCCATAGTTACTTCATTACCAATAGTGCTCTTATCCAGTGCGAGATGAACATCAGACATAGATGTTATTCTATAATTATTAATATACAATAATAAATCTTCATATTCCAAAAGAATATATACAGGACCATTAACTGCTATGCCTGTTATTCGAAGCGCTTGCCCCCCTAGCAATTTGTGGTCAGAAGGGATAAGAGCAGATTCACCCATAATCCCTAGAAATCCACGAACTACTTCTCTTTCCTTAATTAGAGTATCCGTAATATGTGTTATAGTATTTGAAGCGATAGCAAAATTCATACCTGAAGCTCCTAAAATTACCGCTGTATTCATTCCTATTATTTCTTTATCAAAATTAATTAATGGACCTCCACTACTACCCATATTAGAGGTAGCATCGGTCTGGATAATATTATGCATCATTCTTCCGATTCTATTAGGGAATGACCGATTTAAACCTGAGATTATCCCTAATGAGGCTGACCAATGAAAACCTAAGGGATGCCCAATACTGCATACTAAAGTTCCTAATCTTAATTTAGATGAGTCTAAATATGAGAGTGGTTCAACTAACAGATTTTTTCCTGGATTTATTGATAAGACTGCTAAATCAGTTAATTTATCCACACCAATAAGATTACCCTCATATACGTTTCCATCACTTGTATGCACGTCAATACTTAAAGCTTGCTCGATAACATGTTCATTAGTAAATACATATATTTTGGATGTAGGGTCTACATAAAAAATACCCGACCCTTCTATATCCCCTTTATATTGATGAATTTTAAGGTGTGCCACATGGGGTTTAACATCATCAATAAATTGTTCTATTTCCCTGGATAAAACTGTTAATACCATGTTAATATTATCCAAGTTGAATCATTATCACGGTATGTTTTTATCATTTTCTATTCTATTCTCCAGATATTTTATCTCCCAATCTAAAGCTTCTTGCCTAGTATCAAAGAGAGCAATAATACCTTTTCCAATAATATCCACTTCCCACTTCTGGGTGCTATTATTGAATTCTACATTAGACGCTCGTTGTACTGATATTGTTCCTAAATCCATTTCAACCAATAAATCATTATATAGACCTTTGATTTTACCCGTAGTATCAAGATAAATATTTATTGTTTTCATTCTATTTGCTGCTAATATCTTTATTGTTTTATACCATCATATGACGGCTCGACCCTTTTCTGTCCCTAATTCGAGCAGTGATTTTTTCTAGATCCTCTCGATCATCACTAGAAGCGGATCTAACATTGTGTAATATAGCCCATTGTCTCATAGCTAACATTTCTTCTTTTCTAATATATGACATAGGGGTAGTGTTTTCAATTGTTTGTTGTAGGTATTTAGCAGTAATATCCTCATCATTATCAAAAGCATTATAAAGAGCATCTTTTATTGCTTCTTCTATTTCTGCACCATTATAGCCTTGACTTAATTTAGCTAGTTCAACTATTTCATTGTCAGAGATTGCATCTTTTCTATTTCGGAGCCTTAGATGTATTTTAAATATTTCTTCTCGTTCCTTGGCACTAGGAAAATCAACCCAAAAGAACTCATCAAATCTTCCCTTACCTGTTAACTCCGGTGGCATTGATAGGACCGAATTTGAGGTACCAACAATAAAAATCATTTTAGATTCATCTCTTTCTTGCATCCAAGTTAGAAAAGTACCTAAAGTTCGAGCTACTTCTGCTCCGGCAGAATCACTTACTCTATCCGGTGACATCCCCGCCAAAGCTTTCTCTATTTCATCAATCCACAGAACTACCTTCCCAATAGTTTCTATTGTACTAATTACTGTATTTATATTTCGGGATGCTTCACCTAATAACGAACCCATAATTTTTCCAACATCAAATCTGATAAGGGGCACCCCGAACTCATTAGCGATAGCCTTAGCTGTTAGAGATTTACCTACCCGGGGTGGCCCACCAAGTAATATACCTCTGGGATAGGGCAAACCAAAGTCTCGTGCTTCTTGGCTAAATCCTTTGATTCTCTTTTGCAGGTAAACTTTTAGACTATCCAGACCACCAATATTACTAAACACGCTTGTACTATTAAAATACTCAAGAAAACCTGTCTTTTTAATAAGATTAGCTTTTTCTTTTAATATTACTTTCGAATCCCACGTTTTAGGGTTATTTGGACTAACATAAAAAGTGTAAGCAAAGGTATTCTCTGCTTCAAACTCTGTCATTCCTAAAGCAGCTTCAGCACATTCTATAGCTGTTGCCCTTGAGGGTAATTCCACTTTAGTTTGATTTTCTCCATATTTTTGGGTTGCCTCATTATGCAAATCAGATGTGAGTGCATCAAATATTTTTAATAAATCGTTGGTTTGTGGTAAACTAAAATCTATTAGTGTAAAGAGATTAATAATTTCCTTTGGTAGATTAAAAACTGGGGACACTATTACAACACGGATACAATTATGTTTAATTATATCAACACTATGTAATAGATCTTGTAATAACCCTAGGTTGGGTTGATTAGCGTCAAATAATAAATTACCAAAGGGTATAATATATGCACCGGATAATGTTTCTGCCCCTGTTAGATATTTAAATGCACTTACTGGATCATCTGTACCTGATTGTTGTTTTGGCTCCTTTTCAAGCTCATTTTTTTCATTATAAAGCTGAATCATCCACCCGGTAGAATAAGACCATGATGCATATATTAATTCAGTTTTGTCCGTTTTATTCAATTCATCTCTAATTTCCTTTAATACATGCTGAATTGCCTGTTCAACTTTAGGTATATCACTACTTCGAATATAAATTAGTGGGTCACCTGCTTTAAATCTTACTTTTAGATCATCTATAAATGATATCATATTTCTCTCTCTCTTTACTGTAACACAATCATACTACCATATTTCAGTTCAAAAGTCAATATTAGCACTTTTCTTTTCTAAATAAGCATCCTCCCCCGCTTTGGTATTTCGCATCCAAATTTTCTAAGAGCCTCTATATGATCGTTACATTTTTCAAATACTGCTAAAGTAGTAAGAGATGTAATCTCTCCTTTTTCATTAGATGGAAAGATGGCGGTTCCCTCTTTTTTAACTGAAACTATAAGATAACTTCCATCGGCTAATTGATATAATCGGGCATCACCAGAAAACAGTTTATCTATTTGTTTCTTAAACTGTAGGATCATTTTATAGTTTCTTTACACCATTTATTAAAACCCATCTGATGACTATACCATACATCATTATTTAATTCTCTTCGTATGAAGAATGTTTTATGTTCCGTGCACCAATGTTCTTTAGATATTTTCTCATCCGATACGTTTAGTGAAACTTGTTCAGAAATAGTACTGCTAGCGTTTGTAGTGGAGGGGGGAGGGAAATTTGTATTAATAGGACTAGAAGTATTGGATTCCGTATTGGATTCAGGTTTTTCCTTAGGTTTTGTATCCCATATTTCCGTTAAATTATTGGACAAAGTATCATATAAACTTTTTTGGCATAACGACCAATCATCCCCTGGGAGTATTGAAGCCTCTGCACCTAACTCAAGAGTTTTATACTCCCCTTGGGATAGCTGCTTAGAATACCGTACATTTGCCTTTACTATGGTTATATACATCGGTAACTCCTTTTTTTATTAGCCATTTAATAACTCTTCATATACTTGCCAATACCCCTTGATTGTCTGATAACAATAAGGGCAAGATAATTTTATATATGCAGATTGCAGACTCCTCGTAAAACATAATTCAGGTGCCCACATTTCATGGAGTTTAGCCCATGGAACAACATATCGATAACATTTCAAACACCATATAAATGGTACGATGATATTATCTCTTTATGAAACTTTTACATAATAGACAAAAATCCAATTCAAGAAATTTATACGGATGAGGGCAGTGTTCGGGTGTTAGAAAATTTTCTTGATCAGCATGGGATAGGCATAGCTTTATATTAGTTCCTGGTGCTATTTGAAAGCTTGCTAAGGAAGTTTCCTTACATCCAACCATATCACATCTATAAACCATTGTTCCCCCCTTCCTACTGATTTTCCTTATTTAATAGCCGAAGTCATCGTAGTGTGATTTTCTACCCTTTTTATTTTTTTTAGGCACTTTATACATTGTTGTGGCACTACATCTAATACAATAAAAATAAGCTCCAGAACGATCAAACATGAAATGATCGGTCAACTTCCATTTGTGTTGTCCTAGGCTACATAAAATCTTAGTGATTATCATTATTTTCTTTTCGCTGTGGGAAAAATTAGGGTAAACTTATTATCATCTTCTTTTTGATCGTCGTCTTTTTCTTTGATGGGGCATCCTTATCCGGGTCAAAGAAGGAGGAAGGGGAGGAAATTTTGAGTTATACCAAATTGGGCTCCTGCTTGCCATGCATCTTGATTTGCCCCTAAATATACAAAATCATAATACTTTTCCGACTCTTTTATTGTCTTGTATAAAGCATCTAAGACAGCAACAGTTAATGGGGCTAAAGGTGTTACCATATTTTTATTCCTTTTCTTTTACTTTATTTTGTTATGGAACTTTAAAATTGTAAACACAGTTATTGATGCTGCAAACGCAGCAGCACCTTTATAAGGATAATTATTTAATACAATATCCTGTATCCAACTTCCTGTAGCATATAATGCTCCAAATACAGTTAAAAACAACCAACAGTTATAAAGTATAGCTTTTATGTTCATATTACCTTCTTTTACATTGATGTAGTAAGATAGTTTTAACTTAACATATTTTAATGAGTTTGTCAAGCAAAATCCTCTTCAAGTAGTGAGTCAGTTTGAATTTGACGGCATGGGTCAGCCATGCTACGCTGGGAGCACCACTGAACAAGAAAAGTACCAAGCTCATGTTGCTCTGAAGTCTTTTGAATAGCGTCTACGTCTGAATCAAACACTCCTATAACGCCTTCCCCCTTTATGACAAGGAATTTGCCGCTGTACTTCTGCACGAGTTCTTGATGGTGTTGTAGATAGTATCGGAATTCTCTTTCTAGGTTCTCAATCATAGCTTGTTTCGTTTCCATGCTGGCTTCACCTCGGCTTCGGTTCTTCTTCGGGTCTTAAAGGTGCTCAATCCATTGTGTATGCGCTTGGCAGTCTAGGCGGGAAAAGGGTGGCAAGGCTAGAGCTGCCAAGCTCTCACCGGAGCAACGGCGTGACATGTCTAATCATCTGGTCAATCTCGCTTGATGTATTTAGCCATTTGATTTCAATTTCAGAATGCTCACGCCGGTATACTCTGAATATCTCATCAGCGAAAGCCTGCCCAATTGTTTCAACTCCTTGAAAGTCAAGCATCACTTCCTTGAAGCGTTCAAAGCGAGCTAACACACGTCTCGCCTGAGAACGCGAGAGAAGTTGTTCTTTCCCATACTTCGCTAGAAGTATGGGAACATGAGTTCTCGAAAACTCTCTATCATCCCCACTAGCATATTGGTCAAATACCTCTTTGGTTGTCCGAGCCGACTGGGGATGGACCCCCATATCGATCAAAGTCCCGGCATAGTTGTGCCGGTCCTCCACCTCAATTAACCAGTCGTCACCCTCCTTTCTTCTTGCATAGAAGAGTCTCCCAGACCATATTGAGAATGTATCAAACATCTTAGAAGTAAAGAATATACCTTCCCCCGTGTGTCGGTCTGGGTCAGAGGTAAGCTTACCCTTTGAGAGTTCTAACAGTGCTTGTCGAGGGTCGTCGTAACCAAAAGCCTGTTGAATCTTCCTGAATACGCCAATTCCGTCGTCCCCCACTTGAAGTGTGACCAAAACTGGGTTTCTTTGAACGACGACTTTTATATGGCGAGCGTTGGAGTGGGAGACGACGTTGTTTACCATTTCAGTGAATCCGTGTTGACAGATACCCAGGACATTATCTTGGATATTGCTCAAGTAGGGCGCAATGATTTGACGCCATGTGACATGCTCCTCAAGCATAGGCGTTACTGCTATGTCATCATAATGGGTTAATAAAGTTGTCAGTTGATAGTTCCGTGCCTTCGTATTCCCGGTTGCCTCTAATTGCCCTTCTTTGACCAACTTTAGAAGATGCTGGTTCGCCGTTTGACGGCTAATCCCGAACTGCTCTGCCGTCAATCGACTGATACGAGCAGGCTGTTCTTTCACATTGTTTAAGATGAACTCCTCTATTGCCTGAGTTCCCGCTCGTTTTCTTGGCATTTTGTAAACTCCCTTGGGTAACAATCACCTGATTCTGTGCTAGGATTGTAAGGCTTAGTAAGAACTATTGTCAAGTGACTAATTACCTTACTTTAACATATTATGACTCCTTATCTTTTTAATTAATCCTCAAAATTTTTATCCTGGTGTTTGTTTGGTGAGTGATAACCAAGGGGCTTATTTATATCACAGAGAGAACAAACATATTCTTTACATCCGAAACAAAAATAAAAATCAGACACTTCTGAATTACAGAAATAACACGGACCTGTTTTCTCTTTCTCCATTTTCTTCTCCTTGTATCCTACATCTGATTCTGTGCTAGGATTGTAAGGCTTAGTAAGAACTATTGTCAAGTGACTAATTACCTTACTTTAACATATTATGACTCCTTATCTTTTTAATTAATCCTCAAAATTTTTATCCTGGTGTTTGTTTGGTGAGTGATAACCAAGGGGCTTATTTATATCACAGAGAGAACAAACATATTCTTTACATCCGAAACAAAAATAAAAATCAGACACTTCTGAATTACAGAAATAACACGGACCTGTTTTCTCTTTCTCCATTTTCTTCTCCTTGTATCCTACATCTTTTTAAATACAAGTATGTATTGATGACTTTTAGCCGTTATCCCTAATCTATAGTTTTCTCTTACTC
>ERZ1292623.5344-Hain-H51-01um-R1-5344-length-10271-cov-14_pt1 | contig 10271 bp, 10 predicted proteins | sample MGYA00564398_ERZ1292623 | MGnify/ENA primary metagenome ERZ1292623 (study PRJEB36523, sample SAMEA6512633) | groundwater metagenome | collected 2019-01-07 | study: AquaDiva: Metagenomics assemblies of 32 groundwater samples
CCGGCCTTCCGAATACAGCCACAGTTCGCTTCGTTTTACTTTAGGCCGAAAAACCGGCGAAAAAGAAATAAATTATATTTTAAGAATTTTGCCGGAAGTGGTGAAAATTTTGAGGAAAATTTCTTCGTTAAAAACTTCCGACGAGGTTTAAAAGAAAAAATGAGAAAATGAGAAAATGAGAAAAAAAACCGTTAAGAAATTTAAAAAAGATATTAATGTTGTCAATCAAATCACCGGCGAAGGATGGGTTTATTCGGATACGGTGAAAAAACATTTTTTTTATCCGAAAAATTTATTGCTTAAAGATCCGGAACCCGGAGATTTTGACGCGGAAGGCACGGCCGGATCGCCGGCTTGCGGCGATATGATGAGGATGTGGATTAAAATTGATCCTAAAACGGAGCGAATCAAGAAATTAAAATGGCGCACTTTCGGCTGTGCTTCGGCGATCGCCTCCACTTCTATGTTTTCCGAAATGGCGACGGAAAAAGGAGGAATGACCGTCAATGAAGCGCTTAAAATAAGGCCGCAGGATATTTTAAAGCGGCTTGGCGGCCTGCCGGAACGCAAAATCCATTGTTCGGTTCTGGCGGATCAGGCTTTCCGAAAAACCGTTGATAATTATTTCCGCGCCCGCCTGCCGGTAAGGCAGAAAATCCGAAAGACAAAGGCCGGTTAATATGTTAAATTAAAATAGAACGATGGCGGATAAAAAAATTAAAATAACCAGAATATACGTGGATCGCGATATTTGCATCGGCGCGGCGCCTTGCGTGGCCGTGGCGCCGGAAGTTTTCGCTTTGGATAAGCATAATAAGGCCAAGGTCATTAACGAAAAAGGAGCGGACGATGAAACGATTCTTTTGGCGGCCAAATCTTGTCCGGTTAAGGCAATTTTTCTTTTTGATGAAAATGGCCAACAAATCTATCCAAGTTAATTTTTTATGGAACAGAAAATAAAAAAAATTTTAAAAACTGAAATCGCGCCGATGCTCGCGATGCACGGCGGCGAAGCGGAATTTATCAGTTTTAAGGACGGCGCGGTAAAAATTCGGCTTAAAGGCGCTTGCCGGGGTTGCGCGCTTTCCGAATTGACTTTGAAAGAAGGCATTGAAAAAATTCTTAAAGCGAAAATCCGCGGAATAAAAAGCGTGGAAAATGTTGAACAAAACGCGATCTAAAAATATCTTTTTAGATTATGCCGCCACTACTCCGGTTGACGCGGAGGTTTTTTCCGTGATGGAACCGTATTTTAAAGAAAAATACGGCAATCCCAGTTCTCTGCATTTAAGAGGTCAGGAGGCGAGGCGGGCGGTGGATAACGCGCGCGAGCAAATGAAAAATTTTTTAAACGCTTCGTCGCTTCGCGAAATTTTTTTTACCGGCTCCGCGACCGAAGCCAATAATCTGGCGATTTTCGGCGTTGTTAAGGCGCTTAAACGGACTCCCAAACCGCGCATCATAACCACGGTTATTGAGCACAAATCAGTATTAGCGCCGTGCCAAGAATTGGAAAAGAGGGGGGAAGCGGAAATTACCTATTTAAAAGTCAGCAAAGAAGGGTTTGTGAACGTTGAAGAATTAAAACAGGCTATGCGCCCGGAAACCGCGCTGGTCTCCGTAATGTATGCTAATAATGAAATTGGTTCTATTCAGCCCATTGCGGAAATTTCCGAAATAATAAAAAAATATCGGAAAGATAAATTAGAATCCGGAATTAAAGAAAAAACTCCGTTTTTCCATTGCGACGCCGTTCAGGCCGCCGGATTTTTTGATTTGGACGCGCAAAAATTAGGCGTTGATTTAATGACTGTTTCCGGCCATAAGATTTACGGGCCAAAGGGCATTGGCGCGCTGTATGTTCGCGAAGGCGTAAAAATTCAGCCGCTGACATACGGCGGAGAACAGGAATACGGAATGAGGCCCGGGACCGAAGCCGTGTCTTTAATTGTCGGTTTGGGGAAGGCGGCGGAAATAACCGTTCAATGGAAATCCGATAAAAACAATCTAAAAAAAATTTCAAAATTAAGGGATTATTTGATTGATAAATTATTAAAAATACCGGAAGTCCGCTTAAACGGTTCGGCTGAAAACCGTTTGCCTAATAACGTGAATATCGCGTTGGCCGGTTATGATCCGGATTCTTTGCTGGTTAATCTTTTTGAAGAAGGAATTTGTGTTTCTTCCGGCGCGGCTTGCGGCGCCAGGGGGCGCGAACCGTCGTATGTTATTTACGCCGTCAGCCGCGACCGGAAGCGGGCCGTTTCCAGCCTGCGCGTTACTCTGGGCCGGGAAACAACCAAAGAAGAAATAGATTTATTTTTAGAAAAACTGATTGGCACTCTTGCGTAAAGACTGCTAAATTGTTAAAATATTAAAATGGATCTGGAAAAACTGTCTAAATTTCAAATAGTTTTATTGACGCTTTTAGTCAGCTTTATGACCTCGCTTGTTACGGGCATTGTTACCGTAACTTTGGTTAATCAGGCGCCGCCGGCGATGACGCAAAGCATTTATAAAGTCATTGAAAAAGCCATTGTCTTAAAAGAAGACAATCGCCCGAAGGAAATCGTTGAACAGGTAAAAATTATCACCCAGGAAGATTTAATCGTTAAATTAGTGAAAGAATCTTCAAACGCGGTGGTCAGCGTGATTGCCACAAAAGATTTGCCGGTGATTGAACGGTATTTTGTCGACCCTTTTGAAAATAATGATTTTTTCCAGCAATTTATTCCACCCGAGCTTTTGCCGCAATTTCAAGTGCCTCGATACCGCCAAAAAGGAACTGAAGAAAAACAAGTTTCCAGCGGCACGGGATTTTTCGTTTCCGCGGACGGTCTTTTGGCGACCAACCGCCACGTGGTGGAAGATAAAGAAGCCGAATATTCAATTATTATGAATGACGGGCGGAAATTACCCGTGAAAATTTTGGCTCGCGACCCTCTTCAGGATATCGCGATTTTAAAAGCGGAAGGTTCTGATTTTATCTATATTCCGTTGGGCGACTCGGATGGTTTGAAGGTGGGACAAACCGTGGTGGCCATCGGCAATACTTTAGGCGAATTTCAAAACACGGTTTCCGTGGGCGTTATTTCCGGTTTGATGCGCACGGTTATGGCCAGTGGAGCGTTGGCCGGCCCGGAAATTCTTCAGGAAGTGATTCAAACTGACGCGGCCATCAATCCGGGAAATTCCGGCGGTCCGCTGATTGATTTGGAAGGCCGGGTGATCGGCATCAACACGGCGATGGCGCGCGACGCGCAGAGCGTCGGTTTTGCTTTGCTGGCAAACATCATTAAAAAAGACATTGCCGACGTAAAAGAATTCAATAAAATAAGATATCCGTTTTTAGGCGTCCGGTATATAATCGTCAATTCCAAGATTAAGGAAGAAAAAAAATTATCGGTTGATTACGGCGCGCTTCTCATCAAAGATGAAAAAGGCGAACCGGCCGTAATGGCGGGAAGTCCGGCGGCCGCGGCCGGCCTTAAAGAAGGAGATATTATTTTAAAATTTGGCGGAATAAAAATTGACCAGGAAAACAATCTGGCCAAATTATTGAGCAAGCGCAAAGTCGGAGAAAAAGTTTCGCTTAAAATTATGCGCGACGGAAAAGAAATGGATATGGAAATGGAATTAACGGAGAGGCCGGAAACGTTATAAAGTTCATAAAGTTATCAAGTTCATAAAGTTTATAAAAATATGTTTCCATTTTCAAATTTTACCGTTAAAGCCCAAGAAGCGATTCGCCGGGCTCATGAGCTTGCCATAGAAAGAGGGCAAAATCAGATTGACGCGCCTCATCTTTTGGCCGCCTTGCTTTTTCAGGAAGAAGGGATCGTGATTTCTCTTTTGGAAAAAATGGAGATTGACATTGACGCTTTACTGGAAGACGTTTTGGCGGAGATTGAAGACAACTTAAAAACAGCGGTGCCTCTTATCCCTTCCCAGGTTTATTTGAGTCAGGATTTGGGGCGGGTGATTGAAGCGGCGCAAAAAGCGGCCGCGGCAATGAAAGATCAGTTTATTTCAACCGAACATCTTTTTATGGGCGTTTTAGAAATACCTTCAAAAATCAGCGGCATTTTAAGCCGTTATAATATTAAGCGCGAAGAAATAATGAGAATAATTTCTGATTTAAGAGGAACACAGCGAGTAACCGACGTTGAGCCGGAAACAAAATATCGTTCTTTGAAGAGATATACTCGTAATCTGACGGAAATGGCGAAGAAAGACCAATTTGATCCGGTCATCGGCCGGGACGAAGAAATCCGCCGTTTGATGCAGGTTTTGAACCGCCGGACCAAAAACAATCCGGTTTTAATCGGCGAAGCGGGCGTGGGAAAGACCGCGATCGTTGAAGGGTTGGCCCAACGCGTGGCTTGCGGAGAAGTTCCGGAATCTTTGAAAGATAAAGAGTTTGTCGCTTTGGATATGGGGTCGCTTATCGCCGGCACCAAATATCGCGGCGAATTTGAAGAGCGGCTTAAAGCGGTGATGCGCGAAATAAATAAATCCGAAGGAAAGGTCATTCTTTTTATAGATGAACTTCACACTTTGGTGGGGGCGGGAGCCGCGGAAGGCGCGATGGACGCTTCCAGTTTGCTAAAGCCGGCTTTGGCGCGGGGGGAACTGCGAACAATCGGCGCCACTACTTTAAAGGAATACCAGCGCCACATTGAAAAAGATCAGGCGCTGGCCCGGCGATTCCAGCCGGTTTACGTGGATGAACCGGGAATAGAAGATACGATTGCCATTTTGCGGGGTATCAAAGAAAAATATGAACTTCATCACGGCGTGCACATAAAAGACGACGCTTTGCAGTCCGCGGTCTATCTTTCCAGCCGTTACATTACCGACAGATTTTTGCCGGACAAGGCCATTGATTTGGTTGACGAGGCGGCTTCCAGCCTTCGTTTGGAGCTTGAAAGCATGCCGGAAGAACTGGAAACAGCCGGAAACGAAATCAGGCGGATGGAAATTGAAAAAGAGGCGTTAAAAAAAGAAAAAAACGCCAAGAACGCGGCTAAAATAAAAAAAGTCCAGAAAAACATAGACGATCTTAAAGAAAAAATTTCCGGATTGGAATTAAAATGGAAAAATGAAAAGCAGGCCATCGGTTTTATCCGCCAGCATAAAAAAGATTTGGATGAATTGCGCTTGGAGGCGGAAAACGCCGAACGCAAAGCGGATTTGGCGCGCGTGGCGGAAATCCGATACGGCCGGATACCAGAACTGGCCAAAAAACTTCGTGCCGAAGAAGCGCGGCTTAAAAAACTTCAATCTTCCAGCCGCATTCTGAAAGAAGACATTACCGAAGAAGACATCGCTGAAGTAGTTTCGCGCTGGACCGGCATTCCGGTTAAAGGGCTTTTAGAAGAGGAATCGCGGAAATTATTGCGGATGGAAGAAGAGTTGAGGAAACGGGTGGTGGGACAGGATGAAGCCCTTAAAAAAATCGCCAACGCGGTCAGGCGTTCGCGCGCCGGCATTTCCGAGGAAGACCGGCCGATCGGTTCGTTTATGTTTCTGGGTCCGACTGGCGTGGGGAAAACCGAGTTAGCCCGCACTTTAGCCGAATTTCTTTTCAATGATGAAAAATCGCTTATCCGCATTGATATGTCCGAGTATATGGAAAGGCACGCGATTTCAAAATTCATCGGTTCGCCTCCGGGTTACGTCGGCTACGAAGAAGGGGGCCAGCTGACCGAACTTATCCGTCACCGGCCGTATTCAGTCGTGCTTTTTGACGAGATTGAAAAAGCCCATTCCGAAGTTTTCAACATAATGCTTCAAATTTTGGATAACGGCCGGCTGACCGACGCCAAAGGCCGCTATGTTAACTTTAAAAATACCGTTATTATAATGACTTCCAATATCGGTTCCGAGTTCGTCAGGGAAATGGAAACTTTGGGTTTTGAGACGGAAGTTCAAGATACCGGCCGAAAGAGCGGCGATTTGAAAGAAAAAATCAGAAAAGCGCTGGAAAGAAAATTCCGTCCGGAATTTTTAAACCGCTTGGATGAAATTATTATTTTTGATCCTTTAAGCGAAGATAATTTGGCGTCTATTGTGGATATTCAGCTTGACCGGGTGCGCGAACGGCTGGTTAAAAAAGACGTTCTTTTGAAAATTTCAAAAGAAGCGGGCGCGCTTTTGGCGAAACAAGGATATGATCCTCATTACGGCGCGCGCCCTCTCAAGCGCCTGATTCAAAATAAAATTTTAAATCCTTTGTCCGAAAAAATAGTGGCGGGAGAAATCAAGGCGGGCGATAAGATGCAAATTGTCGTTAAAAACGGCGAATTCGCGATTAAATTGGGCTGCCGAAAGAGCCGGATGGAAATGCCTTTTTTGAAGACGGCGAAAATTGGGACAGCGAAAGCGGAATAATCGGTTGATAATGGAAAATTATCAAATTAAAATTCAACAGTTTGAAGGGCCGCTTGATCTTTTATTGGATTTGATTGAAGAGCGAAAACTTTCCGTAAATGAGATTTCTTTGGCCGAAGTTTCCGGCCAATATCTTGATTATCTTAAAAAACTTCCCCGGATGCCGCGGGCTCAAGCCGCTTCTTTTTTGGTCGCGGCCGCGGCTTTAATTCTGATAAAATCAAAATCGCTGCTTCCGTCTTTAGAATTGACGGCTGAAGAAAAAGAATCAATAGAAGATTTGAAAAAACGGCTTGAACTTTACAAAAAAATGCGGCGGCTTTCATCGCATATCAGTTCTTTGTACGGTAAAAATATAGCTTATAAACGGGAGGCTTTCACGGGAGTCAAGATCGGTTTTATTGAACCGAAAGGATTGAAGACAATCGCGCTTTGCGCGGCTCTTAAAAATTTGATAAAAACTTTTCCGGCGAAAGAAATAATTCCCGAGAAAATAATTGAAAAAGTCATAAAACTTGAAGATAAGATAGACGAATTGCGCCGGCGGATGGAAAAAACGATAAAGACTTCTTTTCGGGAATTTGCCGGAATTGAAGATAAAATTGGCTTGGTGGTCAGCTTTTTGGCGATGCTTGAACTTGTAAAACAAGGAATAGTCGCGGTGGTCCAAAAAGAGCATTTTGGCGATATTGAAATATCAAGATCATGAATTTACCTAATATCATAGAATCAATTTTGTTTGTTCACGGCGAGCCGATGAAAGTATCGCGGCTGGCGAAGATTTTGAATAAAAAAGAAGCCGAAGTGGAAGAGGCGCTGGCAATTTTACGGAATAATTTGGCGGAGCGAGGGTTGAAATTGGCTCAAAACGGCGGCGAAGCGGCGTTAATCACCGTTTCTGAAGCCTCCGGGTTTATTCAAGGACTTTTGAAAGAAGAATTCAGCGGCAAACTGACCAGGGCGGCTTTGGAAACTTTGGCGATTGTCGTTTATTCCGGCCCTTTGCCGCGGCCGGAAATTGATTTTATCAGGGGAGTTAACTCTTCTTTCACTTTGCGGAATTTATTGGTTAGCGGACTGGTGGAAAGGGAAATCAGTCCAAAAGATCGGAGAACCTTTATTTACAAGCCGTCAATGGATTTTTTGCGGTTTTTGGGTCTCAGCAAACTGGACGATTTGCCGGAGTACGGCGAGTTTCGGAAAAATTTGGAAGATTTTTCGCGCGCGGAAACAAACAATAGAGAAAATAAAGAAAATGTTGAATAAAATTAAAATTTTAATTCCGCTGATCTTCAGTTTTTTGATTCTTGTTTTTGTCTGGAATATTTCTTTGCCCGGCGATTTTCAGGAAGAGTCCGCGCTGCTTGGCGGCGCCGCGGAATCAAAAATTAAATTTTTCGATCCTTTTGCCGGAATCGCCGTTGAAAGCCAAAGTTATTTTATCTTTGATTTTTTGGGGCGGATTATCGCTTCCCGCGAAAGCGATCTGCAATGGCCGCTGGCCAGTCTGGCAAAACTGATGACCGCTCTTTTAGCCGAAGAAAATATTGAAAAAGAGGCGGTGATTTCCGTTTCCAAACCGGCAATTTCAGCGGAAGGCGACGACGGCTTTTTAACCGGAGAAAATTTTTATCGCGATGATCTGCGCGATATTATGCTTCTTCATTCTTCCAATGACGCCGCTTACGCGCTGGCCGAATATGTCGGCTGGAACGAGTTTATAAAATTAATGAATCAAAAAGCGGCGTTTCTCGGAATGGCAAAAACAGTTTTTTTTAATCCGGCCGGCCTTGATTTTTCAAAAACAACCGCCGGCGCTTACGGTTCAGCCGGAGATTTGATGATTTTGATAAAATATTTAATGGAAAATCATCCTCAGATTTTAGAGGCAACGCGCCGGCCGTTTTTAGAAATTGAATCTTTAGAGGGAAATAAACACCGTTTTGCCAACACAAATCGGTTGATTTATGATATTCCCCAGCTGCTGGCCGGAAAGACCGGTTTTACCGACATTGCCGGCGGAAATTTGGCGGTAATGGCGGATATCGGCATCAATCGTCCGGTGGGGATAATTGTTCTGGGGTCTTCGGAACAAGGAAGATTTGAAGATGTGTTAAAATTATATCAGGCAACCGTTAAATGGTTTCAAAAGCATTAATATGATTTTAAATGTTTTGAAAATTTTTGGGCTTTCGTCTTTAGCTTTTTTTATCGGTATTTTTCTCACGCCGCTTTTTACGCATTATCTTTATAAATATGAAATGTGGCGTAAAGAAAAAAAAGAATACGCTCTTGATGGTTCCCGGCTGGAAGTTTATCGGAATTTGAATAAAGACGACGCCAAAAAAGTGCCGCGCGTGGGCGGTATTTTGATTTGGTTTGTGGTTTTCAGCGTCGCGATTATTTTTTGGATTTTGGCGGCGGTTTTTCCGGGAGAATTCACTCAAAAAATTAATTTTTTAAGCCGGTCGCAAACCTGGCTGCCGCTTTTTATTTTAATGGCCGCTTCTTTTGTCGGTTTAGCCGATGATTTAACGCAAATTTACGGAAGCGGAAAATTTATTTCCGGAGGAATGCGGCTTTCCCGCCGGCTTTTGTTGATTGGTTTGATTTCTCTGGGAGGAGCGTATTGGTTTTATTTTAAGCTTGGAATGGACAGCGTTTTTATTCCTTTCTTGGGAGAAGTTTTTATTGGCTGGCTTTTAATGCCTCTTTTTATTTTAGTGATGCTTGCGGCATTCAGCGGCGGCGTGATTGACGGATTGGACGGCCTTTCGGGCGGAGTTTTAGCTTCCGCTTTTGGCGCGTATGCCGGCATCGCTTACGCTCAAAATCAGATTGATTTAGCGGCTTTTTGCGGCGTGATCATCGGCGCGCTTCTGGCTTTTTTATGGTTTAACATTCCGCCCGCGCGTTTTTATATGGGCGAGACCGGTATAATGGGGATGACGGCTGTTTTGACGGCGGTGGCTTTTTTGACGGACGCGGTTTTAGTTTTGCCGATTATCGCTCTGCCGCTGGTTTTGGCTTCCGGTTCGGTGATTATTCAGGTTTTATCCAAAAAATTAAGAAACGGCAAAAAAGTATTTTTAGTGGCGCCTCTTCATCATCATTTTGAAGCTAAGGGATGGCCGCCGTATAAAGTGACTATGCGTTTTTGGGTGATTGGCGTTATTTTTGCCGTAATCGGAATGGTTATTGCCCTTATGGGCAGATAAACTTGCTTACGAATTTTTCTAAAAGTTATCCACATAATTTTTAGTTATTTTTTAAATAAAGACTTATTATAAAAATAAGTCTTTATTATGGCAAGAAAAATCATTGGCGAAATTTTGCGTGAAGGCAGGCGATTTTTTTCGCTTAATTTTGCGGCGTCTCAATGCGGATACAGTAAAGAATATTTCCGCCAACTGATTTTGAAAGAAAAATTAAAAGCCGAGATGATCAACGGCAATTGGTTTATTTCGGAAGTTGAACTTACAAATTTACGCCAACAACTTGGCACAAATGGCGTAAACATAATAAAGTATAAAAATAACGAAATCGCGGAACTTAAAGAAGAAGTAAAAAGATTAAGAGACGGGTTAGACCCTTGGGACCGCCTGTTTTTAAACTTACCGGATGAAGATTCAGCGAAGATAAAAACTCCGGCGAATTTGGGAGCAAATTATCTTCCCGTTAAAATCATTAATCGCTTAATTTTATTATTTTCATTTTTCATTCTTCTGGCAGGATTGTTTTTTTACCGGCATCCCGAATCAATTTACGCCAATTTCAGAGATTTTCGTAATTTCTCCGTTCAAATTTCCGCTCAAGTTTCTAATTTAAAAAACTCTCTCCAAACCTCGGCTGTCCTGGCCGCCGTCTCCTTTCAAAAA
>ERZ1292623.5345-Hain-H51-01um-R1-5345-length-10271-cov-8_pt1 | contig 10271 bp, 11 predicted proteins | sample MGYA00564398_ERZ1292623 | MGnify/ENA primary metagenome ERZ1292623 (study PRJEB36523, sample SAMEA6512633) | groundwater metagenome | collected 2019-01-07 | study: AquaDiva: Metagenomics assemblies of 32 groundwater samples
AAAGAAGGAATTTTGCCTGGTTTTTAAACTGTAAAGGAATTATGAAATTGAACAAAGGTTAAGCTGTACCGTAATCTTTATAAAACAACCTCGTTTCTCTTGAATATAGGATAAGTTGGTCCATATAGGGCTTGCTTAAACCGGAAAGTTCACATTTTCTGGTTATTTAAAGAGACAACAACATGGCGCGAATGCACAGTAGGGCAAAGGGTAAGAGTGGAAGTACAAAGCCCTCTAAACAAGCTGTTCCGAGTTGGCTTGGAGTTTCTAAGAAGGAGCTAGAAATGCTCATTGTGAAGCTCGTAAAGGAGAATAAAACCACTTCTCAAATCGGTATTTTGCTTCGAGACCAGTATGGGGTTCCAGATGTAAAGTTAGCCCTGAGTAAGACCTTAAGCGCCTTTCTAAAGGAAAAATCATTATTAAAAGAGTTGCCTGAAGATCTAACGGCTTTGATTAAGAAATCCATTGATATTCGTAAACATATGGAAGAAAACAAGCACGATATGTCAGCCAAGCGTGGCTTGTTATGGACTGAGAGTAAGATTCAGCGTCTAGTGAAGTATTATAAGATTTCTGGTCGGTTGCCTTTGACTTGGAAGTACGATCCAAAGACCATCCGTATCTATGTTGAGTAAACCTTATAAGGAATTCTCTTTTGGAGCAGGTTATGTACAAAGAGTTTGACGAGCACATCCAAAAGATCGCACAAGCGTTTAAGGGTTGGCCGCAAGACAAAACAATCTGTGCCGTAACAAATCTGGATGCAGATGGGCTTTGTTCGGGTTCAATTGTAGTAAGAATGCTACAACGTGAAAACAGGCTTCACGTGGTGAAAATCATCCACCAGTTGAAAGAGGACGTCTTAAAAGAAATAGCCGAAGAACCATATGAGTATTTTATTTTTTCAGATCTAGGCTCAGGTCAGTTGGTGAATGTAAACAAATACTTAGGAGATCGTAAGATCGTGATTCTAGACCATCACCAGCTGCAGGGTGAGCCTGGACCAAATATGTTGCACATAAATCCCTTGCCTTTTGACGTCGATGGTTCAGGAGAGGTTTGTGCTTCGGGAGTCGCTTTCTTATTTGCAAGAGCAGTAAACAAAGAAAATGAAGACATGGCGCACATTGCAATGGTGGGAGCAATTGGAGATGTGCAGGAGTCAGACGGATTTACTGGGGTGAATAACCTGATTTTAGAAATTGCAACAAAGAAAGGTCTTATCCAGGTCACACGAGGTCTTAAGTTCTTTGGGTTGCAGACAAGGCCCATCCATAAGTTGTTGGAGTACAGCTCGGACATGAAGATTCCAGGTATTACAGGTAGTGAGTCAGGGGCGATTCAGTTCTTGCACACGCTTGGAATTGATCCAAAAGTAGGGAATAATTGGAAGACCTTTGGAGACCTTACTCAAGAAGAAGTGCAACGTCTATCTGTTGCGATCATTTTGAAGCGCTCTGCTCATCCAAATCCAGAGGATGTTTTTACCAAAATTTATACTTTACCAAGTGAGGAGCGTGGTAGTCCATTACGTGATGCAAAGGAGTTTTCAACCTTACTCAATGCCTGTGGCCGCTTGAACAAGGCAAGCCTGGGGATGGGAGCGTGCCTGAACGATCCCGAATTGAAGAAACTTGCACTTCAAGAGATGTTCACCTATCGTAAAGAGCTCGTAAAGGCCTTGAATTGGTTTGATGCAAATAAAGATTCAGATCGAGTATTCAAAACAGATAAGTTCATGATCATCAATGCAGAAAAAAACATTTTAGCCACGATGATCGGAACAACTGCTTCCATCCTTTCAAGAGGAGGTAGTCTTCCGCAAGATTACATCATTTTGAGCATGGCTCAAAACACAGACAACACAACCAAAATTTCGTTAAGAGTAGTAGGGGACGGAGACTCCATTGACTGTAAGGATCTCGTCTGCAAAATGGTTGAACAGTCAGCAGGAGAAGCAGGCGGCCATAAACATGCCGCAGGCGCCGTCATTCCGACGGAGAAAGAAGAGGCATTCATACAAGCAGCGAAAGACATATTAATCAATGTCTCAAATAAATGAAAATGGATGATAAACTGGGCAAATTAAAGGCATTCTTGTTCATGCTCGCCATTGTCATCATTTACCTTCCCTTTGTTCACTTGGCTTTGACGACGTTTGTTGGGGAAAGTCCTGTATATCCCATGGATAAGCCCTGTTATGCTCCAACCGTCGAAAAGCCAACTTCTGAGCAGCAGAAAGCATCGGAGGCAGAATCGCAGAACTGTTGGGAAACAGGAGAATTGGCTCGAAAACAGTATGAAGAGCAGCGTAAATCATTGAACACAAAAAAGTATCTAATCAGTGTTTTCATCAGCTTGCTTACCTTAGTTGCTGTTTTATTCATTCCCATGAATGTGATCATCAGTTATGGATTGTTCTTCTCTGCTGTTTTGAACGTCTTGGTTTCGCTCACGTACGATACAGGTAAAACGTATTTAGGGGTTTTGATGTTGTTTCTTTTGCTTGTAGCGACTATCGTATTCATTCAAAAAGCATTGAAAGGTTCGAATAAGCGTAAATAGCGTTTTTTTCAAGAAACTATTTAAAAGAAGGAAGTTTTCAGATTCTAGAGAGGTGGGGGAGTAATCAGTGGATACAGCAAGGGATCCTTTCACAGGTTTAAGTGTTACCCCTAATCCTATTCGTAAGCTTCGTCTGGAGTTATTAGCACATTGTTCTCCTAAACATATTACACCCATTGATTTAACGCAGGCCAATCCAACAGGTCCTACAAGCGCGGATTATGCTAAAGAAATGGGATTATTGGTGGCTGCAGAAGGAAGAGGAGAATCACCCAGCAATGCCTATACAGATTCAAGAGGGTATCCTACGTTTTTAACAGCCTTGGCAGATTTAGAAGCGCAAGTGAATGGGTTGAACATTCCTTCTTCTCATATCTTGGCAACGCCAGGTGCAGGAGAGGCCGTAGCAACAGCTCTTTGGGGTTTGAAGCTCGTCAAGGAAGGGGGTGAAGTGCTTATCTTAGCCCCTTTTTTCCCATCTTACTTAGAATATGTAAAAGCAGCTGGGTTAACACCTAAAAGGATTCATTTTTCATCAGAAGGAGAACAGTTAACTCAGTTAGAAGATGTTTTGGGCGATCAAACCCGTGCGATCATCTTGAACTCTCCGAACAATCCGTGCGGGCAAATGTACAGCGCTCAATTTCTGCAGAATTTAGGGGAGATGTTAAATAGAAAACCACACGTATTAGCTATTTCCGATGAACCCTATAGGCAGTTGCGTCTTCCAGACATACCGTGGGTTTCAGTAGTAAAAGAATTAAATTATGCAAATACTGGCGTGGCGTATTCCTTTTCTAAAGAAGGTCGTTTGGCTGGGGTTCGAATCGGGTACTTGGCCTTGCATCCAGATTTTCCAAATGGTGAGCAAGTAAGAGATGCACTGGCTACTTCTTTGGTAGATAGAGGAATTGTTCAGGCATCGACTCGGGAGCAGATGGCTTTGTCTAAGTGTGCTCTTCCTTTAGGAGTGGATTGGTCCAGTACTATGCAGTTAATTAAATCCTATGCAAATCAATTGCAGGGTTTAGGGTATGAAATAATTCAACCTCAAGGAGGGTTGTGTCTGTGCGTGAAAAGTCCAGATGGAGATGGAACTAAATTATTCAAGAACCTATTCGATCAAGGCGTAGGTTCTGTTCCAGGAGTTTCATTCGGCATTCTAGCGTATGTTCGTCTCGCTTTATGTGGGGAAGATGCCAAAAGCATAGATGAAACAATAGCTCGCTTTGGTAAAGTTAAAGAGTTAATGGGTTGACTCCGGCTTTTTCTGTACATAAACTATATAAAAGGGTTTAGGTTTCAGAGAGGTATGACAGCAACGATTCTCGCGGCTTTGCGGCCTATTCGAGGTAGTTGCAGCTCTGTCAACGTCTACACTGATTTTATGTGTTGGGCTTAGGGGCGATATTTTTCGTCGGTTAGGCCCGCTGCATCATTAAAAACCGTATAGCCAGCATCTTAGATTTTTTTAAGCGAAAAAACATCGGAGGCTAGATACCATGCTACAAACCATTCAAGAAGACCCATTGAACCCAGAGGAATTGAAAGAAGCCTTGATCAAGTTAGTGAAAGCTAGGTTAACGCGAAAGCAGAAGGACGTATTGATCTACTTGGCAGAAGAGCCTCCCAGAACGAACGTGACTCGCCTAGTGCCTATCTTGGTCGGGCATCTACTCTGCGCTCCTTCTACGGTCTGGAGTAATTTGAACGTTCTCCGTGCCGTTGGCCTTGTGGAGTTTGGTGACATAGGCACCAAAGGAAAGCCCATCCAGCTCACTGTCTTAGGTAGATTGGTAGCGCAGGAGCTAAGGTGAGAACATGAGCGAAATGGAAGCAGTGGATGAAGTCATTTCAAGAGTGGATGCGTTAACTCGTTTGGAGCCTAGAGAAGGCATTTCTTTTTTTTCGTTGGACTGGGTTCCTAAACGAGAAACAAATGCAGCTCCGATTGTAGTGGATTACAACCGCAATCCGCGAGGGTTGGAGTTCAAGGGAAGAAATTCAATGCCTGTAAACTTAGAAGATGCTCTAAGTCCGAGAGGGAAAAGGCTCTCTTTTCATCAGTATCTAGCTCGGAGTATCATGCGGGAAGTCACCCCAGATATTCAAAGCTTGCGGGGAAGCAACGTATTGTTTTTGTGCGATCCATTGGCCTTCACAGGTTTGGGTAATAATGATTACTACACGCAAAGTGTTAAAGTCCTATTAGGAGGCATCACAGCTTGGGCTGTTCTTAAGCCAAGGGACGTCTACATTTCAAGAGGAAGGTTGCCTAATGAAACAGAGCTTCCGTTAGAGAATTTTCCTTGGCAGCAATGCAGGAACACTCGTCGTTCAGAGCGGTTGAATCCAGACTCCTCTCAAGTAACCCCTGATCTTTCAAAGGTCAGTTTTGTTTTAAACTATGGGGGAACAGCAGATGACTTAGATCCATCTTACTTAAATCGATTTAAAGTCGTAAATGCATCAAGGATTTCCAGCAATTGTGCCGTTTCAAAAAGCGATTGCCATACCGCGGTGGAAGAAGTGTGTGTAGAATTGGGGTTGCCTCGAAAAATGTTCACTCCAGAATTTTATGTGACTTCGGCAGATGTGGAAGAAGTAAGAACCGCCGTAGAGGCATTAGCACGACAAGGTTTCATGCCGCTTGTAAAGTGCGATCAGTATGGGTTAGGAGGATCCGTAATCGCCGTACCTCATCCAGAGGATTTAGAGAAAAAAGTACGAGAAACAGGCAAAATGTCTCTTGCAGGGCATCAATTAGCGACAAATTTAAAGGGAAGAGATGGAGGAGGATATGTATTGCCTTTTACAACGGTGTTAGTGGAAGGTGGTGTGAATAAACGAACTCTAAATTTAGGAAGCATGGCTGAAAGAGGCTTCGATGTGGTTCCGCTTGTGGCTAGAACTTCAGAAGGAACCTTTGACATAGCCAGCTGCGGTTACCGAGTAGCGAGATATCCTTTAATGGCAGATGGAAGGGGTTGGAATTCAAACGATGCCTCAGAAAGAGGGTTGTTCGGACAAGACAGTACATTGGGTTTGTCTGCGTTGGAGCAAAGTTACATGCGTCTAGGTACCAAAGTGACTGGGCTTGCTTTGCTTCGGTTGAGCAATAAGGTGAATAGCAATGGACACACTTGATTTTCATTCGCACGTAGGAAACAACAAAGGCGGACCAGTGAGGACCTTTTCAAATTTTTTGTCCGCTTTGAAACTCAATCAGGTTTCACATTCCGTTGTTTTTTGCCTGAATGAAGCCCAAGGAACGGTTGAAGAAGCGAGTTTTAACCTATTGGATAAGGCAAAAGGCCATCCAAATCTGTTTCCTTTTTTTCGTTTTGATCTGAACACGATGACCGAGGAGAAGTTAGAGGAAGCATTAAGCAAGGGTTTTAGAGGAGTGAAGTTGCATCCGCGAGCTCAAAACTTTGATCCATTAGATGAAAAGTTTTCTTGGATTTTTGATCGCCTATCTAAATCAGGTAAGCCAGTATTAATCCACGCACGATGCGAAGGTTTGGAACGCACAGAGCCGCTTCGCTTGGTCGAGTTAGCTAGAAGGTTTCCTAAGATGAAGTTGGTTTTGGGACATTTTGGGGGAGCATTGACGGATGTATTCAAGCAAGTAAAAGAGTTGGATAATTTATTTTTAGAGACATCCATTGTTTCATCTCATTTTGTCATTGCTGAAGCAGTAAAGGTATGCGGAGCAGATAAGATCCTGTTCGGCTCAGATGCTCCTTTTTCAGACATAGAGATTGAACGCTTAAAGATCTTAAAAGCTCCTTTTTCCGATGAGGAAAAAGAAAAAATATTGTTCAAAAATGCAGCTAAGTTATTGGGTTTATCGTAGGAATCTTTTTAAATCCTCTTTAACCTCGTCTATTCATGGAGCTTCCAGGGAACTACGACCCCCAGTTATCCGAACCGAAGTGGCAGAAGTTTTGGGTAGATCAATCCATCTACAAATTCAATCTAGAGTCAGATAAGCCTATTTACAGCATTGATACTCCGCCACCAACCATGTCAGGGAAGATGCACATCGGTCATGCCTTTTCCTATACGCAGGAAGACATCTTGGCAAGATATAAGCGCATGAGAGGGTTTAATGTTTTCTATCCTTTTGGCACGGACGACAATGGCCTTCCTACTGAGCGTCTTGTGGAAAAGATGAAGGGTGTGAAGGGAGTTAAGATGGTCCGTCAGGACTTCATCAAGCTCTGTGAGCAAACCGTGGATGAGCTTCGTCCGGCGTTTGTGCAGGGTTGGAAGAACATTGGGATGAGTTGTGATTTTGACTTATTTTATTCGACCATCAGTGAGCATTGCCGGAAAATAGCTCAAAAGTCATTTTTAGAATTGCAAAAAATGGGAAGGGGTTATAGAAAGCAGGCTCCGGTATTATGGTGTCCGCAGTGTACAACGGCTATTTCGCAGACCGAATGTCAAGATGTAGACAAACCCAGTACTTTCAATGACATCGTATTCAAAATCGATGGAAAAGACGTCTTAATTGCAACCACCCGTCCAGAACTTCTCCCCGCTTGTGTCGCTGTCTTTGCACATCCAACCGATGAGCGATACAATAGTTTGGCGGGGAAAAAGGCAAAGGTGCCCTTGTTTGGTTTTGAAGTCCCTGTTTTGTTGGACGATCGAGTGGATATAGAAAAAGGTACGGGTATTGTCATGTGTTGCACCTTCGGCGACCAAACAGATATTGCTTGGTACTTGGCGTATAACCTTCCCTTAAAAGAAGCATTTACTGTCGATGGAAAGATGACTGAGCTTGCTGGAGAGTTCAAAGGACTTAAGATCTTAGAAGCAAGAAAGGCGATCATCGAAGAGATGAAGCGTCATGAGCTCTTAGTAAAGCAAAAGCCGATTCAACATGAAGTAAAGGTGCATGAGCGTTGTCAAGTTGAGATCGAGATTCTAAACAGCAAGCAGTGGTTCATCAAGTACCTAGATCTAAGAGAAGACTTGTTAAAATGGGGAGCTGAATTAAATTGGTATCCGGCCTTCATGAAGCACCGGTATGATAATTGGGTGAAGGGTTTGCAGTGGGATTGGCTCATCTCCCGCCAGCGGTTTTATGGGGTTCCATTTCCCGTGTGGTATTGCAAGAAATGCGATGAGCCTGTTTTTGCGCAGGAAAAAGACTTGCCAGTAGATCCATTAAAGGACAAAGCTCCGCTAGCTGCGTGTAAATGTGGCTCATCAGAGTTCATCCCTGAAAAAGATGTCTTGGATACCTGGGTGACAAGCAGCATGACGCCGCAGCTCGCCGCTGAGTTACTTCCGGAAAAGCATCGCTCAAAAGTTTTCCCCATGAGCCTTCGTCCACAAGCAAGTGAGATTATCTCATTTTGGTTGTTCAATACCCTCGTAAAATCACAGCTTCACTACAAGACCAATCCTTGGAAAGACGTTGCAATCTCAGGTTATGTTATGGATCCTCAAGGAGAAAAAATGTCTAAGAGTAAAGGCAATATAGTGGAGCCGCAAGTAGTTTTGCAAAAATTTGGGGCAGATGCCATGCGGTACTGGGCAGGTTCTTCAAAGTTAGGAGAGGATATTGCTTATCAAGAAAAAGAGTTAGTCACTGGGAAGAAGACAGTTACCAAGCTCTGGAACGCTTCCAAGTTCTGTTTTTCTCACCTCATTGATTTCAAGGACGCAGATGTAGATCTGCATGAGCTAGATAAGTGGCTCTTACATCAGTTCAATGAGCTCGTCAAGTTCGCTACAGAGTCTTTCGATCAATATGAATATGCAAAGGCAAAGTTTGCCATTGACAACTTTTTCTGGACGACATTCTGTGACTATTACCTCGAAATGTGTAAGGATCGTTTATATAATGTGGCGGTGCATGGTGAAGATGCCAAGAGAAGCGCTCAATACACCCTTCATCATGTATTGCTGGGTATCTTGAAGTTCTGGGCTCCTTTCTTGCCGCACATCACTGAGGAAATCTATCAGACGCATTACACAAAGAAGGAAGGTAGTCTCAGTATTCACACCTCTCGCTGGCCGGAGTTCAATCCAAACTGGGTTTTTGAAAAGGAAGCAGAATCCGGAGACCTTGCCGTTGAACTCATCGGTGCCGTAAGAAAAGCGAAGGCAGAGAAGAAGTGGTCCATGGGTAAGGAATTCAGTAAGCTCACCATTGCCTGTCCGGAGCTCATGCAAAAACAGCTCGAGCTTGTCTTAGTGGATGTCAAAACAACCGTCCGTGCTAAAGAGGTTGATTTCGAGGAAGGCGAAGACTTGGAAGTAGCTTTGCAGGAGTAATCATTTTCTATTAAACAGTTATTATAATCAGTGACGGAAGTATTTGTACAAAAATAGCTTCCGTCACTGTATATAGTAAATGACATCTATGTATAAAAATTAATGTCGTTTACTATAGAATAAAGGAAATAAAAAAGAAAGAATTAAAATGGTGCAGCTGTGCCTTCTGCTTGTTCTTTTACAGCAAAGTAGATGATCAAGCTTACAATTCCTACCGCTAAGTGGAGGATGTGTGTGGCCATGTTGCAGTTAAGTAGACTCATCATGAGATCTTTGGCTCCAGGTATAAACCCAAGGATTCCAAGGATTAGTCCTAAGACTCCGACAACCATGTTAAATGTTTTGCCGGTTCCTTTGAGTCCTACATAAATGCCAAAGATCGCTCCAATAAGATGGATAATGCTTTGAGTCATATTGACTCCAATACCTAGAATGCTCGTGGTGAAGAGTCCCCAGACACCAATAATAGCTAATATAATACCTACAATTAAGGCCCATGTTTTTTGGAATCCCATATAAATACACCTCCCGAAGGATGATATGGCCTTGCCTGATCCTATATATAAATTTTTCTCATAAAACCGGGCTATTCCACTGTTGCGCAGAACTCCTTAGCGCTAAGGGGCACAATTTCGATCTTTCGCTTGCTGACACTCTGTGTGAACTCTTTTGGAATACGAAACAAATAGTTGTCACCGTCAAAGCTTAGGTTTCGTTCGATTTTATAGTCCTTATTCATAGCGCGGCTGAAGAGCAGGGCTTTGTCAAGTTTCTTGGCTTCTTCGAGCCCAAGGGATTTTTTATGGCAAGTAGGGCATTCGAATCCTTGCAACCTCATATAAATATGTTCATCTATAGGTATCTCCATTTCAGTAAGTTTCATATTTATATGACACTTTGGACAATGGAGTTCTTTTGGGTCCAATGCTTCTTTCTCTAGTTTGAATGTAACCTTTTTGAGTTTATCGAAGTTTATTTCTTTCATTTTCTCACCTTTTTATAGATCTTGATTTGTTTCTTACTGGAGGGGTAGGCTGTAGTAATATCGATTTCTTTTGCGATTTCGTCGTAGGTAAAAAACATCGTTAGGTATCGGTTCTTTGAAGGGCCGATAGACATATATTGGTTTCCTCCAACTTGGCGGAATTCAGCTTGGTTTTGAGCAAATACTTCGTATATTTCTTCTACTGGGACTCTATGCTTTTCATAGATCTTCATCGCAACGCTATTTTCAATATGAATCGCCCGAATCTTCATTGTTTTCCGTACGGTAATAGTACGGTATTATTTATATAGTTTTCGCTGATTAAATAGCTACTATAGAATGATAAACGAACAGAAAAATTTATAACGAACTGACCCATTATCGTAATGTTTAAATACTTGTTCTATTTATGTTCTGTCGA
>ERZ1292623.5346-Hain-H51-01um-R1-5346-length-10271-cov-8_pt1 | contig 10271 bp, 6 predicted proteins | sample MGYA00564398_ERZ1292623 | MGnify/ENA primary metagenome ERZ1292623 (study PRJEB36523, sample SAMEA6512633) | groundwater metagenome | collected 2019-01-07 | study: AquaDiva: Metagenomics assemblies of 32 groundwater samples
AGGTTGGAGTCTTGGTTATAGGCTTAATTTTGGTCTTTACGCTTCGGGACCTTCTGCGGGCGAGGCAGAACTGGCAGGTAGCGTAAGGGAGTTCGGGTCGGACAATTTCTTCCTTATATCTTTAAGGATGGCATTGGCTACCTTCTTGTTTTCTTTGAGGAAGGTTCTGGTTGCGTCATATCCACGGCCTAGTTTTTCTTCGCCGTAGCTCCAGGAATGGCCGGACTTGGAAACTATGCCGAATTTTTCTCCGAGAGCCAACAATTCACCTTCGCGAGAGATACCCTCGCCGTACATGAGGTCAAATTCTGTGGAACGAAAAGGTGCCGCTACTTTATTTTTCACTACTTTAACCCGTACCCGTCCTCCCATAACCTCCTCACCTTTCTTTATGCTCGCGATGCGCCGTATATCCAAACGCACCGAGGTGTAGAACTTCAAAGCTTTGCCTCCAGGAGTAGTTTCCGGGTTGCCGAACATAACACCAAGTTGCATGCGGATCTGGTTTATAAAGATGACGATAGTTTTGGACTTACCGACGATGGCGGTCAATTTGCGCAGGGCCTGGGACATTAGCCGGGCTTGTTTGCCCATCTGGGCTTGGCCCATATCGCCCTCAATCTCGTCTTTCGGAGTCAGGGCGGCGACGGAATCTATGACAATGATGTCTATGTTGCCGGAGCGCACTAAGGAATCCACAATTTCCAGCGCCTGTTCACCGGTGTCCGGTTGGGAAATAAGCAGTTCATCTATTTTTACTCCCAACTTTTTGGCGTAGTCCGGGTCCATAGCGTGTTCCGCGTCTATGTAGGCGCAGACCCCGCTGGTTTTTTGGGCTTCGGCGACGGCGTGTAAGGCTAGGGTCGTTTTACCGGAGGACTCCGGACCGAATATTTCTATAATGCGTCCGCGCGGGTAGCCACCAATGCCGAGAGCCGCGTCCAGCCCGATGGAGCCGGAGGGAATTATAGATAGATGGATTTTCGGTTTTTCACCGAGCTTCATAATAGATTCCTCGCCAAATTTGGCCTTGATGGCTCGCAGAGCTTCCTCCACTTTTTTATCCATGTTTATCTGGTTGGATTCCGGAACTACTTTCTCCGCCCCTTTACCTTTTTCTCCACCCTCTTTCTCTTTGCCTTTCTTTTTCATGAATTCTGTTTATTTATAAAATAATCTAACACTCTCTTTAATCGTCCTGCCGAAACGGTCCCGGCCTTCAAGGGTCAGTATAGAGTACCCGTATGGGAGCAACAATCTTTCCGTCAGCCGGCCTTCCTGGTCTACGAATACTTGGCGCCCGTTTAGGGTCAGGTAAGAGATATTTTTTACCGTGCCGAGTATTGTGACTAAAGGATTGGATACTGTTTCTCCGTCTTTCGGCAGTTCAATTTTGATGACCGGACCCTCTCGCAGTCTCTCTGAATTGTAGTAGACGAGGACAGAAAGTAAGAGAATAAATAAGATGACCAGGCCGACTTTTAAATACCGGCGTGGATTCGGCATAGTTTAAAGGGTTTGATTTTCTTCCGCGCCGATTTCTCCATCCTTGGGCGCTTCTACTCCAAGCACCTCGCGTGGTTTGGCTCCGTCTCCAGGACCTATAACCCCCCGTTCTTCCAGCATATCTATGATGCGCGCGGCTCTGGCATACCCGATACGTAGTTTTCTCTGCAGGTAAGAAGTAGAAGCTTTTCCCGCTTCCATAACGGCGCTCCGGGCCTCTTCGTACAGAGAATCATCCACATCCTCATCTTCTCCAAAAGAAGAACCGAGCCCTACGGGATCCACTCCGGGCGTAGTGGCGCCCAGATTTATTTCGCTGGGTACTTCATCTCTGTATTCTTCTTTGAAATGGCGGACTACTTTCTTTACCTCTTCTTCGGTTATGAAGGCGGACTGGATGCGCTGTGGCTGTGGCATTTCCGGGGAGAGGTAAAGCATATCTCCTGCGCCAAGGAGTTTCTCCGCACCTCCCATATCCAGAATTGTCCGGGAGTCTATTTGAGAAGCCACTTGGAGAGCTACGCGCGCCGGAATGTTGGCCTTAATAAGACCGGTTATGACATTGACTGAGGGTCTTTGAGTGGAGAGAACCAGGTGAATGCCGACCGCACGGCTCATTTGCGCGAGGCGCACTACGGCCGCCTCCAACTCTCTTGGGTAGGTGGACATAATATCCGCCAGCTCATCAATAATGATGACGATATAAGGCATAGTTTCCGGTAGGGAACCGTTCTCCACCCCATTCTTACCTCTTTTTTCCAGAGCCGGGGTCACTACTTTCTTATGATAGGAATCTATATCGCGGGAACCTTCGCTCTGGAGTATGTCGTAACGGCGATCCATTTCTTTGGCTGCCCACTTGAGCGCCATTATTGTTTTCTTGGGGTCGGTGATAACCGGTGTCAGAAGGTGGGGGATGGAGTTGTACATAGTCAGCTCCACTCTTTTTGGGTCAATCATGATAAAACGCAGAGTCTCCGGGCCATTTCTGTAGAGGAGGGAGACGATAAGGGCGTGGATGGTTACAGATTTACCGCTACCAGTCGCTCCGGCGATAAGTAGGTGGGGCATCTTAGCCAAGTTTCCGTAGTAACTTTTTCCGGATATACCGCGCCCTATAGAAATCAGAAGAGATTTGTCCGACTGCTGGAACTCCTCACTTCCAAGCAGATTGGAAAGACCGACCACCGTCTTCGTAGAGTTAGGTATCTCCACACCGACTAGTGATTTGCCAGGTATCGGAGCTTCTATGCGTATGGGGTGAGCAGCCAACGCCAACGCCAGATTGTCCTGCAGGCCGACGATTCTTGAAAGTTTAACTCCCTCCGCTGGCTTAAGGGCATATCTTGTGACTGTCGGGCCTATAGATATTTCGTCCATCTCCACGATGATTCCAAAATTTTGTAGGGTTCTTTTTATTATATTGGCGTTGGCCTTGATGTCGCCGACTCCCGGCTTACCTTTATCTTTTTCCAGAATAGAGAGGGGTGGGGGAGTGAAAGCGTGGTTAGGCAGATTCACAAAACCACTCCAACCTAAACCGGAGTCTCCGGGGGTTTCTTCCGGCCTACTGATTTTTACCGGAGGCTCCTCATCCTCATTATCCTCTTCGTCCTCCTCATCTTCTTCAGTATTTTCCTCCTCTTCTATATCCATTCCACTGGTTATTTTTAAATCGTCCGCATCTTTTTTACCGGAGAAAATAGAACCGAATCCTCCGAACAGTGCTCTAAACGGGTAAAGCAAACCCCTTCCGATATTTCCGAAAGATTCGGTAGACAACCTCCAGTCGAAAATTATAAGTAGTGAAATAAGAAGAAGTGCCAGGAGTACCGTAGCTGCGGCGTATAAATCAAACAGCGACAGAAGGGGGGTAGCAATCAGACTTCCGATTTTACCCCCGCTACCTTCAGAGAGGAGAGCCATAGCTCCGAGACCGGAAGCAAAAAATAATATACCCCCGACTGCTCGGAAAATTCCGAAGTATTTTTTAGAGGATTCCAAAAAGGAAATTCCCAGAATGGCGGAGAGGAGAGGCAAAAGGAAGTAACCTACACCGAGGAGATAAGAAAACAGACGATAGACATCGGTTCCGGCGGCACCGGCTTTTTGTAGTCCGGCAAGAAGAAGGACCACGGAAAGAGCCATAAGAGTGATTGCGGCCACACCCCGCGCTGTGTGGGTGCTTATGCCGTATGTCCCACTTTTTGCATCTTTGCGCGCCATAATTACCGCTAATCTTAACACGAGGCAGGTCTGTATATTGTTGTATTTACGGAGTATTTGAGGGGTTTTCTATAAACCAAGCCGAGAAGGGCTGGTGTATTTTCCAAGTCCGTGTTGCAAGTACCTCCGGCCATTGCAGTTATACAATGTCCTTTTATAATGGACTCAAATGTCCTTTCCTATGTCTTTAATATTGTAAAAGTCAAAAAATGTCTAATATTAATTCTAATGGACTCACTCAAGGACAATCCAAATAACCCTATTCTAAAAGCTGATTCAGTCATCGGTAGTCTTATGTCTTTTAAGGATAAGCCCGATAGAATTTTTTTAATAAAAAAGACAGAACGACTGGTGGCGGCTGCTCACATACTGTCCGAACATCTAGGACAGGAAGAGCCTCTAAGGAGAAGGATTAGGGAGGCGTCTCTGTCTTTACTTATTGAGGCTGGTTCCCCAGCTTCTCCCGGGACTTTTGAAAGCCGGGCTACGGATCTCATAGCTCTACTTGAGGTGTCGGCCTTCAGCCGCTATCTTTCCTATAGAAACGCAGAACTTTTATCCAGGGAGATATCGGAGCTGGTGCGCTTTGCCTCGGAAAAATCTCCCTCTCTTTTGGCGGGCAAGGATATAGACGAGAAAGCCCTCTTCTTAGAGGAGCCGCTCTCCAGGAACAAAGACTTTTCTAAAGGACATCTAAAAGGACAAAATATTTCTGTCCTTTATGAACCAAACTCGTCTAAAATGAATAAAAAAGTTGCTAACGGACATAAAGTTGATTCCGAAAGAGAGGTATTAATACTTGAATTCCTGAAGCAAAATAAGGACGCAGCCATAAAGGACTTAAAAAACATAGTGCCAGGGGTAAGTGAAAAAACTATTCAAAGAGACTTGGTGTCTCTTGTGGAAAGAAAAGTCCTAAAGAAAGAAGGTGAGAGGCGTTGGAGCCGGTATTCTCTGATTATTTCCTAAAATAATCCATTTTCTATAACGGCACCCTGTCTTTGGCACCTATAGCCAGTCATTCTTCGGCCTTTAGACATCTGTGATCCACCCATGCCTTTTAGGCGATTTCCTGTAACTTTTTGGCTTTTATACAAAGTATGGCCTGTTGTATAGGCGGTTTCTTGACTATACCCCCTATAGTATGAGAGTATTCCCGCTCGGATAATTTGGCGGTAATATGGCCAAAAAACGGCTTTATTACTTAAGTTATCCACAAAACCTGCTTGGAGTAGTCCCTTTGGGAACCTATAATCCGAGGAACGGAGAAATTGCCTATGGCACTTCTTCGCCTCCGATTTTCTGTAATCCATCGGTATTTCAGCAGGATTAGTTCGGAAAGAACTTTGATAATTAAATACAGCACAGGATGCGAATCTTCCTACGGGAGCTTCGTTCTTTAGTGTGTTAATCATTCCGAACGACCTCTTCCTTAACGGTTAGTCAAAGGCAAAAATCTATTATCTCCCTTACCACCTAAGCTCTCTGCTTCGTGTCGAAAAAATCAAGGAGCAAGAGGGAATAGAGTTGACGCGCTTGGCGTTCTTTTCGGGAACGCGGGGTGCGGGTTTTACGAGTTTTGGTTTCGTCGAAATTATTATTCGTAAAGCAAAGAACATTAGCCTCCACTTAAGGATGGTTAAAGTTAATCAAAATTAGAATTATTTATGTTAAAAAATACTAAGGCTGCAAAAGCGGTCCTTGGCATGTCCGTCTTCGCCTTCGCTCTCACTCTTTCGGTGAGCGTGGCTGGCGCTGCTGGATACACCTTCACTCGGAGCCTCACAGTTGGTTCCACCGGTGAAGACGTCAAGCAACTGCAGATGCTTCTTAACCAGAGTGCGGACACGCAAGTGGCTGCCTCCGGTGTCGGTTCCGCTGGTAGCGAGTCAACTTACTTCGGTTCGAAGACCCGCTCCGCGGTTGCGAAGTTCCAGACCAAGTACGGCATCACGCCGCCTGCTGGTTACTTCGGACCCATTACTCGTGCTAAAGCCAATGAAATCGGTGCTGGTTCTGTTTCCACGACTCCGAGCTCAACCCCTGGTTGTGCCGCAGGAGCCCTCTACAGCTCGACTACTGGTGCGCCTTGCGCCGCCGGTACTCCTGTTGTTTCAGCTCCGGCTGGAACTGGCCTCTCGATTTCCGCTGGTACTCAGCCGGCAGCGTCTCTCGCTCCGACTAGTGCTAACCGCGTTCCGTTCACTAAAGTCGTTCTCACCGCCGGTAACGATGGTGATGTGACGGTGAACTCCATTACGGTTCAGCGCACCGGTCTTGGTAACAACGCAGTCTTCGCGGGTGTCGTTCTCCTGGACGAGGATGGACTCCAGATTGGTGTTGCCAAAACTCTAAACTCCAACGATCAGGTCCTGGCTGGTGAAGCGTTTGTGGTCAAGAAGGGAACTTCTCGCACCATTACGATCGCCGGTAACATGGCTTCTTCGCTCTCGAGCTACGCGGGTCAGGTTGTTACCCTCTCGGTTGTGGGTATCAATACTTCCGCTACGGTCACTGGTTCTCTCCCGATAACGGGCGCCGGTCACACCATTAACGCCACGCTTTCTCTTGGTTCTGCCACTTTGACACTCTCTTCTTTTGATCCAAACAGCACGGGGATTACTAAAGAGATCGGCACTACCGGTTATAAGTTTGCTGGCGTTCGTGTCACTGCAGGTTCAGCTGAAAAAATCCGCCTATGGTCCATTCGCTGGAATCAGACCGGTTCAGCTGGAACGGGTGACCTCAGTAATGTCAAGACTTATGTAGATGGCACTGCCTTCGACACATCTGTGTCTTCGGACGGTAAATATTACACCGCCACATTTGTCGGCGGGATAGTCATCGACAAAGGTCTTTCCAAGGATGTTTATGTCCAAGGAGACATGGTAGGTTCAGCTTCATCTGCTCGAACCGTACAGTTCGATATCTACAAGGCAACAGATATCTACATGACGGGTGAGACCTTCGGTTATGGTGCGACACCTACATCTTCTGGAAACTGTAACGCTACCGCCTCGACTGCTACAGACGCATCTGAGTTCATTAACTCAAGTACTTCCTGTGCATCAAGCGGCACAGTCGGTACTCCCTTCCTCTCTGCATCAAAAGTCACGATTTCGGCTGGTTCAGTAACTTCCGTTAACAGAGCCTTGTCAGTCGCGGCCCAAAACATTGCAGTCAATGTTCCAAACCAGATACTTGGTGGTTACGAAGTTGATCTCAAAGGTGAGCCAATTTCGGTCCAATCCCATGTATTTACCATCTCTAGTACGACAGGCAGTGGTACTGGTCTCTTGACGAACATCTCGATCTACGATGAAAACGGAGCGATAGTCGCAGGTCCGGTCGACGGTGTGTTTAGCTCTGGGCTAGACCAAACTGCGACATTCAGTGACACCGTTACTTACCCGGTAGGCAAGCGCATCTACACCCTCAAGGGAAAGATAGCTTCTGGGATTGGTAATGGTGGAACTTACATTGTTAAGACCACACCTTCTACGCAGTGGACCAATGTAACTGGACAGACGACAGGTAATACAATTAGCCTTTCGTCTCTCTCTACTCAGACAGTAATGAATACAATGACTGTCAGAGGGGCTTCTCTTGGTATCAGCATCTCAACTCAGCCGCCGGCCCAAAATGTTATTACTGGCTCTCAAGGTTTCACCTACGCGAAACTTCTATTGGATGCCAGTCAGTCGGGTGAAGATGTAAAATTCTCTTCAATCCCGCTGTCCATGACATTCGCGACCATGGTGGTAAGCGAAGTCACATCGTGTCAGCTGTTTGATGGTTCAACTGCTTTGAACACAGGTTCAAATGTTGTAAATCCATCAGGAGCGTCAGACGCAAATGTGACATTCACTCTTGACCAGCAAATAGTTACAGCGAAAGGTACAGTCAAAACACTGGACCTTAAATGTAATCTTGCTAGCTCGGTTTCAGCTAGCGACACTGTTTCATGGGGTATAAACGCGGCTCCTTCAGTTACGGTAACCGGCGTTACTTCAGGAAATGATGTTACGGAAACTGTTACAGCCGCGGCAGGTCAGACTATGACAGTCGCTGCGAGTGGTTCTTACACGGTCACAAACGACGCCGCTCTTCTATACAAGACGGCTCAGGCTGGAGCGACCAATGTTGAAATCGCTCGTCTACGCTTTACAGCTGGAGCATCTGAGAAATTGTACTTGCAGCAAGTTGCTCTTCAGTTGGGTAACACGGCCTCAAACTCACCAGCAGATCTTCTCGGCCAGACGGTGACATTGTGGAATGGAGCGACTCAGATAGGTACCGCCCAATTTGGTGTCGGTAACTCTCCTGACAACGCTACATCTACCCTATTGTCTCCAACCCCGGCTATTGAAGCTGGAGAATCAGTGGTCATTAGTGTTAAAGGTAGTATGACAGTCCAGAATGTGAACGAAGGTACTCCTGGTGCATTCCTAGCTATTACCTACGATGGTGATAACGTTGGAGTTAATGGTAACTACGCTACCGGTGCTTCTTCACAATCAAGCATCAGTTCAGGAACGACTGCGGATGTTACTACTAATGGTCTGAGGATCTTTAGAACAGTTCCTACTGTTGCTGTCACAAGCACTGGTGGAACGGGAACACTGCAGGCTGGAGCGGACTTGTACAAGTTCACAGTAACTAACCCTAACAGCAGGGATGTTGTCTTCCAGAAGTTCACCTTCTCAATTGCTACCACTGGTAGCGCGACTCTAAGTGTCAATGCTTTCACTCTCTACGGTGACGGTGTTGCGTTCAACACAACTGCTGTGACCTTGAGTGATACCCAAGGTGCTGACATGGATATACCAGCTAGCGGTACTTCAAACGCTCAGGTTGTCCCTGCTAATAGCACGAAGACATTCGTCTTGAAGGCCGCTACAGTTAACAATCCCAGTACGACTGTCATTGATTCTGTCACTCTGGCTCTTCTAGCTGACACCTCATATCCTTCGCTTGCGAACAATATGGGTACGGTAACAACAGTTGAAGCTGGTGCGGCCGCCACAGATAACATTATCTGGTCGCCGTTCTCAACAACAACTCCGGTTGCTACGGCAGCTACTCAAGACAATCTTGACTGGACAAACGGATTTGGTATGCCTGGCTTCCCAAGCAATACCGCCTTCCCAGTCCAGACTTGGACAAGCGCCAACTAATAACCACCTTGTGATTTCCCAACTTCGGTTGGGGAATGGTTAAGCAAAAAGCCCTCCTAACGGAGGGCTTTTTGCGTTTTCTGTATCTTTGGTTAAAATGGCTTTTCTATGAAGAATTATATATCCCATGTCGTTGGCACACTTGTTTTTATCGGTGCTATTACGCTTGGGGGCCTTTACATTAAAAAAGATTTTTTTGATTTGACCTCAATTATTTCTGTGGCAACGAGTAGCCCTCAATCGGGAGATTTGAGTGGTTTGCTCATTGAGCAAGTGCCGATTACTCCAAGCTCTCCAGCCCCGGATTTGAAGCGTTTCGTTCTGTATTCTTCGACACTTACTCCGGAATTTAGAAAAGTTCTGGAAGTCGAACTTAAGAAAGTCATTGCTAATTTAAGCAAAGATTCGAGTAGTTCCGACGACTGGCTGCAGTACGGCAATCTCCTTAATTCCGCAGGGGACCATCAGGGTGCGATTGAAGTCTATAACTATGTGTCTCTTATTCGTCCGGGTAACATAGTTTCTTTTGGGAACGCCGGAGACACCTATCACTACTATCTTAAGGACTATACAAAAGCCGAAATCAACCTGAAGAAAGTCATAGTCAATGACCCGACTTACGCCCTTGGCTACAAAAATCTGTTTGATCTCTACCACCTCTCTTACAAGAAGGATACGACCTTGGCCGAAGATGCTTTGAAGCAGGGGATAGCTAGGCTACCGAAAGATATCAATCTGCCGGCCACCCTCGCTTCTTATTACCTAGAGAAGGGAAGGAAGTCAGACGCTATTACCTACTACGAGAAGGCTTTAGCCAACGCCAAGGAAGCAAAAGATCAAAATGCTGTCTCCCTCCTTGAGCCGGAAATTGCTAAACTGAAGACCAACTAAGATGTTTAACTCGCTTATAAAGTTTGTCGCCGGCTTTACCTTGCTTATAGTTCTGGGCGTGGCCTCTCTCTACGGCGCTTCCGCCTATGCGAAAGCCGCGACGGTGAACCTCTCGGCGGCGGTAAGCAGCTCCCTTTCTAAGCTCCTACCTTTCTAAATCGGACAAACCTTTAGGACACGAAAAAGGAGTTGTCCACAAAAAAGCCCTACATAGGGCTTTTTTAATTATGTCCTTTAGAATAGACTTGAGCTAGTTTCAAAATCTCCCCCTGCCTACGCCTACGAATTTCTACTCGCGACCTAACGGCTCACCCTCCAGATATGTCCCATATCTGTCGGGTTCCGCCGAGATCGCTCCCTACGAAATTCTTACGGCTCGGCTAGGGTACCGCGGATTTTGAATCTAACTCTTGCTCATGGCCAAGCGTCAAATCACCTTTATCCATATAGTATGCGCTCTGGTGATTATTG
>ERZ1292623.5347-Hain-H51-01um-R1-5347-length-10269-cov-13_pt1 | contig 10269 bp, 8 predicted proteins | sample MGYA00564398_ERZ1292623 | MGnify/ENA primary metagenome ERZ1292623 (study PRJEB36523, sample SAMEA6512633) | groundwater metagenome | collected 2019-01-07 | study: AquaDiva: Metagenomics assemblies of 32 groundwater samples
ATCAGAACTGGAAGAACTTATTGAGTGCTAAGAACATATTGAGAAGATCCCTCTACCGAGGGATCTTTGTTTTGTTGACATATTTAATTTAAAGAGTTATACTATCAGCAGTAAGTTGAAACTTCGTTTTTCAAACTTTTTAACGAAAGGAAGGGATTGTCATGAAAAATGGCGACCAGGCCAAATGGCAGAGGAACTCGTTGGGGTTCATGGCCCCAGAAACCAGAGGGATCTACCAAAAAGTGGATCTGGACGGCTTCTCACTGGCCAGCGTGCAGAGTTCAATTTCCATTTACAATTATTACGAAAGGAGGCACGGCCCGCGCGACGGGGGGGTAGGATTACTCGGAAAACCGATCGGTAAAAGACCGTTTATGACTCCGATCGAGCTTGCAGAGATCTGCGGAGTGAAAAAAACTACAGAAGAGCATCGCTGTCGTCTCTGTGAAAAACTGCCCGAGGCGTCTCGAAAACCATTGATCATCCGCTACTGGAGTCATATCACCACTCGAGGTGAAATTGTCTGCCAGTGCGGGAACTTCGTCCGCTTCGTGAATCAGAAAAGCGGACAAAAAAAGATCGACTGCTTCTGCGGAATACCCGAGGCGGATGACATCGGCACTGATGATGATCAGAGAACAGTGACACATCTCTTTCAGGCAAGAACTGCTCGTGTCACTAGTCCGCGACCCTGCTACAGTTGGCAGGCGATCTGTGAGCTGGTGAGGGTAGAAAAGGAAGAAGCTCTCAAGGCCGCCGCCCGAGCATTGAAAGACGCTCAAGAGAGAAAAGACGCACGCGAGATGGCCGAACTCCACCGAGAGAAAACGGGAGGGGAACGAGAGGCGGAAATGGCAACACAACAGAGACTGATCAGAGAAGAGCTAGATAATCTGATCGGCGTCGAAGATCTCGTCGGCGCATTATAAAACGAAGCAAAATCAACCGGTCGTCCCCTAGGGCGACCGGTTTTCTGTTTATCTAATGAAGATTTGACAAATATATCTGTATCTGATACACTATTGCCAGTAGATTGAAGTGCGTTTTTTTCTACCCCTTCGGGGTAGAAACGCAAAGTAGAAGAGGGTTTTTTATTGAAAGGAGCCATATTACCATGGCAAGCACTACTGCGACGAAGAGGAAAGGTCGGTCGAAGAAAGAAGTGGAGGAAGTATTGCAACAGGAAACAGCGGAGCAGGTTCAGACCGTTGCTGCAGCGCAACAGGCGACGCCGGTAGCAACGACAACGGCGACGACCAAGAAGGCGGACGAGAAAGAAGTGGATGCGCTCACGGAGGAGTGTTTCCACGAAATACGCAAGCATTTCGCCACAGTCTTCACCCCGCCGGGAACGACTAAGGAGTTTTGGTTCGTGGACATCCTGCCGAACCAGTTTGACTTTCTGGCGAAAGCCGTCGGTCGGTCACTTAATGTGGCCGATGTCTTCGGTCCGGTGGTTCAGATGGGCAAGGAAGTGGTGTCGGCAGTGCCGACGATTAAGGGCGGGAAGAAAGTTTTCCCACCGATCGTCGAATTCTCGTGTGTTCTGTTGGACATCCGAAATTTCGATAACTGGCCCAAGCTCAACGGCGATGTCGTGACGACGGAGTACATCACACAAATCGCCCAGAAATGGGACGATGGAACAGTTCGGCGGCTCGGGCGATACATTCCCACCAAAAAAGGGCCGTTGCCCTTCTATGGTAGGATCTTCGCTCCGGACACATGGACCAGTCCAGAGGACATTGATCCAAGGGATTGGAAAGGCGGATGGCGTTTCAGCGACCATGTCCGCAGCCCTCTCGGGCAGGCGGTCATCAAGTTGCAGAAAAAGTTCCGCGACTGGGACTTCATCCCCATGCCCGAGAGCGACGTGCCGAAGTATTTGGATGTGCTTAAGGCCCGAGCGGCCAACACCAAGGAAAAAAAGCAGGCCGAGTACAGCGCCCTGAAAAGCGTTGCGGCCGAACTCGACGACCTTCTCGGCTTCGATGAGGAAGAAGAGGAGGAATTGGTTAGTCCTCAACGAGGAGCGAAGAGAACCTTCCAAGGCAGCCGAGGCCGATAAAGCAAGAAAAGTCCTAGCGAGGATTAAAAGACTGCGCTATGGTAACACCCCGATTTCGGTCGGGGTGTTTTTTTACCCCCGCACAATTTACCTATCTTCTCGTCGCAAACGGATTCACTGCGCCTTCCACTTCAAAATGTAAATGACAACCAGTAGCGCCTTGAACTTCTCCGGTATTGCCAATGTAAGCAATCGGGTCGCCCTGAAGAACATAATCACCAACTTTAGTTATATTCTTTTTTGTGTGGGCGTATTTAGTAACAACACTATTTGGATGCCTAATCCTGACAAAATTTCCGTATCCACCATTCCATTTTCCGTTGGTCACAGATTCAATTACCATACCCTCCTCTGGCGCATAAATTTGGTTGCTGCAGGCATTAGCGATATCGACGCCATTATTTCCATGAAGACGCCCCCAATTGTGGCCGGTGGTGGGGATCATAAAATTATTTTTTAAAAATTTATTATAAATAGCCGAGTTTTGAGTTACGTCAGTATCATTATTTATTTGATTTTGGCCAATTAGCGCACCGACACCAGATGCTTTTGCTAAACTAATAGGGAGTTTTGATTTCGCCTGATTAAAGTCAGTCATAGCAAAATAATTTACCAGCGAAGCTGCGATTATAAAAATAGCTGGAACGGCCGTTTTTTCTTTCAAAAGTATAAAAAATAAGCGCATTAATTGAGATTTCATCGTTTCTTCATTATACTATAAATCAACGATAATTCCAAATTACTAAGCTCTAATTTCTAATAAAATCCAAATGTTAAAAAAGTTAGAAATTTCAAAAATAATTAGACATTCATTAGAAATTAGGATTTAGTATTTAGAAATTTTAGAAAGATATGCATGAAATTAAGTTAAATAATAAACAAAGAGAGGCCGTGGAACATGGTCAAGGACCTTTACTTATTGCCGCCGGAGCTGGATCTGGTAAAACTAGAACACTAACTCAACGATTAATAAATTTAATCAAATCTGGCATATCTCCAGAAAATATTATTGCGATTACTTTTACAAATAAAGCGGCCAACGAAATGCGCTCGCGAATTTCAAGCGCAAATCTATTGAGGTCTCACCTCGATAGATTATTCGTAGGGACTTTTCATTCGCTGGGAGCGAGAATTTTGAAAGCCGAAGCAAAATATTTAGACAGAAATTCCAATTACGCAATTTACGATGATGACGATTCGATGAGTTTGGTTAAAAAAATTACCAAGGAGATGGATTTATCAAAAGACCAGTTTAATCCAGCGGTGATACAGGCAGTAATTTCCAAAACTAAAAGCGAATTAAAAGAGGAGCCTTCGGGAAAAATTTATTCGTTTGTATTTAAAAAATACGAAGAGGCGCTGGTAGAAAATAATGCTTTTGATTTTGATGATTTGATCCAGAAAGTGGTGGTCCTTTTCCAACAAAATCCTGCGATTTTAAATAAATATCAAACACTTTGGAAACATATTCTAGTTGATGAATTTCAAGACGTAAACACGAGCCAATACCAAATGATAAAGATGCTAGCCCAAAAACATCAAAATTTAGCTGTTGTCGGGGACGATTTTCAGAGTATTTTTGCGTTTAGAGGAGCAGATTTCCGTAACTTCCTTAATTTTGAAAAAGATTGGCCAAAGGCGAAAGTCATTTTATTGGAAGAAAATTATCGATCTACAAATAATATTTTAAAAGCCGCTAATGGAGTTATTAGAAATAACAAATTACAAAAACCAAAAACGCTTTGGACGAATAATGGCGGGGGAGACACGATTAAGGTGATTGCCGCCAGTTACGATAATGACGAAGCAGAGTGGGTGGTAAAAAAAATTATTGAATTGATGCGCGCTGGTGATCCGTTGAATAAAATAGCTATTATTTACAGGACCAACGCCCAATCAAGAGCCGTTGAACAGAATTTAATTTCTGCCGGCCTGCCTTATAAAATTTTTGGTGGAATTCGATTTTACGACCGCAAGGAAATCAAAGATATTGTCGCCGCCATTCGCCTGACTAATAACCCAAAAGATTCTGTCAGCGCTGAAAGATTAATGAAAAACCTACCTAAAAAATCAGCCAGAAAAATTGTAGAAGATATGCCTCGCTTAGGCAAAGAATATAATATTTTAGAATTAATAAATTACTTTCTGGAGGAGACAGATTATTTTGAATATTTAGAAAAACACCAAAAAAACCCCGAGGAAAGAATTGAAAATATAAATGAGTTGATTGTGTTCGCTGGGCAGTTTGTTAAACAAGGCGGAACTACATCATTTTTAGAACAAATTGCCCTTGCCAGTAGCGCAGACTTGCCCGCCGAAGCCTTGGCGAAGGAGGGTAGCTACTCCAATCCCGCCGTAAACCTAATGTCCATCCATATCGCCAAAGGCCTAGAATTCCAAAGTGTCTTTGTAATCGGCTGTGACGAAGGCACTCTTCCTCACCACCGATCGTACGAAGAAAGAGGCGGATTAGAAGAAGAAAGAAGATTAATGTATGTGGCGATGACAAGAGCTGAAAAAAACTTATTTTTGAGTTTCAATAAAATGGCCTCCAGATTTTTATACGAAATCCCTCCAGAACTGGTAGAATTTATACAATTAAAGTCCCAAAGAAAAGATTATTTGGACGAAGAAGAGGAGTGGATAGATTATCAATAAATCCCAAATCACAAGCACCAAAATGCAAACAAATACCAAATTACAAAAAACAAATTCTAAACACTATAGTGTTTTTGATTTAAATATCGGGTTTTATAGTTTGTTTGTTATTTGGGATTTGTAATTTGGAATTTTTTATGCAATATCTTGGTCAACATTTTTTAAAAAATCGGGTTGCGATTGAAAAAATCGTGTCGGCTTTGGATTTGCGAGAGGGGGATGTGGTGGTCGAGATAGGACCAGGAACGGGCGCTTTAACTGTCGAGTTGCTAAAATATCCAATTAAATTAATTGGGGTTGAAAAAGACCATTTTTTTGCCCAAAAACTAAGTCGGGAATTTCAAATTTCAAATTTAAAATTTAAAATTATTGAAGGGGATATTTTAAAAGTTCTTCCTAAAATTAAAATTCAAAATTTAAAATTTAAAATTGTCGGAAATATCCCATACTACCTAACCGGTTTCCTATTTCGAATAATCAGTGAATTAGAAAATAAGCCTGATTTGATCGTTTTTACGATCCAAAAAGAAGTTGCTGAAAGAATTTGCGCAAAGCCACCGAAAATTAATTTATTAGCCGCCAGCATCCAAATTTGGGCTGAACCAGAAATTTTAATGACTTTGCCGCCAGAAGATTTTGATCCACCGCCCAAGGTAGATTCGACGATTATAAAATTAACCCCAAAATCCAACATCCAAAATCTAAAATCTTACTACCAGCTAATAAAAATAATATTCAAACAACCCAGAAAAAACATACTAAACAACTTATCAGAGGGATTGGCAGTGTCAAAAGAAGAAATACAAGAAAAAGTTAAAAAGATTAACTTATCAGGCAACGAAAGAGGGCAAAATCTATCCATTGAAAAAATTATTGAATTATCAAGAGTTTTCCCCATAATTCATAATTCTTAATTCTTTATTCTGTGATAAAATTATAGTATGCGACCGCTAAACATTCTTGTCGCCTTTTTTGCTATGAGCATCCTAGCTGTGGGTGGTTTGGTTGGAGTTGGAAATTATATTAAACCAATTCCAGCCGTAGTTAAACAAGAAATACCCAATATCCAACATCTATCATCCAATATCCCCCAAGAACTACCCGAACTTTCTTTTAACGTTACAGAAGATTTAGCTGATGAAATTAGCAAAGATATTCTGGTGCGCAATCCAGAAGGTCCTAATGAAATAGACAGAGAAAAATGGATTAATGTTGCTAATCCGGAACAGATGGCTGATTTACTTACAGAAGAGGGTTTAAAAAAATTTGATCCAAAAGATTTTCAACCGGAAATTAAATTAGCTGATTTAAGAATATCAAATCCGCCAACTGGCGAACCAAGCGCTGTGGCGGCAGAAATTTATTTCCGCACCTTCCGCGATATTTTAAAACATGATTTTAAAAATGCTCATGTAGATTTAAATAGTCCTGATTTAGCCGGCATCGGCGCGGTAATTAAGGCCTACGATCAGGCAATTAAAAATTTTTATAATTTAGAAACGCCGGAAAAATTAACCGATATTCAGAAAAAACAAATCAGCTTATTAATTGGGCAGAAAAAAGTTTTTGAAGTAATGGCTAATTATAAAAATGATCCGGTGCAGGCGTATTTAGCAGCACAGGTTTTTGAAGAAATGAATAGTAATTTTTTAAGTCTAAATTCTGAAATAATAAATTTTATCCAAAAAAATGGCCTTAAAATTTAAATTAAAAACTTTATTACTTACAGTTTTACTATTGGCTATTGGCTATTGGCTATTGGCTGTAACCCACGCCCAGGTTGGGGCAAGTCTCACTTTTGAAACAAACCCTGTTTTGATAGGAGGCATTACAACACAGGCGGGAATTGCTACTAAAAAAAGCCTTACCGAAATAGCTTTTAATGCTATAAAAAAACGTGTTTTTGATATGGTTGTTGACCAAACAATTGACTATATCAATGGCAACGGCCAGCCGCAATTTATCACCGACTGGAGGGGATTTTTAGAGCAGACAGCGCAGATTGCGGTGGGGGATTTTGTGCAGGCGATCGGACTGGGCGCGATCTGCAGTCCATTCAGATTTCAGGTGCAAATTGCCATGGTGGCGCCGCCAAGATTTTCCAAACAAATTACCTGCACGCTTGGCAGTATCGTCCAAAACGTAAATAATTTTTACAGCGACTTCCGCAATGGCGGCTGGCTGGCCTATCAGGAAATGTGGGCGCCCAATAATAATTTCTATGGCTCGCTTCTGCTGGCCTGGAATGCTAAAGAAAATGAAATCGCCGCTCGAGTGGCGGCGGCGCAAAACGAAGCATTGGCCAGCCGAGGATTTTTATCGGTCAAAAAATGCGCCAAAGATCCGATTACCGGAAAAGATATTCCACGAACTTGCGTCATTACTACGCCCGGCGGAGCAATTGGGGATTTGGCCTCAAAGGCCATTGGCGCCGATTTGGATTTTATTATTAACTCACAAGACTTAGCCGCATATGTAGGCGCTATTTCTGATGCACTTATTAATCGCTTAATTAAATCAGGGGTGCAGGGACTAGGCGGTGTTGTTACCGCTTCCCGACCGCCACAGGGATACGCTACTGGATTGGGATGTAATGCTTTTGTTGGCAACGCCAAAGAAGATTGTTTAAATTATCAAAACAATTACGGCTCTTCTTTCAATAAAGCTAACCATATTTCACCGGCAGAAATAAACGCCGCCCTGCAACCACGCCTCACCGCCAAACCAATTTTAGAAAATTTAATCACGCTAGAAACACAATCGCTTAATCAACTAACATCTTTCCAGTGCGGTAGTTTGTTCAATCAACAACAGCAAAATATTTTCCGACATCGCCAAATCCACGACGAGAACGATTATACAATCAGCCAGCTAACAAGAGCGCTTCAAGACACCGGCCGACCAAATAGTTTTAATAGCGTATTCTTGACCGCCCAAATGACCGATCAAGCCGCCGCCCAAAAATTGCTTTCCGACACGCAAGCCGAACAAACCGCTTATCAACCAATACAACCTAATCAATGCCAAAATCCATAAATAAAAAAATAATTTCGGCTTTTGTTTTACTGGTGATATTATTCCCTGTTTTAATGGCGCGCGCGCAGGATACTGGTGGCGGAATAGGAACTATTATAGAACGCGACAATGTCGTTCGCGATGCCGCCGTTCGTGGCAATCCTAATCCTGGCACTTTTACTGGCGCCGCCAGCGAAGGTCTTTCTGTTAATACTATTGGTAGTGGCATCATGAGTATTTTAGCTAAAGCAATCAGTTTTATTACTGTCTGGATCGCTTATGCTTTTGGCTATCTGGCCGGACTTGTTTTTACCTTTGCCGGACTTTTTTTAAGCTTCGGCTTAAAACTCAACGGGTCGCTTTTACAAAGCCCGACGGTAAACATCGGTTGGTCTATTACTAGAGATTTAGCTAATTTAGGATTCGTTTTAGGAATTATATTTATCGCCATTGCCACAATTTTACGAAGTAATAAATATGGCATGAAAAAAATCTTGTGGCGATTGATCACGGTGGCTATTCTTATTAATTTCAGTTTAACTTTTGCCGGAATTTTAATTGATGCCAGCGGTTTAATGACTAATTTTTTCATGGCAAAAGTAGTGCCTCCTGCGGGCGGAACCAGTTTTAGTAATTTAAATTCCCAATCAATGGCCTTTTCCAGCGTGCTGGCCAACGCCTTTGGTATTCAAAAAGCGCTTGACACTAAAAGTTTAGACGCTAAAAAAATCCAGAGCGCCAGCGAGTTTGGGGCAACGACATTTACTTTGATCGCTAATATGTTTTTTGTTGTTCTATTTACAATTATGGGAGCGACGGTAATGCTTGCCACCGCGGCGCTGGTCTTTGTCCGATATGTCGTCTTAATGATTCTTTTGATTTTAATGCCATTGGCTTGGTTGGGTTGGATTTTTGAGGGCTCGGCATTTCATGAAGCTTTTCAGCAGTGGTGGAAGGCATTTATAGAATGGCTGATCTGGCTACCGGCGGCAATGTTTTTCATTTACCTAACTATTTTAATCGTCGTTAATCAATCTCAAGATGCAAATTCTGTCACCCAAATTGCCAAGTCAATTCAAACCGCACCGCAAGGAAATGTTTTAGATCAATTTTTAGGATTTACAGGACCGCCCACTACCGGATTGGTTGGTATAAGCGGAGGATCGCAAGGCAGTGGCGGTTCATTTGAAACATTTGGTCAGATGTTGGCCGTTCTTGGTTTGATGAGCGGTGGTTTAATAATGGCCAACCGAATTAGCAACAAGTGGGCAAAAATTGTTCTTGGCTTTGCCGGCCAAGCGCAAGGATATTTGCTGGGCAAAGTCAAGGGCGCCGCCCAAAAAACCGCCGGCTATGGTACGGGTTATTATGCGAGCCAGTATGCCGGCCACCGAGCGATGCAGGAATTTTTGAGAGGTGGGATTAAACAGACAGGAGTAGATGAAAAGGGTAATCCTATAATGTCTATGCCTCGTGGCCAACGGATTGCAACTACTTTATCTCGAATCGGTTTACGAGAAACTGCATCTAATTTAAGTGGTTATTTATCAAAAGGAAAGGATGCTGTATCTGAAGTTGCTAAAAGAAATTATGAAAATCTAAATGATGATGCTTTAATAGCAGCCTCTACTTTGGGCGGATTAGAATATCAAGCGGCGAGAGGAATAGTTTTGGCTAAAAGAGATAAGTTGGATAAAATATCAAAAAGTGACTTTGACAATACAATATCTGCTATTAAAAAAATGGGTGCTGATAAAGAAGTATTGAATAATAGACCAGATTTAGCAGTAGAATTTGGTAAGAAAATAGAGGACGTGGTTAAGAAAATTTCTGATATATCAGCTGTTTCTAAAAAAGCATTTGAAAATTCAGAAGTTTTATTAGCACTAAATAATAACCAATTAAAAAAAATTCATGGTAGTCAAAAAGTAACAGAGGACACTATTGATTCTATAAAAAAACAACTTGTCCAATCTTATAAAGATGTTGTAAAAGAAATTAAAGACAATACTGGTAAAATTCCGGCTGAAGAGATAATAAAATTACAAAAGAAAAGAGAAGATTTAGAAAAAAAAGTGGTTCTTACTCATCTTTCTCCGTCATGGTCAACTAAAGAAATTAAAATTCCGGTTACATATACCGATGAAATTCCAAAATCACAAACTCAACAGATCCCTAAAGATACTGCGGCACTAAGACAAAAATTAGAATGGCGGGTTAATCAACAAACGAAAGATTTGGCGGCAATGAAAGCGGCTGGCGAACAAAGACCGACCGTATTAAAATCAGCAGAAGACAATCTTAAAAGGGCGCGAAGGGATTTAGATAAACTAAATGGCTAATTTATTCGCCGCATATCAATCATTACCAGAATCAATTCAAAAATGGCTCAGCGATGAGAATGTGGTTTTAATAATCAGTGAAATTAATCAAAAATTGAGTCTTGCGATTGATGACGAAAGAGCTGAAATTATTCCCCACTTAATTTTACGATTATGCGTGCAAGACTTAGAACCGAGAAATTTTAT
>ERZ1292623.5348-Hain-H51-01um-R1-5348-length-10268-cov-51_pt1 | contig 10268 bp, 8 predicted proteins | sample MGYA00564398_ERZ1292623 | MGnify/ENA primary metagenome ERZ1292623 (study PRJEB36523, sample SAMEA6512633) | groundwater metagenome | collected 2019-01-07 | study: AquaDiva: Metagenomics assemblies of 32 groundwater samples
AAATTATTTTCCATGGCACTTTTTATATTTCTTTCCGGAACCGCACGGACAAGGGTCGTTGCGACCGACCTTATGACCGTTAACATTTGACATCTGACCGCTGATTAAATTTGGTTTTATTTTTTCAGTCAATTGTTTATTGTCTATCGTCAATTGTTGAAATTTTTCTTTATTTTCCTTCATCCATTGTTCAAAATTACCAAGCAGTTGTTGAAAAAGCATGTGTCCTTCTCTTCGGTACTCTATCAATGGTTCATGCTGGGCGTAAGCTCTTAATCGCACCGAGTCCCTTAATGATTCCATATGTTCCAGATGGTTCATCCAGAACATATCCAACATTCCCAAAATTTTGGCGTTTTTTTGTTTTTCTTCTTCGGTTTTTGAACTTTCCAAAATTTCCCGCCTTTTTTTATAAATCGCGCTTCTTTGTTTATTCAGAACATCGTCGTATTCCAGCAGATGTTTTCTGGAATCAAAATTAAAACCTTCAATTTTTTTCTGGGCTTCATTGACGACTTTGGAAATTATGCGCGATTCAATCGGCTGGTCTTCCGGCAAATTAAATCTTTCCATCAAATTTTTAATCTTTTCGCCGCCGAAAATTCTCAGTAAATCGTCTTCCAAAGAAAGAAAAAATCGCGATTCTCCGGAATCGCCTTGGCGTCCGCTTCTTCCGCGCAATTGGTTGTCAATTCTTCTGGCTTCATGCCTTTCGGTGCCGATTACGTATAATCCGCCGGCTTCGCGAACTTTAGCCGCTTCATCCGGCGAAGAAGGATTGCCGCCGAGAATTATGTCAACGCCGCGGCCGGCCATATTGGTGGCCACGGTTACCGCGCCCGGCTTTCCGGCTTGGGCGATAATCGTTCCTTCGCGTTCGTGGTTTTTCGCGTTCAAAATTTCATGGGGAACGCCGGCTTGTTTCAATAATTTTGACAATAATTCATTGTGTTCAATGGAAGCCGTGCCTGCTAAAACCGGCTGGCCCTTTAAATGACTTTTTCTGATTTCTTCAACAACCGCCCGATATTTGCTTTCCAGATTTTTATAAACCAAATCCGGCTGATCTTTTCTTATCATCGGTTTATTGGCGGGAATGCCGGCGACTTCCAGATTGTAAACTTTATGGAATTCTTCGGCCGAAGTCTGGGCCGTGCCGGTCATGCCGCAAATTTTTTCATATAAGCGGAAATAATTTTGGATTGTGATTGAAGCGAAAGTCCGCGATTCCTGCTTCACTTCAACATTTTCTTTGGCTTCAATCGCTTGATGCAAACCGCCGGAATATCTCCGGCCGTACATTTTTCTGCCGGTGAATTCGTCAATAATGACAATTTCGTTTCCACCGGCCGGGGCGGATTCCACGATATAGTGTTTGTCTTTTTGGAATAAAGCGCGGGCTTTGAGGCATTCTTCCAAGTAATGAACCAAGCGAAAATTCTCCGGAGCGTAAAGATTGCCGGTTTTTAAAATTTTCTCAATTTTATCAATGCCTTGGTCGCTAATATCAACATGTCTTTGTTTCTCATCAACTAAATAATCTTCGTTTTCCGAAAGATTGCGGACGATTTTGGTAAAAACTTTATAATATTCGCTTGATTCCGCGTCCGGCGCGGCGATAATCAAAGGCGTTCGCGCTTCGTCAATTAAAATGCTGTCAACTTCGTCGATGATGGCGTAACAATAGTTTTTTTGGACTTGCTGGTTTGAATCGTACGCTAAATTATCCCTTAAATAATCAAATCCGAACTCATGATTGGTGCCGTATAAAATTTCACATTGGTAAGCTTCTTTTCGCGAGATTGGTTTTAAATATTCGTGGACAATTTTAAATGCGCCAAGAACATCGCGTTCTCTGTCTTTTTCTTTGGTATATGTCGGGTCATAAATATAAGCGCTTTCATGCGTCAAACATCCCACTGATAATCCAAGCGCGTCATAAATTTGTCCCATCCAAACCGCGTCTCTTTGCGCCAGATAATCGTTGACGGTGATAACATGGACGCCTCCGCCAGCTGGCGGAGCGGCTAAAGCGTTCAAATATGCCGGCGAAGTGGCGGCTAAAGTTTTTCCTTCGCCGGTTGCCATCTCGGCGATTTTTCCTTGGTGTAAAACAATGCCGCCGACAAGCTGGACGTCAAAATGCCTTTGATTAAGAGTTCGTTTGGCGGCCTCGCGAACCAAAGCAAAAGCCTCGGGTAAAATTTCATCGAGGCCTTTTTCTTTTTTTTGAACCGCTTTTTTAAGATTTAAACTTCTATTTTTTAATTCTTCGTCGGAAAGTTTTTCAATTTCCGGTTCTAAAGAATTTATTTTTTTTATCAGCGGTTCGTAATTATATTTGCCGAAAAGTTTTTTAAAGAATTTAAACATTTTTAGCGCCTCGGTGTTCTTCCGAAATTTCTTTGTATTTTTTTATTTCTTGCTGAAGCTTGTCTTTCGCTTTGTCAATCGCCACTCTGATATCCCAGTCCGAGTGTTCGGCCCTTAAATTTTTTTTCGGCAGATGAAGATTTATTTCAGCGTAAAAAATATCTCCATGGCGGTGGTGCTGGGTGGTTCTGGCGATTTCCACTTCCGCTTTTATTTCGCTTTTTTGTTCGAATTTTTCAAGAAAGCGGTCAAGTGAGCCGATTTTTAATTCAATATATTCTTTTATTGCCGGAGTAAGATCTAATTTTGAAGATTTAATGATAATATTCATTGATTATTATACAAAAGGTTTAGGGTTATCATAACTAATAAAGCCGCCCCTTGTAAAGGGCGGCTTTATTTATTGAAAAAGATTTATCTCCTCCTTTTCGCCGGCTTTCTCTTTTTAGCTTTTTTCTTTTTTGCCATTATTATAGTGAGCTTCGCTTTTACATTAATTTATATTAAAATAGGGCGAAGCAGAAATAATTTTTCAGCGCAAATAATTGTCCGACCACGCAACTTTTGCGACTGATTTGTAAATAAAAATTTATAAATTTTAAAAAACAAATTATTTTACTCTCTATTATAATTTTATCTTAAATCAGCTCTTGAAAACAATACGAAGCTGTGGATAACTTCCATTATTGTTTGTGAGGTCATTTTTGACCGAACAATTACAATAATGAGAACCCAGCACATATTTTACCAAACATTTTTTTTCAAAAAGTTGTCTGTAAGACAACTTTTTATTTTCAATACCCAACTTAATGTTTAATTAAAATTAAATATGTAATTGTTCTGTAAAATATGTGCTGGGTAGAAATTTGGTTGCTAAATTTTTATCGCCTGTTGGCTTAAAAATTTAGACCAAATATTCTATTTCCTCTTTTAATTGAATGTTGAATTTATTTTTAACTTCATTTTTGGCGAGTTGGATTAAATTTTTTACGTCCTCGGCCGTGGCATCAAGAATGTTAACGATAAAATTCGGATGTTTCGGAGAAATCATCGCGCCGCCGAAAGAAACGCCTTTAAGTCCGGCTTCGGCAATCAGATAAGCAGCCGGAACTACCGGAAAAGGATCGGCTTTAATCGTTCTCTCAAAATTAACTGCAACGTCGTTATCAATTTCCGCCAATGGAACGTTGTTAAAGGTGCTGCCTAAACTTGGATATTCCAAAGGATGTTTGTGAAAACGGTAATTTAAGTTTCTGTTTATTTCTTCTCCGATGTGTTGAGAATTTCCATTTTCAAGTTTTAAAACCGCTTCAATGATTATTTCTTTTCCGGGATTTTGTTTAAAAACGCTGGAGCGGTAATTAAAATCGCATTCATTATTTTTTCTTTTGATAATTTTTGGAATTTTTCTTGAAATATCAAAAACAATCACGCTCTCAACGATATTTTTCATTTCTTTTCCAAAAGCGCCGGCATTGCCGTAAATCGCTCCGCCAATCGTTCCCGGTATGCCAGCCGCCCATTCCAAGCCGCTTAAATTATGGCTTGCTAATTCATCGAGCAGTTGGTTTATGGGAACGCCGGCGCCGACTTTAATTAAATCATCATTTTTTTCAATAAACCGGATATCGGGCTTTAGAATTAGACCGTCAAATCCTTCATCGTTAATTAGAATATTGCTGGCGCCGGCAAGAATAAAAACAGGCGCTTTGATTTTCCGCGCTTTTAAAACAGCTTTTCCGATTTCTTCCGTGTTTTTAGCTTTAAAAAAATATCTGGCGTTGCCCCCGATTTTATAATGGCTGATTTGTTTTAATGGAAAATTTTCTTCAAACATCTATAAATGGGCGGCGGATGGTGACCTCCAATTTTTTACATTAAGTGAGTGCTCAATTCCGCCACCCATTATATTTTATAAGAAAATAAAAATGATAACAAGCAATAAAACAAAAACCTCCATGCCAATTGGCATGGAGGAAAATTGAAACTGGCAATCCTCTGTCGATATCGTCGCAGGGGGCTGCTCAACACTCACTTAAAAGCAAGTATAACAGACAATGCCCGCAAAAGTCAATAGTTGCCTGTGGATAATTTATTTTTCAAACACGATAAATTTATAGCCGATAAAATTCCAGATAAGAGAGCCGAAAATGGCAATAGCTTTGGAAAAATTTAAAACAACGAATTCATCCGAGAAAACGCCGTTTAATTTCAAAAAATGGACAATTGAAACTATTATTGAAGAAATAAACGGCAAATTGAAATACAGCGCGTTAAATATTAATTGGTGTATCACGAACATCCCGATGATTGTTATGATAAAAAATTTGATTATTTCCAGATAAATATTCCTTTCTCCGGTGGATTTAAAGGTCCATTGTTTGTTCAAAATAAAGCTGTTGACCATTGCCGCGGCCACTGAAATTATATTGGCTATCAAAAATTTTTGTCTGAAAACAATGATTGTCCCCGCGAATCCTAAAAACATTAAAGCGTTTAATATGATAACGTCTATCAGCGTGTTTATTATTCCGACAACCGCGAATTTCCCGACTTGAATGCCGACTTTTTCCGGCGCTTGATTGATTGTTATTTGTTGTTCCATTGAAAATTAAAAAAAGCTTAATGAAATTAACAGCATTAATCCTATCAAAATTATGATTATTTTGGCGATTAAATTTTTGATTTTCATTGATTATTGATTGTTTTAATAATTCTACCAAATTCTTTTTGTTTTAGCGAGGCGTGACCGATTAGAAATCCGCCTATCTCTTTATATTGTACAAAATTTTTAATGTTTTTGCCATCAACAGAACCGCCGTATAAAACTTTAGCTTTTAGCTTATAGCTTTTAGCTTTTAAGGATTGCTTAATAAAGTTTATCATTTCAACGGCGTCTTGTGGAGTATCCGAATGGCCGGTGCCGATTGCCCATATCGGTTCATAAGCCACGATAACATTTGACATCTGTCCGCCAGCTGGCGGATTGACCCTTGACAATCCATTTAAATCTTTTTGGAGTTGCGACTTGATGAAATTTTCAACGGCTTTTTTGCCGCGTTTGCGAATTGATAAATTTTCGCCGACGCAAAGAATAACTTTTAATCCGGCTTTCAACGCCGCCATAACTTTTTTATTTATAATTTCATCGGTCTCGTTTAAAAATTTTCTACGTTCGGAATGTCCGACAATAACATATTTAACTTTCAGATGTTTTTCCTGATGCCAGGAAATTTCTCCCGTATACGGGCCGACATCTCCCCAGAAAGCGTCTTGAGCGCCGAGTGTCGCTTTCTTAATAACTTTGCCGATATCTTCTAAAAATAAAAATGGCGGCGCGATTACAACTTCAAAATTTTTTTTCGTTGGAATAATATTTTCAACCATCCGCGCCAATTTTAACGCCGAAGCTGCGTTATGAGGATTGCTTTTCCAATTAAAAATTAAAAGTTTTTTCATAATTTATTTTCTAAAATGCTTCCATCCCCACCAAGCAATTGCTATCATTAATGACAGTAAAATCAGATAGTCAAATTTTCTGAAATAAACCGATAAAATTTCCCAATTTTTGCCGAAGATAAAGCCGAGATAAGTTAAAAAGCCGGACCAAATGAAACTGCCAAAGAAAGTTAAAACGGAAAATCGCCATAAAGATTTAAATTTCAAAACGCCTAATGGAAAAGAAATGAAAGTGCGGATAACCGGCAAAATACGGGAAATGAAAACCGCGTAGTCGCCAAAACGCTCCAGCCATAATTTCGCGCGTTCAACTTCATTTGATATTTTATGGTTATCCCAGCGCAAAATTCCTTTGCGGACAAGATAGCCGAGCCAATAAGAAAAAAGAGAGCCGATTAAATTGCCTAAAGCGCCGATAAAAACAACCAGCCAAAAATTAAAAATTCCGCTTGCCGCCAAAAATCCTGAAAAAGGCATTATTATTTCCGAAGGAATGGGAATATTGGCGGATTCCAAAAACATTAAAAAAAACACACCCCAATATCCTCCCCGTTCAATCACGCCAAGCGTAAAATTTGAAATTATTTCAAGAACATACGAAATCATATCACTTTAAAATCTTTGCGGCTTCGTCAGGGTCAACCGCGGTGATTTCAATGCCTGTTCCCAATTCAAAGCCGGCGGAAATGCTGATTTTCGGCAAAATTTCAATGTGCCAATGATAATGTCCGTATTTCTTTTTATTTTTAACGGGAGACGTATGAATGAAAAAATTATAATCTGGATCTTTTAAGCGGCGTTCAACTTTTATTAAGGCGGCTTGCAAGGCGTCAACGATAGATCGCAATTCATCGCTTGAGGCGCTTTCAAAATATGGCAGATGTTTTTTGGGGAAAACCCGCAGCTCAAAAGGTTCGCGGGAAACAAAAGGAGTAAAAACAATCGCGCCTTTGTTTTCGTAAATAATTCTTTTTTTATATTTTTTTTCCCAATCAATCATTACGCAATGGACGCATTTTTTATTTTTTTGATAAAATTGCGCCGAGCCGTCAAGTGAATGGGAAATATCCGGCGGAACCACCGGAATGGCGATAATTTGATAATGCGGGTGATAAATTGACGCGCCGGCTTTCGGCCCCCAATTATGAAAAGTGGAAATATAAGACACACAAGAATCTTTAGCAAGCGTTTTATAGCGGTTTTGAAAAACTTGAAAAACTAAATTGGCGGTTTTTTTGTTTAAGTGGGGAAAATTTTTATAATGATTTTTAGTAATTATAATTTCATGATGGCCAACGGCTTCGGTTATCGGATAAGGGCCGTGATGAAACGTTTCAGCGCAGACATTGCGATGAATGAAAGCCGGATATTTATTTTCAATTACCTGGATTTCCCAATTACCCCTATTTTTGTAAACGAATATCGGTTCTTTATTGCCGCTTTTTTGCGGATTTTCAAAAGGGCAATTTTTAATCGGCGTTTTAATTCGCTTTTCTTTTTTTAGCAATTGCGCCGGTTTTTTTTTCTTTGTTCTTTGCGGCGCTATGACAATCCAATCGCCGGAAACAATGTCTTGCCTTAATTCCGAGTTCATAATCTATTTTCATAATACCACTTAAAAACTTCTTTGGCTATTGGCACGGCATTGGAACTGCCTTCTTTGGCTTCTTCAACTAAAACTAAAATCGCGATTTGCGGGTCGTCTAACGGCGCGTAGCCGATAAAAAAAGCGTTGATTTCCGTATTTTGTTTGATTTGGGCGGTGCCGGTTTTGCCGGCGACTTTGAATGGTAAATCGCTCAGCAAATACGCCGTGCCGTAATTTTTATTAACGACATCAGCCATTCCTTTTTGGACTTCCGGAATATAAGCGGAAAGGTCGGAAAGGTCTTTAATTAATTGCGGTTCGTTTTGGCGAATCAAATCGCCGTTTGAATCAACAATATTTTTCATAATAGATGGCCGATAAATTTTTCCGTTATTGGCGATGCCGGCAATATAAGCGATGATTTCTATCGGCGTTGTCAGCAAATCTCCCTGCCCGATGCTGACGTTATAAGTGTCGCCGATGCGCCATAAATCGTTGTTCTTTTTTTGTTCCGGATCCGGTAAAAAGCCGTTGGCTTCGCCGGGCAGATCAATGCCTGTTTTTTCGCTAAAGCCGAATTTTTGCCAATATTCTTTCAATTTTTCAATGCCCAGCCCTTTTTGCTCTTCAAATCCTCCGCCGATTTCATAAAAATAAACATTTGAAGAACGAGCAAGAGCTGAATATAAATCAACCCAGCCGTGCGGTTTCCAGTCCAAAAAGCGCGATGGCTGGTCGGGATAATAAGGATTGGGAATTTCAAGATAACCGGCGGAAAAAATTTTATCTTTGGGTTTGACGATATTTTCCTTCAAAGCCGCCAAAGCCACCAGAGGTTTTATTGTTGAGCCGGGCGCGTATAATCCGCTGATTGCCCGATTGAAAAACGGTTTGCCCGGACTGTTTAAAATTTTATCGCTGATATTGTTGCTGTCGAATCCCGGCAAGCTTATCAGCGATAAAACCTCTCCGTTTTTCGGATTTAAAGCGATTCCCACTCCGTTCAAGGATCCCGCTTCGCTTAATTTATTTTTAAGCTGGTTGTAAAAAAATGCCTGCAATTCGGAATCAATGGTTGTCTTGATAGAATATCCCGGTTGAGCGTCATTTAAAAATTTATTGTCAATGATTTCCGCTTTGGCGTTGCGGTAATAAATTATTTTTCCGTCTTTTCCGCGAAGTTCTTTGTCATAATATTTTTCCAAGCCGCTTTTGCCGGCGATATCATTCAAAGAGAAACCTTTTTCTAAATCTTCTTTATTTGCCAAACCGGTATAGCCGGTAAGATGAGAAAATATTTGCGGTTCAATGTATTCTCTTTCAAAACTATTGGCAACGCGAAGAGAATTTAGGTTTAAATTTTTTATTTTTTTTGCCTCTTCTTCGCTTAAATCAACGGGTAAAGCGACGGAATCGGAGTTTTCTAAATTGACCGAATTAAGCAGATTTTCCATTTGTTCAACGTCAATATTTAAAATATCTTTAATAGCTTGAATGGTTTTTCGGCGTTGGGATTCTTTTAATAATTCCGCGAGAATCAGATTTAGGCGGAAAACCGGTTGGTTTTTGACCAAAGGATTGCCGAAGCGGTCAAAAATTCCTCCCCTTTCCGCTTCAACGGTGATTGTTTGGCCGGCATTGGCGATGGCGCGAGCTTGATAAAAATCATTTTTAACAATTCCCAGAAAAAATATTCTGGCAGTGACGATTGCCGCGATGACAATAGCCGAAAAAATGACCAACTTAAATACCGCTCTTGAAAGCGGCATTTCCAATAAATCAAAATCCTTGGCTATATCGTCCAAGACCGCTTCTTCTAAAAAAACGTCTTGTTTTTTGGTCATAAAGAAATATCCATCGGTTTAAGGGGCGTATTGAAAAATTGGGAATATTCTTCAATATTTTCTGCGGCTATGCCGGCTCCCCTGACAACGCAAGTCAATGGGTCGTCAACGATGATGGCATTGACATTGATTTCTTTTTCAATCAATTCATCAATGCCTTTAAGCATCGCTCCTCCGCCGCAAATGTAAATTCCTCTTTTTAAGATGTCGCCCGCCAGTTCCGGAGGAGAATTTTCAATGGTTTCTCTGATGGCGTCCAAAATCAAACGCAGAGAGCGGCTAAGCGCCATTCTGATTTGATGGCTTTTGACAATCGCTTCTTTCGGCAATCCGCTTGTAACATCGCGCCCTCTGATGGCCAATTCCAATCTTTCATCCAACGGAGCGGCTGAACCGATGGTAATTTTAATTTCTTCGGCAGTCGGTTCGCCGATGAGCAGATTAAATTCGTCGCGGATGAATTTAATAATGTCGGAATTGAATTTATCGCCGGCTATTTTCAAGCTTCTGGAAGTGACGGCGCCGCCGATGGAAATAATGGCGATGTCGGTTGTGCCTCCGCCGATATCAACAATCATGTTGGCCGTCGGTTCGTTAATCGGCAGGCGCGCTCCCAAAGCGGCGGCAATTGGCTCTTCAATCAGATAAACTTTGCTGACGCCCGCGCTAATCGCCGCGTCTTCAACCGATTTTCTTTCCACTTCCGTTAAATTAGGAGGAATGCCGATAACCGCCCGATGATAATTAAAAATTTTATTGCCGCGAACGCGTTTTAAATAATGCCTGAGCATCTCCTGGGCCATTTCAAAATCTGATATGACGCCGTTAATTAAAGGTTTGATGACGGAAATATGAGCCGGAGCGCGGCCGAGCATCTTTTTGGCTTCTTCGCCGACCGCTAAAACTTGGTTGGTTTTATTGTTGATGACGGCGATTGACGGCTCGTTTATCACGATTCCTTTGCCCTTAACATAAACCAAGGAATTTGCCGTTCCCAAATCAAT
>ERZ1292623.5349-Hain-H51-01um-R1-5349-length-10268-cov-9_pt1 | contig 10268 bp, 9 predicted proteins | sample MGYA00564398_ERZ1292623 | MGnify/ENA primary metagenome ERZ1292623 (study PRJEB36523, sample SAMEA6512633) | groundwater metagenome | collected 2019-01-07 | study: AquaDiva: Metagenomics assemblies of 32 groundwater samples
AATATCTTTATAAAAAAAGCCCACGAGCGTGGGCAATAGCATTTTTAGCTTTATTTTATTTTTTTTAATTCTGCCTCAAAGTACGCGGCTTCTTTTTCTTTTCCGCACTTCGGGCATTTGTACGTAACTTTATACAAAAAAACATGCCTATCGGGCAGTCCGCCGAACCGTTTGTTCCAATAATCTTCGTCAGGCAGCAGCGGCCCGAAAATTTTATTAATTCTTCCTTTGGGTTTATACTCTTTGAATTTACGCTCTTCGCTTGCCGAGAGGCACACTCGCGGCTCCATTGAGATTACCCGATCGCCAACCTTGAATTTTTTTTGCTCAATGGGTTTGCTCTCGCATTCTTTGGCAACGGATTTATTTTGGTAATCCGTTCCGCATACTGAACATCGCCAAAGAGTTGTTTTTTTTACAATCTTTTTCATTTTTTCACCTCCTCCGCGCGGCATTTAAAGATCATTGTTTTCTGTTAAAAACCCTAACGCATCATGGATTTATAGTCAATGTTTTGTTATGGAAAAAAATATTGACTTTTTTGTTGCTGAATAGGCGATTTTGTTTTATCATAAATTTAAAGCATTCTTTGACAATTAAACTTTAATGAGCAGACGGAAAAGAATATGGAGGAAATATGATTGATAAAATAATCGGAGACGGCATTTTAGAGATTCCCGCTTTATCTTTGGATAACAACATTTTTTTGCCCGGCAACGAATATAAAATAAAGCTTGATAAATCGTCAGAAGCGTCCGAAGAAAATTTTTTGAAATTAAAAACCATTCTGAATGAGCGGTATCAGAAACAAATGGAAATAGCGATTGTCTATCTGAAACAGGAAAAATCTTCGGTTTACGCGCGGGAATGGGGCGTTTTAGCCAGAATAATCGGGCTGTCTTCGTTAAAAATTGACGCCCTGCCTTTTGTTTTACGGGTGCGAATTATGGGGCGCTGCCGGATTTTGCGTTTTTTCCGAAATAAAGAGCAAGGCGATTGTTTTTTCGCGCATGTAAAAATTTCGCCCGTTCTGGCCATTAGCGAAGCGGAATGGCGGAGTGATGGAATTCAGAAATTAAAAAATGACATTGCCGAAGATTTTTATGAATTTTCCGCTATTTGCGCGGAGATTTCCATAATTTTTTCCGAGAGCGATGAAGACTTAGAGCAGAAGTTTGTTTTTTTATCTTTATTTTCCCAAAAAATCGCGATAAGCATAGAACTTTGTTTTTCTTTTGAAGAATTCATCGGCTCCATAAGCGAATGGTTGGGATGTTATTATTCGGGACTGGAAGCGTTTTTAGATTTAAAATTTCATTTTTTGAGTTTAGACAGCGAGCGGCAGCAAATGCAGGCGGCAAAAAATATGATAAATAATTTTGTCGGAGCGGCGGAAAATAAACTGTCTGAATTAAAAGAAGATTTCCCGTTCTTTAAAGGAAATTTGTTGTCAGAAAATGATTTTTTTACGGAAAACGGCCAATCTTTGGAGAAATCCGAAAAAGAAATTACCGCCGTTCAGAAAAAATTATTGGAGCGTTTGGAAGAAGCGTTAAAAAAATTAAACGCCTTGAAAAAAAACTTGGGAGGTGGAAAAGATGATGACATCCGATAAGGCGCAAGTTTTGGATTTTTCTCCGGGCAGAGCGGAAAAAAATATTATTTCATATCTCAGCCGATTCGTGGTCGGCCAAGAAAGAGCTAAAAAAAGAATAGCGGATATTCTTTTACGCCGGGAAACCGGCTTGCGCGATCCGCGCCGGCCTTTGGGGGTGATTTTTCTTCTGGGTCCGACCGGCGTGGGAAAGACGGAATTGATCAAAGCGATGGCTGATTTTTTGTTCGGCGGTTTGAACGCTTATACCCATATTAGTTGCCCTAATTTTCAGCATGGGCATGAAATTTCTCAATTGACCGGTTCGTCGGCTGGCTATGTTGATTCTAATAAAGAACCGCTTTTATCGCAAAACAATATTGATAAGCATGATTTTTATCGTCAGATGAAAGAGATTGAAAATATTGAAAAACAAATAAAAGATTATGAAAAATCAATAAATCCCGCCAGTTTATCGCAAAAAGAACAAATCATAAAAGAACTTAAATCTTTGATAAAGAAAGCAGAGGCGTTAAAAAACAACGTTGAGAAAAATAGATTTTTTTCACTGGTGCTTTTTGATGAATTTGAAAAAGCCCATCCCAAGCTCCAGGAAGTGCTCTTGGAAATTTTAAGCGACGGCGCATTTTCTTTGATGTCCCCTTCAATGAAGGGTAAAAGAGTTGATTTTTCCAACGCGATTATCGCTTTGACCGGAAATGTCGCCAGCAAGGAAATTAAAGAAGCAGTCAGCAATTCTAAAATGGGTTTTCACTCCAATTTGGAATCAAAGGAAAATCTTTCTGAAAAAATCTGGAAAATGGTTTTAGCTAGATTAGAGAGAACCGTTCCACCGGAAATTTTGGGCCGGATCGGCAAGGAAAATGTCGTGGTTTGCAATTTTCTCAGCCAAGACGAAGCGGCCGAAGTTTTAGAACTTCAAATAAAAAGACTGGAAGAGCGCATTAAAAAGAGCGTGAAATCGTTTCAACTTTTTATTCATGAAGACGCAAAACAATTTTTGTTGGATGAAGCTCAAGACAGAATAAATATTTCTTTTGGCGCCCGCGCTCTTTTGAATGTTTTTAAGAAACGAATTGAAAATCCTTTAAGCAGATTACTCTCCAAAGAAGAAGACGAGAGCGGCATTGTCAAGGGAGACGTCATAGAGATTTGGCTGAAAGACAGCGAAGAAAACGAAGGCGAGAAAGAATTGGAATTCACGCGCCGAACAGCAAAAAAATAAATTAAAAAGCAATTCACTAATTAGTGAATTGCTTTTTTTCTTTTTCACGGCTATAATGAAACATTAAATTATAAAATAAAATATAATCTTTATGGCCGGGCAAAGAGAAAAAAACCAGAATTTCATCAGCATCAAGGGCGCGCGCGTTCATAATCTGAAAAATATTTCTCTGAATATCCCGAAAAATAAATTAACGGTTATTACCGGACTTTCCGGATCGGGGAAATCTTCTTTGGCTTTTGATACGATTTACGCCGAGGCCGAACGCCGCTTGCTGGATTCTTTTTCCGGTTATGCCCGCCAATTTTTAAACGTTAAAAACAAACCCGAGGTGGAAAGGATTTCCGGTTTGTCTCCGGCCATCGCCATTGACCAAAAAAATCCGGCGAAAAATTCCCGTTCTACGGTCGGCACGATTACCGAAATTTACGATTATTTGCGGGCGCTTTTTGTCCGGCTGGGGAAGCCGCATTGTCCCGCATGCGGAAAACTTTTGAAAAAACAAACAGCCGAAGAAATGCTGCGGGTGATTGCCAAAGAGCGGCGCCAAAATTCGGGGCGTCCGCTTTTTATTTTTGCTCCTTTGGCGCGCGCCAAGAAAGGAGAACATAAAAAAACGCTGGAAAGAATAAGGAAACAGGGATTTTTAAGGGTGCGGCTTGACGGCGGCATAATGAGAACCGAAGAGGCGCTTGATTTAGATTTGGACTGCAAGAAAAAACATACTCTTGAAGCGGTGGTTGACCGTTTGATTCTGGACAAAGATACGGAAAAAACGCGTTTAATTGAATCTCTTGAAACCGCGCTTGCTTTGGGCAAAGAAACGGCGATCGCTTCTTTTCCGCCGGAGGCGGATCAGCCTCTGGTTGATAAAAACGCGAAAGAAATAATTTTTAGCCGGAATTTTGCCTGCGTTGATTGCGGTTTTTCTCTGCCGGGTTTGGAACCGCGTCTTTTTTCTTTCAATAATCCGCAGGGAGCCTGCCAAAAATGCGGCGGTTTGGGAGTTTGTCCGGAAGTTGATCCGGAATTGGTCATCCCCAACAAGGATTTGACATTAGCGGAAGGAGCGATCCATCCTTGGGCGCGTTTTTCTTCGGCAACGGAGAAAGAATCCTGGCGGGAATCGGCACTGAAAAATTTGGCCGGAAAACATAAATTCAGTTTAGACGCGCCGGTTAAAAATTTATCAAAAAAAGCCGTTGAAGCGGTGCTTTTCGGCGACAAAACCGGAAATTTTGAAGGCGTGGCGGCTGATTTAAAAAAACGATGGAGCGAGACCGATTCGGAAAAAACGCGCTCGGAATTAGAGCGTTATATGAGAGAAACTCTTTGCTCGGCTTGCGGAGGAAAGAGATTAAAACCGGAGGCGCGGTCAATATTTTTGATTTTGAACAATAAAGAAAAATACGGCATTGCCGATATTTCTCAAATGCCAATCAGTCGGGCGTTCGCGTTTTTCAGCCGGCTTTCCGGCGATCTTCCCGAAAATCAAGCTGTTTTGGCGGCTCCTTTGATTACTGAAATAATAAAGCGTTTGCGATCTTTAATGGAAGTGGGGTTGGATTATCTTTCCCTGGAAAGATCATCGGTTGATTTGGCCGGCGGCGAAGCCCAGCGCCTTAAATTGGCGACGCAAATCAGTTCGGATTTGACGGGCGTAATTTACGTTTTAGACGAGCCGTCAATCGGACTTCATCCGAGAGATCATCAACGCCTTTTAGCGGCGCTTAAGAATTTAAGGGACGCCGGCAATACGGTTTTGGTGGTGGAGCACGATTTGGAAACGATTAAATCGGCCGATTGGATCATAGATCTTGGGCCTGGCGCGGGCCGCGGCGGCGGCGAGATAATTTTTGAAGGGACGCCGAACGATTTGAAGCGGGCTAAAACTCTTACCGCCGACTATTTCACCGGCAGAAAAAAAGTGGAAATCGTTGACCATAAATTTTTAAAATCCGGTTCAAAAATTTCAAAACTTGCGATTAAAGGCGCGCGGGAACACAATTTGAAAGATATAGACGTGGAAATTCCTTTGGGACGGTTGGTTTGCGTATCCGGCGTTTCCGGTTCGGGAAAAAGCACTTTAGTCGGCGATATCTTGGCTCCGGCTTTGCGCCGCCATTTTTACGGGGGCAAGGAGCTCCCGGGAAAGCATAAAGAAATCAAGGGAATGGAACATTTGGATAAAGTGGTGGTTGTGGACCAGTCGCCGATCGGCCGCACGCCGCGCTCCAATCCCGCCACTTATACCGGTATTTTTTCTTTTATGCGCGATCTTTTTGCCGAAAATCGGGAAGGCCGGCGCCGCGGTTTTAAGGCCAATCATTTCAGTTTTAACGTCAAAGGCGGGCGTTGTGAAGAATGCGAAGGCCAGGGATCAAAAAAAGTGGAAATGGTTTTTTTGCCGGATATTTACGTTGAATGCGAAGAATGCCGCGGCGCCAGATATTGCCGGGAAATTCTTGACGTGCGCCATAATGATTTAAATATCGCCGAGGCGCTGGATTTGCCGATAGAAGAAGCGCTTGTTTTTTTTAAAAATATTCCTCAAATTCAGCGGCGCTTGGCGGCTTTGGCGGAAGTGGGTCTGGGATACATGAAGCTCGGCCAGCCGGCGGTTACTCTTTCCGGCGGCGAAGCCCAGCGCCTCAAACTGGCCGACGAATTGGCCAGGAAAGAAACCGGCCGAACGCTTTATATTTTAGACGAGCCGACGGTCGGCCTTCACAGCGCTGACGCGCAAAAACTTTTGTCCGTTCTCTCTTCTTTGGCGAAAAAAGGGAATTCCGTTTTGGTTGTTGAACATAATCTTGAAATAATTAAAAACGCCGATTGGATTATTGATTTGGGGCCGGAAGGAGGGGATAAGGGCGGAGAAATCGTGGCCCAGGGCGCGGTTGAAGACATTATTAAAAATAATAAATCCTGGACCGGCCGATGGCTTGCCAAAAATTTTAAAGAATAATATTATAAAAAATAATATTTAAGTTTTTTGATAATCCAATAATTTTCAAAGAAACGGAGGTTTGCGTTGGGAAACAATAAAAATGATTCTGGTGAACGAGCGGCGTGGCGCCGGCTTTTTAGCGGCCGAACCGAGGTTGAAATAGCCGTAATTATCAACACTTTTTATCTTGATTCGGCGTATGAAATTATTGTTTTAAAATTAGACGGAACGGTCGTGGCGGCGACAAATTTTGTTCCGCCGGTGAATTTAAAAAATCAGAATCAGCATCATCGCCGGCCGAGATCAATTGGCGGAAAAAGCGGCGGTAAAAACGTGATTTGGGTAAATAGGGACGATCATTTCGCGTGGCATAAATTATTTCGCAATTTTATGCCTGAAAAAATCGCGGAAATAATAAATAAAAAATGGCTTGATCCAAATTCTGATTATCGTTTTACGGCCGTTTGTTTGACGGATGCTAAAGACGATGGCGTTGCCGGCATGTTTTGTTGTGAAATATGCGGGGAATCGTATTTTAACGAAATTGAATACAGAAAATGCCGGAGAAAAGGATGGCGGGCGCCGCGTTTCGCGCGCGGCGAAAAAGTTTTAATAAAAATAAAAGGCTGTCCGCCCCAAATAGGCACGATCGCGGATTGGGATAATTCTTTTTCAATTAGCCTTCATTTTTATGAAAAATATACCGTTGAATACAGCGATGGGAAGATTAAAAGCGTGGATGCCAGAAATATAAAATACGTCTTAAAAGACAATGGGCGCAAAGAAAAAAGAAAAAAATATATCGTCTTTTCAAAAAAGGCGTTAAAAAAAGCCAAAAAAAGGAAAGGGTTTATTTAATTAAATTAAAGAATTCTAAAAAGAAGGCTTCGGCCTTCTTTTTAATTTACGGGGGTTGACAGGATTTTTAATTTATCTAAAATACTCACTGTTGGCAATCTTTGGTCAAGACTGCTAAATAAAATAATTCTCAATTTTTTATTCGGTATGGCAAAAATTAATATCAAGCCTCTCGGCGATCGGGTTTTGATTGAACCGATAGCCGAAGACGCGAGAACCAAATCCGGCATCGTGATTCCGGACACCGCGGAAAAAGAGCGTCCGGAAAAAGGAAAAGTGATCGCCGCGGGCGAAGGCAAGAGAAGCGATGACGGAAAAATCATTCCGCTTTTCGTCAAAAAAGGGCAGACCGTGCTTTTTTCCAAGTACGGCCCCAGCGAAATTAAGGTCGGCGATAAAGAATATTTAATCGCGAAAGAAGAAGATATCCTCGCGATTTTAGAATAAAATTGCAGTTTATATGGCAAAACAAATTATTTTTAATGAAAAAGCGCGCGAGGCCTTAAAAAAAGGAGTGGATGCGTTAGCTAACGTGGTTAAGATTACTCTCGGTCCCAAGGGGCGCAATGTGATTTTAGACAAGGGATTCGGCGCGCCGACGATTACCAATGACGGCGTAACCATTGCCAAGGAAATTGAGCTGGAAGACAAGGTGGAAAATATGGGCGCCGAGATTATTAAAGAAGTGGCCACTAAAACTAACGATGTGGCCGGCGACGGCACGACCACGGCGACGCTTTTGGCGCAAGCCATTGTTACGGAAGGGTTAAAAAATATCGCCGCCGGCGCCAGTCCCGTGGGCATCAAACGCGGCATTGAAAAAGCGACCGAAGCGGTCGTGAAGAAATTAAAGGAAATTTCCATTGAGATTTCCGCCAAGAAAAAAGAAGAAATCGCCCAAGTGGCGACCATTTCCGCCAAAGACCCGGCCATCGGCGAAAAAATCGCCGAAGTGATAAAAATCGTGGGGAAAGACGGCGTGGTGACCGTGGAAGCGGCCCAGACTTTCGGCATCTCTTATGAAGTCGTGGAAGGCCTTCAGTTTGACCGCGGCTACATTTCTCCTTATATGATTACCAACGCCGAGAGAATGGAGGCGGTATACGATGACGCTTATATTTTAATTACGGATCGGAAAATTTCTTCCATCAACGAAATTCTGCCGCTTTTGGAAAAATTAGCCAAATCCGGGAAAAAAGATTTGGTGATTATCGCCGAAGAAGTGGAAGGCGACGCTTTGGCCACTTTGGTGGTTAACAAGCTTCGCGGCACTTTTAACGCTTTGGCGATTAAAGCGCCGGGATTCGGCGACCGCCGCGAAGAGATGCTTGAAGACATCGCCGCGGTGACCGGCGGAAAAGTAATTTCCGAGAAAGCGGGGATGAAATTGGAAAGTATGGAGCTTAATATGCTCGGTGAAGCCAAAAAAGTGATTTCCGCGAAGGAGAATACAACCATCGTGGGCGGCGCCGGAAGAAAGCAGGATATTGATAAAAGAATCAATCAGATTCGCGTTCAGATCGGGCAGACCGATTCGGAGTTTGACCGCGAAAAACTGGAGGAGCGGCTGGCTAAACTTTCGGGCGGCGTGGCGGTGATTAAGGTCGGAGCGGCTACCGAAATAGAGCAGAAAGAAAAACAGCATCGCATTGAAGACGCGGTTTCGGCCACGAAAGCGGCCATTGAAGAGGGGGTGGTCCCCGGCGGCGGCGTGGCTTTTGTGCGTGCTTTGGATTCTTTGGAAAAACTTTTAGGTTCCATGGAAAAAGACGCGGATCGCGACGAATGGGTCGGCGTTAAGATTCTTTTTAACGCCATTCAAAAACCGCTCTGGCAGATTGCCCACAACGCCGGCGCTTCCGGCTCGGTGGTGGTGGAAGAGGTTAGAAAGAAAAAAGGAAATTACGGCTATAATGCCGCGACCGGAAAGTATGAAGACCTGATTTTAGCCGGCATTGTTGATCCGACAAAAGTTACCCGTTCGGCTCTTCAAAACGCCGTTTCCGCTTCCAGCATGCTTTTGACCACCGAAGCGGTGGTGGCTGAAATTCCCGAGAAACATCCGTCTGCCGGCGGCGCGCCCGGAATGGGCGGCATGCCCGGCATGGGAATGTAAGGCCGGAAAAATAAAAAACAGCCCGCCGCGGGCTGTTTTTTTTACTTTTTCTCCTTTTCCCAAGCCATCTTTTTTAAAAGATATTTGGTTATTTTTTTGATATCCGAAACCGTTAAATGATTCGAATAATTTTTTGTTTTTTCTTCTATCTTTTTTTCGGATAATTTCGGATATTTATTATGCAGGAATTCATGGATAAAAGTGTTTATAAGAAGAATATAAATGTTAATAAAAATTTTTTCTTTAGAATAATTAATATTGCCGAAAGTATTTTTATCTATCCAATTGAAAGAAATTTTATATTCGCTATCCTCAAAAAAACGCTTTAATTCCTTTAAAGACGCCATTTTCCCTCCTTTTTTTAAAGAACTATTGTGTTAAGATAAATTTAAAAGGTCATTATTATTAATTTTAACATATCATATATGAGCCAATTTTGGAATTTAATTTTTGGCGCCATCATAATTCTTTTACTGGTGAGCGGATTTTTTGACTATATTGAATGGAAGTTTAATATTATCGCCATAATCGCCGCGGTTTTACTCTGGTTGGTGTCAATATATAACAGTCTTGTGGCTTGGCGGTTCCGCGCGCGCGAAGCTTGGGCGGATATTGATGTCCAGCTAAAACGAAGATACGACTTAATCCCAAATTTAGTGGAAACGGTTAAAGGATACGCGGTTCATGAAAAAGAAGCTTTTGAAAACGTGACGAAAGCGCGTTCTCAAGCGCTTTCCGCTCAATCAATTCATGATAAAGAAGCGGCGGACAATATGGTAACTTCGGCTTTAAAATCAATTTTCGCGATTGCCGAGGCTTATCCTCAACTGCGGGCTGTTGAAAGTTTTGTTAAATTACAGGAAGAACTGGCGGACACTGAAAATAAAATTCAGGCGGCCCGCCGGTTTTATAACGGCAATGTGATGGAATATAACACGAAAATTGAGACCGTGCCGGCCAATTTAGTCGCCAAATTCTTCAATTTCCAAAAGAAAGAATTTTTTGAACTGGAGTCTGAATCTGAAAGAGAGCCGGTAAAAGTGAAGTTTTAAAATTATGTCTTTATACGCGAACAAAGAGAGCAATATCCGCAAGACTTGGCTGCTTTTCACTATTTTTCTTATTATAATTATCGGCGTCGGTTTGTTTTTTTCGCAGATTTACGCCAACTCTTCAATTTTATATTTCGCGGTGATTTTCAGCGTTTTGATGAATGTTATTGCTTATTGGTATTCGGATAAAATCGTTTTGAAAATGGCGCGGGCAATTCCGGTTGAAAAAGCGAGCGCGCCTGAGCTTTATAACATCGTTGAAAATTTAAGCATCACCGCCGGTTTACCGATACCTAAAATTTATTTGATTCGCGAAAAACAGCCGAACGCTTTTGCCACCGGCCGGAATCCGAAACACGCCGTGGTTGCCGTCACCGATGGTTTGCTGGGAAAACTGAGCCGGAGCGAACTTGAAGGCGTGATCGCTCATGAGCTTTCCCATATCGGCAATC
>ERZ1292623.5351-Hain-H51-01um-R1-5351-length-10267-cov-5_pt1 | contig 10267 bp, 9 predicted proteins | sample MGYA00564398_ERZ1292623 | MGnify/ENA primary metagenome ERZ1292623 (study PRJEB36523, sample SAMEA6512633) | groundwater metagenome | collected 2019-01-07 | study: AquaDiva: Metagenomics assemblies of 32 groundwater samples
GATGGATTGTTTATACTCGTCAGTCATGCCAATGAATTTGTAAATAAGATTCGAATTTACGAGATTCTAGACCTCGCGGTGCTTAAAAAATAGCAATGAAGGCAAACATAAAGTCAGATAATTTATGGGATGTCGTCGTTATTGGCGGTGGACCGGCTGGAATGATGGCGGCGGGTAGGGCGGCAGAGTTTGGCCGTTCGGTTTTGTTGTTGGAAAAAAATCCAACGCTTGGCAAAAAGCTTCTCATTACCGGCGGTGGACGGTGCAATCTTACTAATAATAAAACCGAGATTCGTACGATGCTCGCAAAATATAAAGGCAATGATAAATTTCTTTTTTCCGCTTTTTCTCAGTTTGGCGTTCAGGATACGCTCAATTTTTTTAATCAACGCGGAATGGCGACTAAAGAAGAATCAGAAGGAAGGGTTTTTCCTGTTTCAAATAAAGCGCAGTCGGTTTGGGATGTGTTAGTTCGTTATATGAAAGAAGGGGGCGTGAAGATGCAGACAAGCATTGAAGTCGCCGGTCTCTCGGTTGATCCGGATACAAAGCGCATTGTTATTAAAACAAAGGTTAAAAAACCTGCCCGCAATACTTCGCATAGCGATGCGGGTGGGGAAATAACCGCAAAATCGTGTATTGTTGCCACTGGTGGCACTTCGCGTCCGGAAACTGGCTCAACTGGTGAGGGATTTATGTGGCTTAAAAAAATCGGCCACACGATTATTAATAATAATTTTGCGTTAGTACCAATCGCGTTGAAAGATGCTTGGGTAAAAAAAATAGCCGGAGTAACGCTTGAAGATATCAAACTTACTACATTTCAAAACGGGCAAAAACAAGAAATTCAAAAAGGTAAACTGCTTTTTACGCATATTGGCATTAGCGGGCCGACAGTTTTAAATATGAGCGGGGAGATTGGCGAATTGATAAAATATGGCGAAGTGATTATTATGCTTGATTTATTTCCGAAACTTAATCACGGCGCGCTCAGGCAAAAACTTCAAACACTTCTCGTTGCCGAGAGCAATAAAAAGTTAAAAAACACGCTTAGTAAACTTATCCCTTCAACGCTAGTTTTCGCGATAATCAAACTCGCCAATGTAAATGGCGAGACGGCTAATCATAGCTTGCGGCACGAAGACAGAATAAAATTAGTCGCGCTGATTAAAGCTATTCCGTTAAATGTTAAAGGATTGCTCGGTGCGGCTAAAGCGGTTGTGTCTTCTGGCGGCGTTGCGCTTGAAGAAGTGAATTTTAAAACAATGCAGTCGCGCCTTGTACCTAATCTGTATATTATCGGCGATGTTTTAAACATTGACCGCCCTTCCGGCGGCTATAGTCTTCAGCTTTGTTGGACGACCGGTTTCGTGGCGGGAAGTAACAGTTAACATTTTAAAGTTGTAGAAGGCCTATATTTTTGATAGACAGAGTGTAATGAAGTATGCCGGATTCTGGGACGTTGTCCCTGAAATATGTTCTGTTTTAGCTCCTATGGCGGAAATAACCGACATGGTATTTCGGCGTTTGGTAGCTAAATACGGCAAGCCGGACGTTATTTATACGGAGTTTGTTTCTGCTGATGGACTTATGTCTCAAGGCAGAGATGTTTTGCTTCGTGATTTGCGGTTTCATAATTCCGAGCATCCGATTGTGGCGCAGATTTTCGGAAGCAATCCGGAAATATGCGCGCGCGCGACGGAATACATAGTTACTCTTGGTTTTGATGGTGTGGAAATAAATATGGGTTGTCCTGACAAAGCGGTGATGAAGCAGGGCGCCGGCGCCGCGTTAATTGACGATCCTTCGCGCGCGATTCGTATTATTCAAGAGATGAAACGCGCGGCGGGATCAATTCCTGTTTCGGTTAAAACACGGATTGGCACGCGGAGCGATGTATTGGACGAATGGATTCTTAGATTAATTGACGCGCAACCGGCGGCAATTATTGTACACGGCCGAACCGCTAAAGAACTTTCTCTTGTTCCGGCGCGGTGGGAGCGCATCGGATATGCGGCGAAATTAGCGGAAGGGACTGGCATACGCGTGATCGGAAACGGAGATATTTTATCGCTTGATGAAGGATATCGCGTTTCGCGCGCTAATGGCGCGCGCGGATTTATGGTGGGACGAGCCGCGATCGGAAATCCTTTTTTCTTTTCTGGGCGAAATGATGTAACGCTCGCTGAACGACTTGCGGTAATGCGCGAACACGCGTGTTTATTTAAAGAATTAATGCCATGGAAACCATTCGTGCATGTGCGAAAACATCTCGCGAAATACGCGGCAGGGTTTAAAGGAATAAAAGAATTGCGTATGGAATTAACGCGCGCGAATAATCCGGAAGATGTGGCGCGCGCAACAGAAGTTTTTTTAGAAAAACAAAACAAAAATAATTTGTAAAACAATTTTTTTATATTATAATTCCAGCGTATGTCAAAGAAGCATGTTATCGGTTTTTTGATGGCGATTGTGATATTTTCGGGGCTTTCAATAACTCCAGTTTCAGCCACAACTTTATCTTTTTCTTTTTCTGACGGATTTGAATCCGACAGTTTTAATACGCCAGTAACTTGGACTTCCACTTCCACGCCGACGAAATGGGACACGAAGAGAAACTATAGCCAAAATACCGCGCATTCCGGTTCGTATCGGGCGATTACAAAAGGCTCGGCGACCAATGATTTTTTGGCTAAAGCCACTTCCACCGTCGGTTATGAGAATATTGTTTTAAGTTACTGGTATAAGGTAGATGACGCGTTGAGCAGTTTAAATCATGTTGTTACCGAGTGGAGCAATGACGGCGGTTTAAACTGGAATCAATTATTTGATTTAACCAATGTCGGGACCACGACATGGACGCAAAATATTTTTAATTTACCGACAGGCGTGGCAACCCCTAACGCTGATAATGCCGCCGGTTTCCAATTCAGATTTCGTTCCACGCTTTCCAGTGGTAAAGAGGTGGGCATTGACGATGTTTTATTAACCGGCACGCCAATGAAGGGCTCTATTGTTGTGCACGAAAATGTTCTTGATCCAGACGACAATGAAATTATTGATAATCATTTGTTTACAGCACAACTGAACGGGGCTAATGATGCAACGGTAAATGAAGATACGGATGTAACATTTAATAATTTACCTTTTGGTTCATATACAATCACCGCGCTTGCCGATGCCGATTATGATTTCGTTTCCATTACGCCGGACAGTGATGCTCTAACGGACGGCGCTCAAATAACGCTTTTGCCAGGAGAAACGATAGAAATATTTTTAGTTAATAAACAAAAGAAAGCAGTTATCACCGTTACAAAAAATGTAGTCAGATTTGACGGCGGGGAAATTGATGATGACCAGCCATTTTCAGTGACAATTAACGGTGAAACAAAATCCGCGCAAGAAAGCCAATCCGCGGAATTTAACGTGAATCCCGGAACTTATAGCGCTTCTGAAGATTTGGAAGCGGGCTACGAGCCGGATTCTAACGATGGTCCGGTGACGGCGGGTTCTAACGGCCAAGCGACAATTACTCTTGTTAATCGTCAATTAGCGGCAAGCGTCAGAGTGTTAAAAGTCGCCGACCCGTCAAATGCGGGCAGTTTTACGTTCCAGCTGGATAATTCTGAAGGAAGTTTTACAAGTGACGCGATTATCGGCAGCGGCAATTATACATTTAATAATTTAATACCTGGAGATTATGTTTTGTCGGAATTACCCGTAGATGGATGGGCGCCGTCTGATTCGCCAAACTGTGTTGATACTTTTGGGACAATAATGGATCCTGAAAGTTTCACAATCGCGCCCGGTGATGCCATAGACTGCACTTTTAACAATACACAGCTTGGTTCTATTAGCGGAATGAAATGGCACGATGTTAATGCGGACGGCATTCGCGATAATAGCGAATTAGGCGTTCAAGATGTGGTAATTTTCCTTGACGACAATTTTGATGAGGAATTTTCGGAAGATGAAGAAGAGATGTCAGCGTGGACAGATGAAAATGGAATGTATTCGTTTACAAATTTAATGCCGGGTGATTATAGCGTTTGCGAGCTGGTAGAGTCCGGATGGGTTCGTTCTTATCCGAACGAAGATAGCGATTGTCAAACGGTAACGGTAACATCGGACGGCCCGAATCAGAATAATAGCAATATAAATTTTGGAAATTATCATCGGCAAGCAATTTCCGGCTTGAAATTTGAAGACACGAACGGCAACGGAGTTCGGGACGAAGGCGAGCTGGCTCTTTCTGGCTGGGAAATAAAACTTTATGATTCTTCGGAAAATGAAATAGCGGTTTTTTCTACGGATGGAGACGGCAACTATTCTTTTGCTGATTTAATGCCGGGTACTTATATTATTCGTGAAACTTCGCAAACCGGTTGGGTGCAAACAATGCCGGCTGGCGGCGAAGCTTATATCGTAATACTTATTTCCGGAGAGGACCAAATCGGAAAAGATTTTGGCAATCGTCACGACACCGCGCCGGCGCAAAGCGCGCTTAATAATCTGCTTAATCACGCAGCGCTTAACAAAACAGGCCAGTTATTAAATATTGTCGGCACGACAACGGATGATTTAACCGGAGTTGCCAGCGCGGAGTTGCTAATTCACATTATTGGTGGTTCGGAATCAGTGATTAATTATCCCGATAAAACAAGTTTTTTTGATGTATTTACGGCGATTGAATGCCGCAATATTTCATCGCCGATAAGTACGGAAATAATCTCTCTTAGTTTGACTAGCGTTGACCCGTTGATTGCGACGTGGAGTCATAATTGGTTGCCAACCGCTAACGGCACATATTGTTTTGAATTGCGTTCCACTGATAATGCCGGTAATACGGAAGCGCCGGTAATTTTTGGTCCGGTTGCTTACGCGCCAGTCGCGCAAATAACAAACGAAACGAAAACAAGTGTTACGGAAAATTCTTACACGGTTGTTTGGGAGACAGACCATCCGGCGACCAGTCGAGTAATTTATGACATCGTATCGCATTCAATTTTGGGTGACGCTCCGAATTACGGTTACGCGTTTTCCAGCGCGGAAACGGATGTTGATTCTCCGGTAATTTCGCATTCGGTTGTTATTCCTGGGTTAGCCGCCGGTACGCAATACTTCTATAGAGTAGTTTCGGTAGGTTCACCTGCTTCCGTAGGAGATGAAGGGACTTTAACAACTGACGAGCCGCCGGCTCCGGAACCTATTGCCGCACCGGAACCGAATCCAGAAGCTGGCGGAGTGGCCAGTGGCGGCGGCAGTTATTTTACGGAGCCAGCGCCAAGCGAACAAAATAATAATCAAAATTCTGAAACTATTTATCAAAATTTAGCAGGCAATTTTGCTAGTGGCGGCGAAATCAACGTTCCGATAATTTCAGAAACATCGGAAATCATCAATCAACAGGCGCCAGTTACTCAAACTATCGCAAGCGTTGCCGAAGAAATTCCTGCAACTTCCAGTTTAGCCGGAGAAACTAACCAGAATATTTCTCAACAAGCTGATTCGGCTAGCTCACAGCAAGCTGATTCGGCTAGCTCACAGCAAGCGAATCTTTTAGCGTCCGCAATCTCTATTCTGAGTTTTGGAACGAATAATAAAATATTAGGAGGATTTACGGCGGCGCTAATCCTTTCGGGAATTATTTACGGCGCTTTCAAATTATTTGCCAGAAAATTATAAAAATGTTTTAAAGACCTGTTATAATACAAATTATGCCTAATACAAAAATCGATTTTTTAGTTTTAGGAGCAACTGGCATGCAAGGAAATATTGTTGTCCGCGATTTAATTGAAAAGGGACATAAAGTTTTTATTTCTAGTAAAAACCAAGCAAATTTAGAAAAAGTAAGAGCAAAATATAAAGTGGTTGGCGCTCAATCTTTAGATTTAAACTTAAAGGAAGAAATAATAAAATTAATCCAAAAAATTCGTCCGTCAGTGATTATTAATTGCGCTGAAGGGGATTGGAATTTAAATGTTTATCAAGCCGCTTTTGAGGGAGGTGTTCATGTGATAGATTTAGGATCCGACGTGCCAATAACCAGAAAACAGTTGGCGTTGAACAGCGATTTTAAAAAGAAAAATCTTATTGCTATAACCGGCTGTGGCTCAACCCCCGGAATAAACAACGTAATGTTAAATTACGCGACAGAGCGTTTTGATTCTATTAACGCGATAGAAGCGGGTTTTGCGTGGAATTCTAATATTAAAATATTCGTAGTTCCATTTTCCATGGAAAGCATTATTGAGGAGTTTACCGAACCGGCGCCTGTAGTTGAAAATAGAATTTGGCTTGAAAAAAATCCTCTCGCAACAGTTGCGGATAAAAAATTTAGGGAAATAGGAGCGCAAAAAGTTTTTTTCGTAAGACATCCGGAAACCGAGACATTCTTTTCGTATTATAAAAATTTAGGTGTAAAAAATGTTAGTTTTTTCGCTGGATTCCCTGAACATTCTTTTAATACTATTCTTTCATATTTAAATACCGGTTTTTTTGAAAAAGGTACGGTATATGTAGATGGCGTTGGAGAGGTTCCGCTTATTAAACTCACTAAGATTTTGCAAGAAATCCATAATCCGCCGCAAGAATACACCGAAAAAGAAAATTTATGGGTGCGCATTAACGGACAAAAAGACGGAATAGACAAAGAAGTTCTTATGGAGTGCATTGTTCCAACGCTTCATAGTTGGAAAGAAGCGGGGTGCAATATAGATACTGGATTTCCAGCCTCAATTATCGGGCAAATGATTTTGAAAGGAGATATAAATCAATACGGCAGTTTTGCTCCTGAAGCGATTGTTCCTCACGGACAATTCTTCCAAGAGTTGAATAAAAAAGAGATGACGATATTGATGAACGGCAAGGAAATAGATTAAATAAAATAAATTTTATATCAAATGAATTCCTTAATTTGGTCAGCGGCCGCGCTTAGTTTTTTTTATCGCCCTGACTATTGGCTGGAAATTTAAAAAATTTTGGTGGTTATTTTTGCCGATTATTTTAAGTTTGCCCATTAGTTTTGGCGTTTGGGCTTTGGTTATTCGTTCTTCAGAAATGGCTAAAACAGGATTAGGAATTATCGCGTTGGCGCCGGTATTTTTAATTATTTTGGCAGTTGTTAATTTAATTGCCGCGTTATTAGGGGGCATTATCGGAATAATTATCAGAAAATATTTTATTAAAAATGAAAAAGCGGCCTAATAGCTAGGCCGCTTGTTTTGTTGCTGGTTCAGCCATCAATGGCGATGCCATTGGTTTTGGCGAACCATTTGTCGTAGTTTTTCCTATCCTCGTCGGTGTCCAGTTGCGGGACGGTAATCGTCAATTCGGTGTCGATGGACCGCTCATTGAAGTGGAACCCCGACAGCTCCGCAGGATACCCTAGGCTTTCGATTTCATTCAGAATTTCGAATGCCCGACCGATCAGCGCGTCACTTGCTTGCTGATTTTTGCAATTCCACGCTTCATTCATCAGAAGGTGGAATTTTTGGCACAATCTTTGCGCTTCAGGGCTGAGTTGAGGCGTCACCATAAATCCTCCTTTTTCAAAAAAATTCAAAGAACTTATAGCTATAGTATAACATATTTTGTTACGTTTTGTCAAGTAGTAGCGAAAAACAGAATGAGCGAATTTAGTAAGCCGTCTTATCGGTTTTTTTAGCCCATTCCTGAAACGCTTTAATCGCTTTTGGCGTATCAAGCCCGCTCATCGGCAAGCGTCTTTTTATAATCGGCTTGGCGAGTTCTTCATATATCATATTGTCGCTGAAATCAATCGCGGCGGCGTTTTTTCTAGTATTGGCATAATAGATTTTATTTAAACGAGCCCAATAAATCGCTCCAAGGCACATCGGACAAGGTTCGCAACTGGTATAAATTTCGCATTTCATCAGATCAAAAGTTTTCAAATTCCGACAAGCATCTCTGATGGCGACAATTTCAGCGTGAGCTGTGGGATCGTTTGCGGAAGTAACTTGATTAAATCCAGTTCCAATAATTTTGCCGTCTTTTACGATAACGGCGCCGAATGGCCCGCCCTTACCAGCGCGCATGCCTTCAAAAGAAAGCCGCACCGCTTCTTTCATAAATTCCATTTTTGGTTTTTTCACAACTTCTCCCTAAAGAGCATCAAAAACTAGTATTAATATAACAGAAAAATTTATTTTCACAAGCTTTGTTTTGCTTCAAGTGTCACAGCGGAAGGTATGTTAAACTAAATTAATGTTTCGCAATAAAAAACTTTTATTTTTAACATTAACCGTGATAATTGCCGCGATTTTTAACTTTGCCGGATTGGGACATCGGCCGCTTGAAGATTATGACGAGGCGACATACGCGAGCGTTCTTCAAAATAATTTTAAACAAGGAGATTTTTTTTCTTTCCGGTATCTTGGAGAAAATTGGTTTGAAAAGCCACCGCTGTTATTTTGGTTAGCAGCCGTAAGCGTCAAAGCTTTCGGTTTTAATGAATTTGCCCTGCGTTTTCCGTCGGCTTTGTTCGGATTATTAACGGCAGTTTTACTTTATTTGCTTGTTTTGGAAATTACTAAAAATGAAAACACCGCGTTAATCGCCGGAGTTCTTCTGGTCCTTATGCCGCCGTTTACGATGGCGGCTCGAAATTTTAGAATGGATGTTCCGGTTGCCGCCACGCTCATAGCCGCCGCGTATTTTTTGATTAAAGGGTGGAAAAACAAAAAGTTTTTATTAGGCGTTTTTCCATGTGTTGGATTAGGTATTATGTTGAAAAGCGTTATTGGTATTTTTGCTTTGCCGATTCTTATAATTTGGTCTGCCGTGTACAAAAAATGGAATTGGCTAAAGGATGGATATTTTTGGATAGGCGCCGCAATCGCGGCTTTAATTACCGCGCCGTGGCATATTTATATGGCCATTAAATTCGGTTCAATTTTTTGGCAAAATTATTTGGGTTATCATATTTTGGAACGGGCAGCGCAAAATATTTTAGGGAGCGGAATCACCGTGCCGTACTTTTTATGGGTTTTGTGGATTCATGCCCAACCGTTGCTGATTTTATTAATTTTTTCCGCGATTTTTATAACGGCGCGTTTAATTAAAAACGGCTTGCGGGAAGAATACCGCGCGCCTTTTGCGGCGGCAATGTCCGCGTTCTTTTTATTCGGGATTTTTGCTTTGACGCAGACAAAATTGTTGACGTATTTTACGCCCATTTACCCGTTCCTTGTAGCACTATTTGCCGCGGTTATTTTTTTACAAAGCCCCAGGATGATAAAATGGATTTTAATTTTAGTTTTGGCAATTTCTTTGATAGTAGCTATTGCGGAAATTTTTTGGACGCCGAAACTTTTTATTACGGATTACGCGTATGACGAGAAGTCAATAGGCGAGTTATTAAAAACGGGCGTTAATGAAAAAATTTTTGTTTTTGACTGGCAGCACCCCAATACAATCCGATATTATTCCGAACAATCGGTGGAGATTCTTCAATTCAATACCAGCCAGCCTCCTATTCCGCCATTTTGGCTGGTTATTCCTACTGTTGACCTGGAAGGTAATTCCTTTTTGAAAAATATGAAAATGCCGTTTTCCGGCAAATATCTTTCTTTAATTTACGTATCAAAATAATCAAATTTAATATTATAATAAAACAATGAGTTATGTGGCTAATATAGAACAAGAAACTTTAGAAAATGAAAACTTTAGAAAAGTTCTTTATACGGCGCCACATAGTCAATTAGTTGTAATGAGCTTACAGCCGAAAGAAGACATTGGAGAAGAAGCGCATCAAGTAGACCAATTTCTTAGAATTGAATTCGGGCGGGGGAAATCAGTGCTTGACGGAAAGGAATATGATATTTCCGTGAACTCGGCAATTTATGTTCCAAGCGGAACAAAGCACAATATTATTAATACTTCCGAAGATTCTTTAATGATAATTCTTAAAAAACTTCAGGAATTATTAAAATAGAAAGCATTTCTTGCTTTTTGGCTTTAGTTAGGGTATTATATCAGAATGCCTGAAAGGGCTTACCTCGCCTCGTGGCGGGATTTTAATTACAAATTATGAATTTACGCAACATCGCTATTATTGCTCACGTAGACCATGGGAAAACCACGTTGGTGGATGCTCTTTTGAAGCAGTCGGAAAATTTTAAACTCAAAGCGGACGGCCCAAAAGAGCTGATTATGGATTCAAACGACCTTGAAAGGGAGCGGGGAATTACTATTTTTTCAAAAAACGCGGCGATTAAATACAAAGATATAAAAATTAACATCGTGG
>ERZ1292623.4884-Hain-H51-01um-R1-4884-length-10860-cov-4_pt1 | contig 10266 bp, 11 predicted proteins | sample MGYA00564398_ERZ1292623 | MGnify/ENA primary metagenome ERZ1292623 (study PRJEB36523, sample SAMEA6512633) | groundwater metagenome | collected 2019-01-07 | study: AquaDiva: Metagenomics assemblies of 32 groundwater samples
CACTCGCTTATTTTTTTATTTGCCTCTTCCGATTTAAGACCATTAAACTTCCCTGAATCAATCAAAAAGCCTACTTTTATATAAGCTGATTTAAGGACCGGGCAAACAAGAGCCGGGTAATTCGGGCAAATAACAATTTTTACCGGCAAATTATATTTTTTAGCGAAATCCCAGTCTCGTCCATCATGCGCGGGGACGGCCATAATAGCCCCTGTGCCATACTGCGCAAGCACGTAGTCGGCAATAAAGATGGGGACATCTTCACCATTCGCGGGGTTAACCGCTTTCACTCCTTTCAACTCAACTCCTGTTTTCTCTTTTCCTTCAGCTGTGCGCTCAATGTCACTTTTCTTCTTTGTTTGTTCAATATATCGCACAACTTCATCCCAATTCTCAATATTATTTTTCAGATGTTCAAGAAGTGGGTGTTCCGGCGCAAGCACGCAATAGGTACAGCCAAACAGAGTATCAGGTCGTGTAGTAAAAACTTTTATAGACGGCGCGAGTGCTTTTAGAATCTCTGGCTCTTCCGGTGCATCAAAATGTGGCATTTGCGCTTCTACTTTTTCTGCAACGATACCGAGCGTTCGCTCAAGATTTTTTGCCTGCTCATCAGAAATTGCGAAGTCGTGCACATCATGGAGGGCATTTATAAATCCGCAGTTTCTTATAATTTTTTCAGTGTCAAAATTCCAGTCAAATTTGTTCTCAAAATTTCGCGCGTGGTCTTTGAAGCGGGGGTCAACAAACCCGCCAGCTAACACTAAGCCCATGATTTTCCGATTCAATTTCTCAACAACCTTCATCGCTACAACAGCTCCAAGGGAGTGACCATAAAGGATTGTATTCTCATCATAAGTTGTTGCAGATAGAGCGTCTGAAACTTGTTCTTCTTCACTTGGTGAATCGGTTTGAGTAAGTTGTGGAATCACAACGGAATGACCTTTTGCCTCTAGGTTATTTTTCAACCAAAGATATATTGGGTCCGTCTGCTTTCCCGTAAACCCGTGTAGCAAAACAAATTTATATTTTCTAGCAATTGGAAAAATAATCTCCACCCCCTCGCTTTTTCCAATCCAATTCCTCTGCGATTCTTTGATGGACTCTGGCCAGTTGAGCGCATCCAAATCCGAAAGTAATCGCTCCGCGTAGTCGGTAATTTTGAGCATCCACTGACGCATTGGTTTTTTTTCCACGACCGTTCCGCATCGCTCACACTGATTTCCTTCTAAATCCTCGTTCGCAAGCCCCGTTTGGCACGAAGGACACCAATTAATCGGTTCGTATGATTCGTAGGCAAGCCCCTTTTCAAAAAGTTTCAAAAAAATCCACTGCGTCCATTTATAATAATTCGGGTCGGTGGTGTTAATTTCCCCGTCCCAATCATAAACAAATCCAAACATTGCCAACTGCTTTTTGAATCGCTTAATATTTTTTTCCACCGCCAGTCGCGGATGTATTTTATTCTTTATGGCAAAGTTTTCCGCCGGCAAACCGAAAGCGTCCCAGCCCATTGGGTGTAAAACGCCATAGCCCCGCATTATTTTATAACGAGCGATAATGTCGCTTCCGATATAACCGCGAGAATGTCCTACATGAAGCCCCTCGCCCGAGGGATAAGGGAACATATCAAGCGCGTAAAATTTTTTAAGTTTCCGCTCATTCTTATAAATACTTTCTTGTTCCCAAATTTTTTGCCATTTTTTATCAAATTTTCTGAAATCTGTCATTCTTGCTTTTTTAATTTAAAAGTAACGGAAAAGTTAAGTTTGCCGTCAAGCGCGGAAATATTTGAAAGCGGCAAATTAATGTCTTCCGCTCCAAGTTCGTCTTTTAGTTTATTTTTGAAGTCTATTATTGAGTTTTCGCCCGAGGCGCCGGCGTTGATTAAAATCGGTTTTTCAAATCCTTGAAAAGATATTCTTTCCATGGCGATTTCCGGGCCGGCAGTTTCTTTTAATTTTTCAAACAGCGGCGCGTTAGAAGACTTTTTACTCTTAGCTTCTGAAATAATCTTAATATTAGAATTGAAAATTATTGCCTCTTTTTGAATATTTTTTAATTCTTCGGATTCCGCGTCGCTCATTTTGCCAAGAAATTCGCTATTTTTAATTTTATTATTCTCATTAACGACAAACAAATCAAAAAGAATAAAAACAGCGACAAAAAAAGTTAGGGCGGAGAAAATAATGTTTCTCCAAATCTTCGCGAAAATAATGATTTGCTGACGCTTAAATTCCGTTTCCGTGCCCGGCCTGATCAAGCTGATAATCGAATCCTCGTATCGGGGAATTAATCCCCTTAGAGCCGACCCGTAAGCCGAAAGCCAATATAAAGATAATCCCTTCTCGTTTAATAAAATCAACTTCTGAACGTCAATATCAAAATTGTCTTTAATAATTTTTATTATTTCATTTTCCAGAAAAAGACTTATCAGTTTAAAATTTTTAACGGCTTCTGGAAAACGCTTATCTATGTAATTTATTACTCTTTGGGTTTCCCTTATTATTAAATCATTGAATTCCCGCCTTGGAATTTTTTTGTCTTTATCGTTTGGCCAATTTACAAAATGGTTGAAATACAAATCGCCGTTCTTTATAAAAGAAAAGCTTAAGCCGCTGATGTTGGTGCGGATGATAACCGCTTCTTGAATTGATTTATCCCGCTTGATTAATCTGCTTATTGCCAAAGACGGCGTCTCAACGGCGACAACGATGAAATTAGTTTCTTCCAGACATTGAGCGTATTCGCTGACTAACGAGTTTTGAATAAAGGCTCCTAAAAATTCCATATTATCTTTTTCGCCGCCGCTCATCATCTGCCAATCATAATTGGCTTCTTTAAAATCTATGGGGGAAATCGTTTGAAGGTTCAATTTCGCCGCCTCTTCCAAATCCAAATCGTTTATCGCGGGAATATCAAATGTTTGAAAATAAACGTTGTTCTCGGGAATATTCACCACCGCGTAAATTTTTTCTTTTTCATTCGGATTTATCATTGAATGAAGCTTTAAAAGAACCGACTTAAAGCCTTCATGGTCTTTGATTCTGCCTTCTTCAATAACGCCCAATGGCAATTCAACAAAGGCCTCTGTTAATTCGCTCCCTTTTACAAGAATGAAGCGCGCGCTTATTTCTCCGATTTCCAAACCGCCGATTGGCGGGGCGGGATAAAGAAATTTTAAAAAACGCGTAATTTTCATAAGGAGATTTCTTTTAGATATTCCTGTTTAACTTCGCCGGTTAAAGAATCAACGTTTAAAACCGTTTCCAATTTCCTTTTTTTTTGAGAAGCCGTTCCCAAAGAAGTTATTTTATATTTCCCGCTTCCGACGCAGACATCTTTACAGACATTTATTTCAACGGAGCCTCCGCTTGCGGAAAAACCGTAATTTCCTGAAGGAAAATTTTTGTCTCTGATTATTTTTAAGACAATATCGTTTATGCCGCCATAAGCGACAACTAACGCCTGGGCCGACATTTTCGCCCCAAAAATACTTTGGCCTGAAAAATAATTTATGAATAATCCGGCTATTCCTATTTCAAATATAATTCCGCCTATAAGAAGAATCATCGGTAAAGCCGCGACGGCTTTATTATTAATTATTTTTATCGCCATCAGTCTTTATTTGAGGCTGGGAAGGGGGTTGGGAAGATTGAGGTTGCGATTGCGGCGCCGGCGGATTTTTAAGCGATTTCAAAAATTCGCTGTCTTCTTTTAATTTAGCTTTCCAGACTATATTTTCCGGGTTGACATAAATGGCGTCTTGCGGGCCCCAAGCAACCTCATCAAATTTTAAAATACTGAAAGGGTTTTGACTGTCTTGAGGATTTCTCTGAAGAAGCCATACGTCGGATAAATGAAACTTCGGAAAATAATTGACCTTTCCAAAATAGATATCGCCCGTATTAAGATAAATAGCCCAATAGGGTTTATTATCTCCCGACTTTTGCCAATAAATAGCCACGCCCAAGGCAATTAATAAAACAACAACCAATACTAATAAAATTTTATTTAGTTTAGACATAATATTTTTATGGACTCCAATTAATTATAATATCATCGACTCGCGGAGCCGCGGTTCTACCGCTATCGGATTCTAAGATTATTTTATATCTTAAGTATCTATGATTATTATGATAACTCAAATTTATCTTAATGGGAATACTGACCGAAGTCGCGTAGTAAGTGGAAGAAGAACCGTCCGGGCCTTTATAGTCCCATGGCCCGTTCTCGCTATTGGAAGAAGTTATCTGAAACTTGACGCTCGTTCCCAATGGCTGATTCCCCTGCCACATTATGGTGTTTATGGAAACGCCGCCGATAATTTTAGTGTCAAAAATGCTGGATATTAATTCCGCGCTCACCGAAGGCGTTGACCAATTGGTTTTGACTTCATAATTAGAACTTGGGCAGGCGCCGGTATTATCGCAACTGAAACTTATCCAGCCGATTATATCGTTCCAAGCCCAGCCGCTGAATTTACCGTTGCTGGTATTAAACGTAACTTGATAAGTATAAGAAGAACCCGATGTTCCGCTGTCAAAACTTATCCAGCCGATAGAGTCATTCCAGGCCCAGCCGGAAAGATAGCCGTTGCCGTTATGCGAAACTTTAAAATTACTGGTCCCGCAGATATTGCCGTTAGGCGTAGAATTGCAATTTAAGGCAATATAACCGACGCTTGAATCCGCGTATCCGATTAATTCGCTGGAAGTAACATTAACGTTGTCCGTGGAATTAAAATCTATCCAGCCAATTACGTCGTTCCACGCCCATTTTATTTGAGGATGAATATTGGTGGCGGCATAAATAACATGGCCTAAAAAATAGACGGCGGAAAATAGAAATAATAAAACTGAAAATATTTTTATTTTGCTCATTGAATTCATATCTTTAAAAATCCTCAATGGTTATTGAGCCAGAAGTGGCGGAATCTATTTTGTTTGAACTGAAAAATTTATCATTAAAATAATCTACCGGGCCAGTTTGATTATTCCCCCCGCTCCAGTTAGTTTGAGTCGAAATTATATTTTTTTTCCTGGTTAAATATAAAACCTTATTAAAATTTTTATTGCCTTCCCACTGAATCGCGACGGTAATCTTCTGGGTTGAGGGGTCTTCTTTAATATAAGAAGCTCCTTGTTCGTTTGAACAAGCCGTGGCAGCGTTGTCGGTAATATTGCCGAAACCGCAAGAATCGCGATTAACGTTTTCAATGGAAAAATAACGGGTAAAAGAACGGTTATCAATTGTTGTGGACGTTGAACCGCCTACAATGGCGAAGACCGGGCCGTTGAACGATAAATTAAATCGCGAACTTTGCCCCTTTTGAACGCCCGGACAAGTTCCGTCCGGCGGACAATAAATTTTATGCCAGTCCGACTCGGCAATAACGGATAAAACATCCAAGTATTCCTGAACCAATAAGTCGGCCGCTTGGGTTGTTCTTAAATCAGAACCCTGCCTTAAAAACAAAGACGTGGCGCTGGAAGCGACGCCTATTAAAATTCCGGCAATAGCTAACCCGATTATAATTTCCGCGAGAGACTGCCCTTTGTTTGTGTTTTTTATAAAATTAAAAATTTTTCTCATAATTAGTATTAATATTCTATTTTGCCGTTGCCGCCGACAATGATGGTGCTCGAAGCCGACGAATCACTGCTTAGAAATATTTTAATCGTTGCCGGACTATTTGGCAATCCGCTAATAGGGGAAAAGATAACCGTTAAACTTGAGTTAATCGGCGGATTTTCAAATTTTATTCTTGATCTTAAAAAATTCCTGGAAACGGCGGTTCCGGGGTAGCTGGCGCCGGAAAATAATTCGTAAAAACTATCGCCAGATGACGGATTTTGAAAGTAAACTCCCCAACTACTGCCGGATTCTTGAGAAATTGCTCTGTCTTGAGCATTACGCAAAACAACCGCCATTTCTTGCGTCGTTAGTTTAAGGTCTTGGTAAAATCTTACATTTGAAAAACTGATAAGGCCTATTGTGCCGATAATTACCGCGACAGAAACGGTTATAAGCAATTCAAAGATGGTAAAACCCCGTTTAGAAATTTTTTCAAATTTTATATTTATTTTATTCATAATTAATTATTGAGTGAATTGACCGACTAATTGATAAATCGGAATAATCACGGCCATGGCGATAAAGGCCACAAGTAAACCGACAATCAAAATAATAACAGGCTCCAATATAGAAACGGATTTTTTAAGAGAAGCCTCTATTTCTGATTCATAGAAAATCGCCAAAGTTTTTAACATCGTATCAAGATTGCCGGTTTTTTCCGAAATCGCTATAAGATTGACGATAACTTGAGGGAAAACTGTTTCGCCCTGAAAGGCCTCGGAAAGCGTCATTCCTTTTTTAATCTTTTCTCTTGAAATTATTAAAATAATATTTTTTAATTCTTCGGAACCGACCGCGCTGGCCGTTATTTCCAGAGATTCAATAATCGGCAGTCCCGCCTTAAGCAAGTCGCTTAAAGTAGAAGCGAATCTTTGAATCGCCATCTTTTTCAGGGTTTTCCCGATACCGGGCGTTCGAACCATAATTCTGTAAAAAATTTTTCTGCCGACAACGGTTTTTGAAAAAAAATACCAGCTAAAAATTATAATACCCGTTAAAGAACCGAGGATGAGCCAGACATAGTCACCGACAAAATTTCCTATAGAAAAAACTATTCTGGAAAAAAGCGGCGGTTCAACCGATCCTCCTTCAAATACTTTTGAAATTTTCGGCAAAACAATCGTCAATAAACCCAAAAAGACGACGGACGAAGCGGTTAAAAGAATAATCGGGTAGGTTAGCAACGCCTTGATTTTATTTCGGAAATCATACTCTTTCTGCAAAGAAACGCTAAGTTCTTCAAAAACTTCTCCTAGTCTGCCGGAAAGTTCCGCCGCTCTTACTAAATTGATAAAAGTAGGGGAAAAATTTAAGCTGTGTTTGGCGAAAACTTCATAGAACGGCTGTCCTTTTATCAGCATTGAGCGCATTTCCAAAAGAATCGCCTTAAGCGCGGGTTTTTCTATGTCCGCCACTAAAATATCAATGGCTTTCAAAATATCGGTTCCGCCCTTTAAAAGAAGGGCGAGATATTTTGTAAGGAATACTTTATCGCTTATTGTTATGGATTGACGAAGATTTAAACGGCCGAATATTCCGGTTTCGCCTTTAATGATTTTTATAGAGATGGGCTTCAGTCCTTTGTTTATCAGGTGTTCCAACACTTCCGCCGAGCCTTCCGCCTCTATGTTTTCTTCCACTATTTTTCCATCCGAACGCGAAGCGATGTAATGAAAAATCATAATTTATTAATATTCATAGCTAGGTTTTTCCACGGCCATTACCTTATTAAAGGGCCACAATCTAAGTCTTACGATTCCTATAATATTATCTCTTTTAAGCGAGCCCCAACTTCTGGAATCAAAGCTGTAATTCCTGTTATCGCCCAAAACAAAGTATTCCTTTCCGCTTAAAACAACTTCGTTGAAGTCTGATGTTTTAAATCCTATCGGTAAATATTTTTCATCAAGAGGAAAACCGTCGGGATTCGCGCCATTAAATATAAAAACTTTTCCGTCTTTTGAAGTCAATTTTTCATTAGGCAGACCTATCACTCTTTTAATGTAATAAATGCCCGGGTCTCCCGGATATTTGAAAACAACGGCTTCTCCTCTTTGGGGCTCTCTGAATTGATAACTGATTTCATCAACAAGCAAATAATCGCCCGAGGAAAAATTCGGCTCCATTGAAGCGCCGCTCACCAAAAAGGGCTGGATTAAAAAATAACGGATAATAAAAACCGCGATCACCGCGACCAATATCGCTTCAATTATTTCCCAAAGAGAATATAAAAAAGATTTCATAAATAAATATACTAACTATTAGAATTATTCTATAATAAACAGAATGAAAATCAAGGTTAAGATTATTGTCGGTTTGGGAAATCCCGACAAAGAGTATGAAAAAACTTATCATAATGCCGGATTTTTGGCCGTTGATTTTTTTGCCGAAAATCCTCCAATTTCCAATTTCCAATTTTCAATTTTCAAACTGCTAAAAAGCGATGTTTATATGAACCAGTCGGGAAATTTTGTGAAAACAATTCTGAATAAATACAAAATAAATCCGGAAAAATTACTGATAGCTCAAGACGACTCGGATATTGAAATCGGAAAATATAAATTATCTTTTGGCAGAGGGAGCGCCGGTCATAAAGGAATAGAATCAATAATAAAAAGCCTTAAAACAAAAAATTTCTGGCGATTGCGAATCGGCATAAGAAAAACAACAAAAGGGGAAAGGCCTAAGGCTGAAGATTTTGTTTTAAAAAAAATAAGCGCCTTTGATTACAAAAAATTGGAAAGCGTTTTTAAGGAAGCGAAAGCGATAATCAATAATGATGACAATTAGCAAAATAAAAAACTTTCTTTTTGAAAATCAAAGCGTCCGTCAAACTATTCTTAAAAATACTTTTTGGCTTTTTTTCGGCGAAACCGCCGGCCGACTGATAAGAATGGGGGTTATAATTTATGCCGCCAGAACGTTGGGGGCGGCCGGTTGGGGAACTTTTTCTTACGTCATCAGTCTGGCCGCGCTTTTGACAATTTTCTCCGATTCTGGCTTAAGCAGTGTTTTAACGCGAGAAGCCGCGAAGTCCCCTGCCGACCGGCTGAAATTTTTCTCAACGATTTTTTTTATAAAAATTCCTTTGATAATTATCAGTTTTTTTATTATCGTCTTGGCGACTCCCTACATATCCAATATTCCCGTCTCAAAAATCCTTATTTTTACGATTGCTTTAGTAATAGTCTTTGACTCGTTAAAAGCGTTTAGCGTTTCAATGTTTAGAGCGACGGAAAAAATGGAACTGGAGGCGGCGTTAAATATTCTTACTCAATTCATCATCGCGGTCGCCGGAATCGCGGTCTTATGGTTTATTACTTCCGTGGAGAGCCTTGCCGCCGCCTATGCCTTCGGCAGTTTTATCGGGCTGGCGGCAACCGCTTTCCTGCTCCGCTCTTATATAAAAAACGTCGCGGCGCATTTTGATAAAAATCTCATAAAACCGATTATCAATTCCGCTTTGCCGTTCGGCTTGGCCGGCATTCTTGGGGCGGTGATGATTAATACCGACACCGTAATGCTTGGCTGGTTTCGTTCGGCGGGAGAAATCGGATTCTACGCCGCCGCTCAAAAACCGGTACTCTTTTTATATGTCTTTTCCGGCCTAATAGCCGGGGCGTTATTTCCGGTATTTTCACGACTTGCCGGTAAAGATATTATCAAGTTCCGAAATGTTATGGAAAAAGGAATCAAGGCGGTATTTCTTTTGGCGATTCCTTTCACTATCGGCATATTGATTACCGCCGACCAAATAATAAATATTCTTTACGGCCAAGAATATCAGCCGGCGGCCATCGCTTTAAAAATTCTTGCCATTACCATAATTACCACTTTCCCGATGAGTATAATTAATAATTCCTTATTCGCTTACAACCGCCAAAAAGAGTTAATTTATTTCTGGGTTGCCGGCGCTTTGGGCAATGTTTTTTTTAATTTAATTTTTATCCCGATTTGGGGCATCGCCGGAGCCGCGGCCGCGACCGTGCTAACCCAAATTATAGGCAACAGCCTGATATGGCGCCGAGTAAAAAAAATAAACAATTTTTCAGTAATGCCTCATTTGAAAAAAATTTTGGCGGCGTCGGCGCTAATGACTTTAACGGCTCTTTTATTAAAACAGTCCGACGTGAATTTTTTTCTTATAGTCGCCGTCGCCGCGCTGGTCTATTTCGGCGCGTTAACGCTGATGAAAGAAACACTGATTACCGAAATAAAAGAAACTCTAAAATTGACTTAAAAGAATTTTCTTTTTATTATGCCTTATTAATCGCTTAATGCTTTTATTATGAAAAAAACCAATGTTGCCGTTATCGGACTCGGATTCGTCGGTTTGCCGACGGCAATCGCGCTCGCCAAGACGGGAATGAAAGTTTTTGGAATTGATATCTCCAAAGAAAGAGTCAAAAAAATCAACCTCGGCAAAAGCTATATAAGCGAAATACCGGACAAAGAGCTGAAAGAATCGCTGAAAAATTTTTCAGCGACAACCGACTGGTCGGTAACTAAAAAATCTGACGTTATTCCACCAATATCTTGACAAATATCTCCATTTTCATTCAAAATATCTCCTTCAACACCAAAAACAACTTCTACATCATTATAACAATTTCTCCATCTTTTTAGCAA
>ERZ1292623.5352-Hain-H51-01um-R1-5352-length-10266-cov-3_pt1 | contig 10266 bp, 12 predicted proteins | sample MGYA00564398_ERZ1292623 | MGnify/ENA primary metagenome ERZ1292623 (study PRJEB36523, sample SAMEA6512633) | groundwater metagenome | collected 2019-01-07 | study: AquaDiva: Metagenomics assemblies of 32 groundwater samples
GCATCCATCTGTTCCTTAAATCAAATAAATTTCCTCCTACCATATTTTTCTTTAGTAAATTATAATCTAAAGCGTCAAACTCAGCCCACTCAGTTATCAAAACTAAAGCATCTGCTCCTTCTGTAGCACCATATTGACTTTCAGAAAAGTTAACCCTCTCACCAAAAACTTCCCTAGCCTTCTCAGACTTAGGATCATATACATTTACACTAGCCCCACTTTTCAAAAAATGATTAATTATTGGAATAGAAGGTGCATCTCTCATATCATCAGTATTGGGTTTAAAAGTAACTCCCCAAACTGCAATAGTCGGATTTTCTTTTCCTAGTAATCTAATAACTCTTTCACCGCAATATTTCTTATGCATCTCATTAGATTTGTGTATTCTCTCCAGTAAATGAGGGATATATCCATCCAATTTAGACTGTTCAACTAATCCTCTAATATCTTTAGGAAAACAACTTCCTCCATATCCTGCACCTGGATAAAAATACTTACTGCCTATCCTATCATCAGAACCAACCATTTTCCTTATGTTCTCCATATCCGCTCCTCCTGTTACATCAACTATTCTTGAAAATTCATTAACAGCTGCAACTCTAGAAGCTAGTATTGTATTGGCAAATAGCTTAGCCAATTCGGCATCAGCAATAGACCCTCTCATAATACTATCTTCTGCTCTAACAAAAGGATGATATAATTCCACCATTAATTCATAAGCCTTATCTGAATTAGTGCCAATTAATATCCTATCAGGCCTAGAAAAATCTCTAACAGCACTTCCTTCGGCCAAAGTTTCAGGATTAGAAACATAATCCCAACTGACTCCAGAATTTCTAATTTCTCTATTTAAAATATCGGTTAATATTTTATATGTTCCTTGTGGTACAGTGCTTTTTCCAATAATAACTTTGTATCCTTTTGATTTATTTAAAACACGTCCAACATCTTCTGCTGCCTGTTTTAAATAATCCAGTTGAAACGATCCATCATCTGCGGAAGGGGTTCCTACCGCAAGAAATATCAAATTGGAATCTCTAACCTCTTCGATATCGCTACCAAATCTCAGATTCCCACTTATTACATTTCTTCTAACTATTTCTTCTAGACCAGGTTCATAAAAAGGCATCTCTCCTCTTTTGAGTTTATCAATTACCTGCGGGTTTTTATCAATACAAAGAACACTGTTTCCCCTATCAGAAAAACAAGTACCTGAAACCAATCCCACATAACCCGTACCAATCATTGAAATTTTCATCTTTGTATACAAGCCCAAAGAACAGCCATCTAGTTAAAAGATTATCTATTTAGTAATATATAGTTTCCAACAAGCTTAAAACCCTCCATTTTCTCAATATTTGATGAAACCAGAAATGAAACCTCTCTTCAAAGAAAGAATGCAAAATTTACTTCCAAATAAAGAAGATTTTGAAAAATTCGAGAAAATAATTCATATTAGTCCTAGAAATTTTATTCGTTGTAATACTCTAAAAAATTCAACACAAGACCTTTTGCACAGATTAAATAAAAAATGGTCTGTCTCTCAACCTTTTCCTTCTTATCCTGAAATAATGTTAATAGAATCAGACCTTCTGCCAGGAGAACTAGGAAATGCAATTGAACATGTTATGGGATATTACTATGTACAAGAAATTTCTTCCATGCTTCCTGTTTTAGTACTAGATCCAAAACCAGAAGAATTAATTTTAGATCTTTTTGCCTCTCCAGGATCAAAAACAACTCAGATAGCTGCAAGAATGGAAAACAAAGGAACAATAATTGCCAATGAATTAAAAATGAATCGTATAATTGTATTAGCCTCTAATTTAGAAAGATGCGGCGTAACTAATACGATAGTTTCAAGAAAAGATGCAGTAGCTTTCTGTTCAAGATTTTCAAACACTCAGTTTAAATTTGATAAAATACTCTTGGATGCACCATGTTCAGGTGAAGGCACATTACGTTCAAGTTCAAAAACATTTGAAACATGGAATCATAAAGTAGTTGACAAACTATCAAGACAACAAAAAAAATTCATGGCTATGGCTCTAAAATGTTTAAAGAAATCAGGTACACTAATCTACTCAACCTGTACTCACGCACCAGAAGAAAATGAAGAAATAGTAAATTTTGCATTAAAGAATTTTCCAGTTAAAATAGAATCTATAGAATTACCTCTAAATTGCAGACCTGGGTTAACCTCTTGGAAAGAAGATTCATTTAGTCCAGAATTAAAAAAAGCATGCCGTATTTATCCCCAAGATAACGATAGTGAAGGCTTTTTCCTATGTAAAATGACTTTATTAGAGGAAGTAAAATGAAATTCATATATCACATGTCTCCAGAAAATATGAAAGGTAGTATATTGTATCCTTTAAATCAATTAAAAGATATTTATCCTTCTTCCTATAAAGAACATGTAAAAAAATATGACAATAGGAGATATTTACTAAATGAAAAAGTGCCTTTTCTCAATTGTCTTTGGAATGATGTTCTTCATTTAACTGCAGTAGATCCATTTAAATTAAAAGAAACTTTAGAAGAAATAGGTTTCAAACCACCAACAAGAAAATGGTTTAAAATAGATCCTAGAAAATTAGTAAAAGAAGATATCATAGTCTTCCTCTTTGGAAGAGCAACCAAAAGTCAACCAACTAGAAAAGATTATGAAAGTTTTAATATTTCAAAATTAAATAAGTATGGACATATTGGTGAAAAAACTATTAGATATTATAAATCTTGTCTAAAGAAAAATCAACGCCCTTTATTATTCCACTATATTCCACATATATTATATAAGGGAAATATTAAAACCAGTAAGTTAGAGGTAATAACTGCATGATGCCTCAGTTTATAAAATCCTCAGAGAAAAAAAGAATCATAGAAGAATTAAATGATAAATTTGGAATAGAAAAATTACCCTATCTCTTAATAAAATCTGGAAAAGAAAAAGTAAGAGCATTTTCAGGAAATTTATCTAAAGAAGAGATTCTCCAGATAAGTAGATTAACAAACATAGAAACAATTGGAGTATATTTCCTTAAATACGAAGATCAATTAAGATTAACAATAGATGCCCTCCATCTCCTAAAAGACCAAATAAATAAAAATATTTTAGAAATAAATGATCTAGAGCTCCATGATTGGCTTAGAGGTAAAGATCTTGAAATACAAGTTCCCCAAGGACCAATAATACTAAAATATAAAACAGATTTTGTAGGTTATGGAAAATCAACAGGAAATAAAATCTTTAATTACGTTCCAAAAGATAGAAGATTGAAAAAGTAATTAAATTATAATTATTCAAAGCTTTTTGAACTTATAAATAGCCTTATAAACTAATTTTTCCTTAATTAATAATGAATAAAATTTATCCAATAATATTGGGAATAATATTAATATTAGTTTTATCTATAACTATATACTATATTAAAAGCGGCAATTTAGCCAATGATAATCTAAATGTAGGATCCAATAAAGAGTCATTAAATATGCAAGTAGTATATTATTTTAATTTTTGGGGAGGGGGAGAGAATCGTATATCAATAGATGAAAATGGCCTAGTAAAATACGAAGCAAAAAACCCTCCTAATAAAGAATGGGAAACAAAGTCGATCCAACTCAACGATAACGAAATTAAAGAGTTAAAAGTTCTTCTGAACGAACCAGCAATATTCGCACTTAACAATGAATATTATTGTAAATCAACTTCAAGTTGCGGTACTGATTATTCATATGCAAGCCTAAAATTTACAACATCGGACAGAAACAAAGAAATTTCTTTCGATGATTCAACCATATTACCTCCTAAATTGAAAGAGATATTTGTTTATTTTAAAGATTTAATAAAAAGATTCTATTAAAATTTAAGCCCCTGCTAAAGCCAACTCTTCTGAATATCTCGGACTAATAACATTCTTCGCCCTACTCTTTACACCAGTGTATTCACCATGAATATAATCTGCAATTCTTTCATACCAACGTTTATTCTTAATTCCTAAAGCCTCATTAGTTCTATACAAAGTTCTTTTCAACATTCTCTTTTGAGCTATTCTGCTTAATCCCTCATAAGCAAATGTCAGTCCAGGAATGTAACTTAAAACACCTTCGGCAATATTCATTATTGTACCTTTAACATCTCCAGTCTTAGCTCCATAAGCAATACTTCTTGCCATTTCTGGTGCCTGCGTTCCTAAACGTATTTTCTTTAGTAATAATCCGCTAAGCATGAATGGTGCCAAAGCAGGGTTGCTTAAAGAAGCAATGGCAGAGCCATAAAAAACTAAATCTCCTAAATATCCAGTATATTGTCCAACCCCTGCAGCAGTTGAAGTTACTCCTCTCTCAATATAAGGATTGTATCTACTATGTTCTTCGCCTGCAATCTCTTCAAGTTTTCTTTTATAATCGCTATTTCCTTCAATTTTCTCTCTAATTGCAGGAGAATATTCTATCACTTTCGCTTCTAAATCCTCACGCGTTCTAGGCAATTTATTAAACATATCTCTAATGCTCATTTTTTCCTCCGTTATGATCTCTAAATATATATGCCAAATCCAAAATACCTATAATTTTCCCTTCTTTAGTTACAGGAATAGTATGCATTTCATGTTCAACCATTTTCTCACAAGCCTCTTCATAACTAGAATGGAGATCAATTGTTTGTACAGGTTTACTCATTATATCTTTTGCTTTTGTATTATGAATATTTTTTTCTTCAGCAACAACCCTATTATTAATATCGAAAGCAGAAATAACCCCTAATGGTTTTAAATGATCATCAACAACAAGAATATGTCTCTTTCTTGTATCTCTCATTATTCTTGATACTTCTAAAACATTATCATCTTCATTACATACAACTGCATCATGCAATTTACTTAATTCTATCTTATGACTCATTGTACTTCATCTCCATCAGACTTTTTAATTTTTTGCTTTTTTAGTTTACTAATTCCCTCAAGAGCCTTTTTCCCTATATAAGCAGGAATCGTAATAGGCAATAAAGTCAAAGATGTAAATCCATCATATAATGGTCTAGGCATAAATAATTTAGAAATTCCCTTAACAGCTACTGCAGCAGCAATTCCAACTCCAATTGGATTAATAACATAATCAACCCAATTTTTATCATTGAAAGGTTCAATAGAAACATCTTTTCTAATTTCAGTTTCTGTGTTATCTACTCCCTTCCTATAATCTGCAACATTTTCTTTCAAGTTTTTAACTTCTCCTTCAGCCAACACCTCCCTACTCTTTCCAATAAGTGCCTTAAACAAGTTTATCTTATCATCAACTTTGAAAACATGAGTTTCTGCTTCATAAGTCCTATCTAGCTGTGTAATCAAAGAAACAATATGACTATTAATTTTCTTATTTTTCTCTAAACTTTCTTCTTTTTTCCCTAATAAATAACCGCACAATTCTTTAACAGTATGTTCGTGCTTTTCTCTACCATCATAAAACTTTCTGGCTTCTCTTACAATTTCCTGTAATTGAGGTAGTCCTTCACGAGCAGCTTTAGCATCTCCAACTTTATTCATAAACCAATCATCAATTTTCCTAAATAAACCTCTGCTAGCCTTATTAGCTAATTCATCTCCAGCAGCAGTATATTCAACAATCATCCCATTTAACTGAACAAATAATCTCTCTGTTTCCCTGGCAATTGTTTCATTTAACTCATAATCTGCACCAAGTCTCTCAACTAATGAAATTCTTTCATTAAAATAATCATCCAGAATTTCCTTAGCACCTTCATTCTCCTTTGCCGTAACAGCTATAATTTTCAATGCTTCTTCCAAATTCTTAACAGCTTTCTGTCCATCACTTCCTCCGATAATTTCACCACCAGTTCTATACATATGCCTCCCATGTTTAGCCCCCTCTATAACGCTAAGCATAAAATCAGGCATATGGCTAAAAGCATAAGCTCCCGCCCCAGCTAAAACTGCAGTAGAACCAATTTCTCTAGTGATAGGTTTAACTGTACCTTTCCCATAATTAATCATTGAGGTTACTACCCTTGTAGAATATTCTCTCAAATATCCTCTTCTAGTCTGTCCTTTTTCCATATTTTATCTAGGCAAAACTTATATTTAAATCTTTCTAATGTAACCTCTATATAGTTATAACATTAAACAAAGAATTGAAAAAAAAAGATAAAGAAATCTTTTTAAAATACCCTTCCCACAAAGATATATGAAAAAAGAGATAATTTTAATTATATTTTTAGCACTTGTCATGCCTTTAGTATCTGCAGGTCTATTTGATTGGTTAAAGGAAAAAGTTCAATTGGCTCCAGCTCAGCCCACAGATGTCAGAGTACAAGTAAGAAATATCGCTCCTACAATCGAAAATATTAATTCAATTCCCGCAGTTAATCTAAATCCTGCTCCTTCAACAACATCAGTAATATTCACATTTACAGCTAGAGATAGAAATAGTGCTGCAGATTTAAACGATGCTACTGCATCAGCAAATTTCTCAAAAATAGGAGAACAAACAAGAACTTCTCCTTGTACTTTCCAATCACAGCCTAACAGCAGAGAAAAAATATATCAATGTACAGTAAATATGCAATATTACGACGATGCAGGAACATGGAGTATAGGAGTAAATGTTCAAGATCAAGGAGGCTTAGTAGCCGCATCATCCTCATCAACTTTTACAGTTAATCTATTAAGAGATATAACTCTCTCACAAGCAACAATAAACTTTCCTTCTGTAGCTCCAGAAGATGTAGATATAATCAGTACCATTCCAACAACAATTGCCAATAACGGCAATTTTGAAGTTCCAGTAGATGGAAATATAAGAATAACTGCTTTTGATCTTCAAGGAGAAACAACTCTTTCAGAAATAATTCCTGCATCAAATTTCAGAGCAACAGGAAATTCAGGAATTGCAACAGTATGTTCAACAGGAACTCCTCTGGTAGATTCCATTGCAGTTTCAATCCCATCTACAATATTACCTAGAGGCCCAGCAGGATCAAACACAGAAGATATAACAAACTGTATAACTTTAGTCCCAATAGGAATAAGCAATCAATTCTATTCAGCAACAGGAGGTAGAGCATGGATAATAGGAATCTAATTTTCTCTATAATGCTAATATTAACTATATCTAATGTATTTGCATTAGGTATAAATTCTCCTTATTGGAAAGATAATCCTCTCAAAATGTATCCTGGAGAAACAAGAAATATTCAATTTACATTAGAAAATAGTATTTCAGAAGAAAAATCTGCAGAAGCAATAGTTTCTCTTATAGATTCAAGTGGAATATCTGAAATAATTGGAAAAACTGAATTCACAATTCCTCCAGGATCAAAAGACCAAAAAGTAGAACTAAGAGTATCTATCCCTGATAATGCCGAAATAGGAAAAACATATAATATAAAATTTTCTATCAAACCCTCCAACACTCAACAAGAAGGAAATATTCAAGCAGTAATCGGCTATGATGTAGAATTTCCTGTAATTGTAACAGAAAAATCACAAATTCCAATAGAACCTATATCTACAACTAAAAAAGAATCAAAAGTTTATATACTTATACCAATCTTGGTGGTACTAATCATAGCCATAGGAGCACTATACTATATTTATAGAAAAAAATCAAACTTAAACAATATCTAAAGATAAATGAAAAGATATATTTTAATCTTAACAATTTTTATTATTTCAGCTGTAACCTCACAACACTCATTAAGTCCTTCAGAAAAAACAGGAGTATTTCTCCTTGTCGATAATGAAGCCCCAATAATACTAATTCATTCTCCACAGCCTATAGCCTACAACAACGCAAGCCCATTATTGGTTAATTTCACAGTTATAGAACCCTCTCTTGATTCAATTTGGTATTCTTTAAACTCTGAAAACAATATATCTATCTCCTCGCAATTTTATCTCTCTCTTCCAGAAGGAGATTATAATCTAAAAATTTATGCAAACGACTCTCGTAATAGACAAAACTATTCAGAAGTCAATTTTATTATAAATAATTCTGTTCCAATCCAACCTCCTTCCCCACCAGGCGGAGGAAGTTCTGGCGGGAGTAGTGGAGGCGCAGATATAGGAAATATAAGGCCTATTGAAGAAGAATCAAAAACTCCTTTAGATGATATAATCAAACCAGAAATCAGAAATCCAGATGAACAAAAAATAAATATAAATTTCCAAACAAATCTCCTATTTTTAATATTTTTAATATTTTTAATAATTATAATTATCTTAATAATATATAGATTTATAAAGAAGAACAACAAAAAACAAAAATGGAAAAGAAAGAGATAGAGCATCTAGAAAAGGCAGGTAAAGCGGCAAAACAAGTTATAGAATATGCCAGAACAATAATAAAAAAAGATATGCTTTTATTAGAAATTGCTGAAAAAATTGATGAAAAGATTTATTCTCTAAAAGTAAAACCTGCTTTTCCTGTAAATCTTTCAATAAACGAAATAGCTGCTCACTCAACTCCATCTTATAATGATGAAACTCGCGCCCACGGCCTATTAAAGGTAGATATAGGAGTGCATATAGAAGGACTTATAGCAGACACGGCATTCACAATAGATCTGGAAAACTCCAAAGAAAATCAGAATTTAATAAAGGCCGCTGAATCAGCAAGAGACTCTGCATTGTCAAAAATAAATCCAAATACCAAAATTAGAGATATAGGTGCAGAAATAGAAAAGGTATGCAAATCATTTGATGTACAACCAATCCATAATCTATCTGGACACTCTATAGATCATTACGAACTACACGCCGGTATAACTCTCCCCAACTTTGACAATTCTCAAGATCAAAAAATGCCTCTAGGCGTATATGCCCTAGAACCTTTCACAACCCTCAAATCCGCTTCAGGATCAGTAAGAGATGGAAAGCCCTCTGGAATATATCATTTAGAAAAAGCAGGCCAAGTAAGAGATAATTTTGCTAGGGAGGTTTTAGCATTCATCGCAGAAGAATACCAAACACTTCCTTTCTGTTCAAGATGGATTCATAAAAAATTCGGCACTAAGGGACTTCTTGCATTAAGACAAATAGAACAAGCAGGACTTCTTCACCACTATAACCAATTAATTGAAAAAACAAATGCAAAAGTAGCCCAAGCAGAACACACCTTCATCTTAACAGCAAAAGAAAAAATTATTACCACTCTTTAAATAAATACCTTTTTATAATCTAAATCCCGATAAATTAAATGCCTAAAAAGAAAAATAAAAAAACAAGTATTTCCTCTATAAATAAAGAAATAAAAATAATTAAAAAAGAAGAGGAAAATATTGAAAAGAAAGTAAATAATATTGCCCATGAAGAAAAAGATATTGAAAAAGTAATTGTAAAATTAGGTCTTCTTAGTCTAAGAAAAAAACATTTTCTAGAGTTAATACGTGCAAGTGCAGGAGCATTTCTTGGAGTAGGAATAGGAAGAGGTCTAGTTGGTCTTGATAGTGTTGCAAAAGCTCTCCCCTGGATGAACATTATAGGAATTCTCGTATTTATTTTAAGCATTTCCGCATTATTAATATATAAAAATCAAAAAGAAAATAACGAAAACAGTAATAATATTATATTAGCAAGAAAACTATTCTTCATATATCTCATATCAATAACAATAGAACTTATTTCTCTTATATTATTTAACGTTCAAGTAGATTCTCTAGAAACCCTACTAAAAATAATAATTGTAGGCTCATATACTGCAATGGCAAGTGCAATCACTTTCTCCTTAAGTAAATAATGTTTATCACTCTAGTCAGATAAAATTTTCTCATAAAAATTTAAATACTAATTATTTTTTATCTAACTATGCCAAACGTTAAAGAAGCATTCAGAGGCGATTTAAAATATGGAATTATGTCTTCATGCATTCCTTTTCTTAAGTTAGAGCAAGTAGTAGATTGGGCAAAATCCATCCCTGGAGTTCAAGCAGTTGAATTAAGTGCTGTCGATTCTGGAGGCAAAAGAGCATCAGATAAAGAGGATCATGTTGCAAGCCATCTACCAGTTTATGATTTTATAGCTGACCCTAAAAACGTTGCAGAAAAATTCGCAGAATCATTTAATAAAGCAGGTTTAGAGGTAACTCTAGGAAATTTCGATAGAATTCATTCAGGCGAACCTGCCGAAGAAAAAAGAAATCTTGATTATATGTTAAAAGTAATAGATTTTGCAGCAGCTATAGGTGGCAAAAAAAATGATGTTAATGTTGGAATGTTTTGGGGTTGGGACAGAGCCAAAGGTCTAGAAGAGA
>ERZ1292623.5353-Hain-H51-01um-R1-5353-length-10265-cov-6_pt1 | contig 10265 bp, 8 predicted proteins | sample MGYA00564398_ERZ1292623 | MGnify/ENA primary metagenome ERZ1292623 (study PRJEB36523, sample SAMEA6512633) | groundwater metagenome | collected 2019-01-07 | study: AquaDiva: Metagenomics assemblies of 32 groundwater samples
GAAACCCTTCGCTGAGTTAACGGGCCAAAGCCAGCCACACCGCATATTTCTTTGTATTTATCGTAAACCTCGCCAGTTTCGATTTTATTAGATGTAGCTGGCATTTCAAGGATTGCCATGAAAACAGCCTGTGATTGCTTTGGCTGGACTGCTACGATTTCCAAAACCCTGTCTTTTTCAATTCTATCTTCTGCCTTATCAATATGTTCTGGTGTAATTCTGCTGGAATTTTCTCTTTCTGCAAGTTCGGACGCCACCCTTAGCAAGTCAATAGCCCGCCTTGCATCCCCATGTTCTCTAGCAGCATAAGCAGAGCATTTTTCCAAAACACCTTCTGCAAGGATATCTGTCTTGAATGCCAGCTTGGCCCTTTCTTCCAGTATTTCTTTTAATTCCATTGCATTATATGGAGCAAATATGATTTCCTCCTCGCCAAGAGAAGATTTTACCCGCGGATCTATGTTGTCCAAAAACCGCGTATCATTTGAAATTCCAACAATAGAAACCTGCGATTTCTTCAGGCTTGAGTTAATTCTTGTCAAATTATATAGGATTTCGTCGCCAGCCCGGTCAACAAGCCTGTCAATCTCATCCAAAACGAAAATAATGGTCTGCTCTGTTTCATCAATTGCAGTCAGGAACAAGTTGTAGACTTCGTCTGTAGGCAGGCCTGTTGAAGGAATTGCCTTTCCTAGTGCCCGAGCCAGCTCTGCAATAATTCGGTACTCTGTGTCTGCGATCTTCTTCAATTTGCAATTAACATAGATTGTTTTCAGTGGAATAGTCCTGCTTGCAGCAGACTCAATCAGTTTCTGCAAGACATACTGCGTTACAACAGTCTTGCCAGTGCCTGTTTTGCCGTAGCAGAACATGTTTGATGGTTTTTCCTTGCGAAGAGCGGGTGCAAGAATTCCGGCGAGCTGATTTATTTGGTTCTGCCTGTGGGGAATTACTTTCGGCGCATAATTCTGCTGAAGTGCCTTTTTGTCCAGAAAAATCGATTCTTTTTTCAGAAATGATTCAAAAAAGTCTGTTAGTCCTGCTTGGCCAGCCATTTACACCTCCATGCAATCTTCGCGCAGTGCGCGATGTGTGTTAAAGCGAAATTACATTTTGAGATTGATTTCGCAAAGTTCCACGCAACAAATGCGTTCTAATTGCAACAAGAGATGCAAATGAAACGCTAGTATATAAATTTTTATTTTCTAGACAGAGCCCTTTGTTGCGCATGGAAAGTTTTTAATTTGTTTTTAGACATATTAAATAAAATAAATGTTAGTTATTGTTTTTTATCACATATTTGGAACTATAAATCAAAAAATAAACACTCAGACCTGTTTGCTTGGAACTCCATATGAAATGAAGGGGTAGTTGAAGCTATATTGAAAGTTTATAATATGACTTATATATATTATATTATTTATATGAAATATATAATAAATATAATAAACATAATAAATAACATACTGAAACTGATTTTCTCTGCCGCGCTGGCTTGGTAATTCATTCACAGGCAATCATTCATAGGCAAGCCAAACGCGCCTCTGCCAAACAATGAGCTGGAATGTGATCTGCATGACAACAATTACGCACTTAAATCGCGCCAAACACCCAACCAATTTAAATTAGTATTTCCAAATGAACTCAAGGGGAGACTGGTTTTATTGCAATAAGGAATTTCCTATGAGTGCATTTGCAACGCATGGAATTATATATTGTGTGGAAGTTTTAAAGGAATGGAATATTTTACAAGAAAGGAGGCTAAAACTAGTTATTTGAGCACTTTTTACTAAGTTTTCATGAAGTTTGAAAAACATAAGCTGAGCGAAGCTCAGCTGTGCCGCGCAAATCAAAAATCTGCTTTGGAAGTGCGGGCTAGAATATTTTCAAGCAATCTTGGCAATCCTGGATGGCTAAAAGAGTTTTGAACTAAGGCTGGCCGACTTTGAATGTAAGTTTGGAGATATTTTAGTTTTGAAAGAATTTAATCCAGAGATAAAACAAGTCATAAGTAGGGTTTCGGAAAAAGAAGTTACTTATGGTTAGAAAACAAAAGATTTCTACCTTTAGTCAAAAGAAGAAGCCAATAAATATGGATTTCAAATAACTTGAATTTGCCACAGAGGAGCAAATTCAAGGGATGGAAAAATGCGCCGCATTTTTTCATAATTCAACTGAAATAACTAAAATATGGCTTAAATCTACGCCTTCAAATCCTTAAGCTTTTCATCGCCTTTTGGCTTTGCATTTGGCCCCAAGGCAAAAACTTTTCTCTCGACGCCAGAACCCCAGCTGAAATTGCCTTCAATTCGTTCTATTCCTTTGCTTTCGAAGACGCCGAGCTCAACGCCTTTCTTTAGGTGATAGTAAATTGATCTTAAGGAAGCATTGCCATAAACTTTTCTGAAGTGCTTGTACAAGTCATAGCCATGAATTTGGCCAATTACCGCCAAAATTTCAACCATGTTGTCGCGTATTGCAGAACCTGGCAATCTTCCTCGTTTCTTAACCATTTCAATACAATATCAATATTGTTATTATTTAAACCTTACGGTTGGTGTTTTTAATATATTTACTCTAGAAAACAGTTAGGTTTTTAAAACAAAACACTGTTTTTGCGATGGGTATTTACGCAAACACACAATAATTCTTAAACTAAATCCTGTTAGGTTTTGAAATGCCAGCCTGCTCAGAAACTATTCAGAAGTATTTTGATGAACTTCAGGCAAAAACAAATACGATTTATGAGATTGCCACAAAAGCAAGGGCAAAAGGCCATGATCCTGAACGCGTCGTAGATATTCCGCTGGCCAGCACAGTAGCCCAGCGCGTTGAGGCTCTTATTTCGTCAGTAGCTTCACAGCTCAGAGGCTCTGGCGTTGCGCAGAGAATAGTAGACTTGGAGAAAAAGCACGGGCCCGGCGACTGGAGAGTTGCTTTGGTTGTTTCGCGGGATGTTGCACAGGAGAAATTCTGCAAATTCAAAGACGTGCGTGAAGCTATTGAAGTTGGAATAAGGGTTGGCTTTGCCTATGTAACTCTTGGCGTGGTCTCAGCGCCCCTTGAAGGCTTAGTTGAAATAAAGCTGAAAAAAAGAAAAGACGGCAAGGAATATCTCGCAATGTATTTTGCTGGCCCGATAAGAGGTGCTGGCGGGACTGCTTCGGCAGTTTCAATAATTATTGCGGATTACGTGCGAAGAGTTTTTCCTATTTATGATTACGACATCACTGATGAGGAAGTCAAGAGGTATATTGTTGAAATTGATGATTATTGCACAAAAGTTGCTCACCGGCAGTATGTGCCGGGGCCAGAAGAGCTGACTTTGTTTATGAAAAATGTCGGGATTGAAATAACAGGCGATCCAACGGAAAAATACGAAGTCTCGCAATGCAAGCACCTGGAACGAGTTGAGACTGACATGATCCGCGGAGGGATGGCGCTGGTTATTACAGAAGGCCCAACTTTGAAAGCAGAAAAAGTCTGGAAGCAATTATCAAAATGGGGAAAGGATTTTGAGCTTGAGCGCTGGAATTTCATGAAAGATTTTATCGAACTAAAAACAAGGCTGCATTCTGCAGGCGCAAAAACAGATGAAAAAATCAAGCCAATTGATTCATATTTGAGAGACCTTGTGGCAGGTAGGCCTGTCTTCAGCTATCCTCTTCAGCCAGGAGGCTTCAGGCTAAGATATGGCCGATCAAGATTGACAGGCTTCGCATCTACTGCAATCAGCCCGCTTACAATGCAGCTTCTTGGAGGTTATGTAGCCACAGGCACACAAATCAAAACGGAAAGGCCAGGCAAAGCAACTGTTTTCACTCCTTGTGATACCCTGGAAGCGCCGATTGTGAAATTGAAGGACGGCTCGGTTATTAGGCTTGAAACCGAAAAAGAAGCAAGGCAATTGAGCGATAAAATAGAAAAAATCTTATTTTTGGGTGATATTTTGATAAGTTTCGGTGATTTTTCTGAAAATGGACAGCGATTAGTGCCTTCCGGCTATGTTGAAGAATGGTGGATACAAGATGCAAGGAAAGCCCTAGCTTCTGCTGAAATGCCTGCAGATGTAAAAGAAACCCTGCAGAAATTAATTGAAAATCCGAAACTATCTGCAAAAGAAGCAATCGAGCTGTCTGAAAAATTAAAAATCCCACTCCACCCCAGGCATACTTATTTTTTCAAAGAGGTAATTCCAGCAGAATTATGCGCATTGTTCGCATGGCTGGCCAGAAATCCAGAGCTCGAAAAACAATTTGATAAGGAGGCAAAACTAATTCTGGAAAAGCTTAGCTGCCCGCACAAGGTTTTGGATGGAAAATTAGTTTTCAGCCAAGATGATATGGATATTTTGAATTATATTCTCTCGCAGTACACCGCATCTGCTGCGCGGTTCGCGCCAGCCCAGCCAGAAATGTCTGCAATTGACTTTATTAATTCATTTTCAAATGTAAAAGTAAGAGATAAGGCAGGCACTTATATCGGATCAAGAATGGGCAGGCCAGAGAAAGCAAAAATTAGGAAACTCAAAGGCAGTCCTGTCGGCTTGTTTCCTGTCGGCAAGGAAGGAGGCAGGCTAAGAAGCTTTCAGGCTGTTCTTGAGGCTGGCGGAACAATTACTTCTGATTTCCCGATTTTTGAATGCGAAACATGCAGGGCAACAACAATTTATCCTGTCTGCGAAGTCTGCAATAACAAAACAATCAAGATGCGCCTCTGCCCTCTCTGCAAGAAAAGAACAACAAATGAAAAGTGCCACACTGAAACGCAGGGATATGAGAGAAGAAAAGTAAACATTTCTCATTATTTAACAGCTGCTATGAAAAAAGTAGGAATGGAGCAGATTCCGACATTAATCAAAGGTGTCAAAGGAACTTGGAACAAAGACCACATACTCGAAGATTTTGCAAAAGCACTTTTGCGGGCAAAGCACGGCATAACTGTGAACAAGGATGGCACAATAAGATATGATATGACTGAATTGGGCGGAACACATTTCAAGGTTTCAGAAATCGGAGTAACTGTCGAGCAGATTAAAAAACTAGGATATCTTTTTGACAAGGACGGCCTGCCAATGGAAAATGAAAGCCAGATTTTCGAGATGCGCCCCCAGGATGTTGTCATTCCATGCTCTGCTGGTTCTGGGGACGAGCCTGCAGATGCTATTTTAATCAGGATTTCGAATTTCGTTGATGAATTGCTTGAGAAGTTTTATGGACTGCCGAAATACTACAATGCGAAAAAGCGCGAAGACCTGCTCGGACATATTGTCATAGGGCTGGCTCCTCATACTTCCGGCGGAATTGTCGGGAGGGTGATTGGCTTTTCAAAAACACAGGGATGCTTTGCCCACCCATACTGGCATGCTGCCCAAAGAAGAAATTTTGATGGTGATGAAACATGTATTATTTTGGCGCTTGATGCTTTCCTTAATTTCAGCAGGCAATTCCTGCCTGACAGGAGAGGCGCAAAAACAATGGATGCACCGCTGGTTCTGACAACTGTCCTTGATCCGACTGAAGTGGATACAGAAGCACACGGAATAGATGTTGCAGGACAGTATCCTATTGAGTTTTATGAAGCAACACAGAAATATGCCTGGCCATGGGAAAGTCCCGTAGAGCAAGTAAAGTCAAGGCTGGGCAAGCCCGCCCAGTATGAAGGGTTGAAATATACGCATGAAGTTTCTGATATGAATGAAGGGGTTTTAGTTTCTGCTTATAAATCAATTCCAACAATGCTGGAAAAATTAGAAGGGCAGATGGACTTGACATTAAAACTGCGCGGAGTAAGATTTGACCATGTCGCAAGATTGGTTATTGATAAGCACTTTATCCGCGATATCAAGGGAAACCTCAGAAATTTCACAGGGCAGGAATACAGATGCGTGGCATGCAATGCAAAATACAGGCGCATTCCTCTGAGTGGAGTCTGTTTTGACTGCAAGGGCGGAAAATTAGTTTATACTATTGCAGAAGGCACGATTAAAAAATACCTCGATGCATCTATGAAATTGTCGAAATATTGCCCGCCATATATGCAGCAAACAATGGAATTACTAAGCAGAAGAATAGAATCAATTTTCGGGAGAGATTTGACAAAACAAATCGAATTAAAATCATGGTTTGGAACATAGATAAATATATAATCTTTGTTTTAGTCGGACTAATTCTGGCATGAGATTGAAATGCACTGACGGCACATTGCACAGCGTAGAGGACGCTAAGGCTTGCCCGAATTGCACTCTTGCTTTGCCTAAGCCAATTCTACATTCTTTGCTGGCAGGGCGGGATAGAGTACGGACTCCAAAGGCCAAGCCTGCCTATGGTGTTGGAAGCCTTGTTGATGAATGCCTTCGCAAGGTTTACTATCGCTTGACAGAAGAGGAGATTCTCGATTTAGATAAATTATGGACTTTTTCACGCGGGCACGCAATACATGAGTTTATCACACGGACTTTAACAAATTCAGAGAAGGAGGTTTTTGTAAAGAGGGAGTTTGCGAATTTTGATGTAATTGGTTTTATTGACGCGATGTACGAGGATACTCTTTACGAATTCAAAACAACAACTTCAATTCCAACAGAACCGCAGTCCCACCACGTTCTTCAGGCGCAGGGATATTTTTCAATGATTTCGCCAGAACAGCAGGCAAAGATAAATAAAATCAAAGTAATTTACCTGAGCTTGCAAAAGATTAAGGTTTTTGATGTGCCCAAACGCGATATCATGCCTTTGCTAGAGGGGAAGGCAGCGATATTAACAAACGCGCTGGCCAAGAAATTGCCTCCAAAACGGGAAGTCGGCTGGATTTGCAAGTACTGCGAAGCATATGATTTTTGTTTTAATAGGGATAAGGAGATTGAATAATTATAAGAAATAAGCCACCACAGGAATAACTAAACAGCCCATTGCATGAATTCTTTTTATTCCGACTTTTGGAGCAATCAGCCCGATTGCAGTTGACACTGAAAGCACGAGCCAGCCCAGCCAGCCTGAAAACAGGCCAACAAGTGCAATGATAAATAAAATTATCCCAATGGAAAGTTCGCGATATTTTATCTTGCCTATTTTATTTGCAAAATACTTTCCCAAAACCATTACCAAAAATACTGAAAAGCCAACCGAAGCAAAGCTTGCTGCAATCAAAACCAAAAATTCGTAATCGCCAATCGTCAGGAATTGTTTCATGATTGCAATAACACCAGAACGCGCCTTGTTTATTAAAAATAAAGTTGTCAGGATAAATAAAACTGAAACAGTGCTTATCCCGCCAGTTATCGTGAGAAACTCCTCTCCTGATTGTTTTCGAGAAAAAGTCTGAGCAAGAATTGTGGCCTGCGCAGAGCCAAGTGCAGGCAAGACATTCATCAAAGCAGAGCAGACCACGCCCTTAATATGAGTCAAAATATTTCCAATATAAAAATCAGATTCAAACTTCTGCACAGGAATCGTATTTGTGTTCTGCGTGCTGAGTAGCAGTCCTGAAATGCCAAATAACCCTGCTAATAGCGGAAACAAAGGCTCTCTCAAAGGAAGATTATTCAAAGCCAGCAATCCTAAAATACCCGAAAGCAAAAATACGACAAGAGCCCAAACTACCTTTTTCAATTTTGCTTCAGATAAAATAAAAAATACAGTTAAAGAAATAATAATTGGCACAATAAAGTATTCTAAATAAGAATATCCGTGTTTGACAAATAAAAAGAACAAGGGCAAAGAAACCAATCCAATCAAGTACGCGCCGATTCCGCCAGCCACTGTGAGTTTCAGCGCTTTGTATCCTTCGCCGCGCATCAGCATCTTGTGCCCGGGCAAAACTGCAAGAGCAGTCTCTCCTTCATCAGGCGCTCCGAGAAAAATAGAAGGGATGTAGTCATGAAAACTGTGTGAAATCAGCATCGCAATTAAAAATACCCCAAGCGCAAGAAGAGAAAAGTGCGCGGTGAGCAGGGGCAGGCCTGCCAAAAGCAAAGCGGCAACTGTGTTTACATGGAGCCCTGGCGTAATTCCAGTAATAATTCCGCAGAGAATTCCAAACAGCAGAGCAAGAATTATATCTAGCATTTTACGCAGTAAACTTCGCTGGCAACCAATTCCATAGTATCTTTGTATTCCGAAACTTTTCCTTTTGCAGCTACAATATCGCCTTCCTGCAGAGGTTTTGCTGGCCTGCCGAACAAAACAACAGACGCAGTAGTTTCATTTTCCTGCAAGTCGATAAAAGTAGTTGCAGTTGTTATGGATATTTTTGTAATTTCGCCTTGGATTAGAACTGTTTTTCCAACATTTTGCTCCAACTCAGAGAGTTTTATCGGCAGGGGTGCCAACAGGCTGGCAGTTAAAATTAAAATAAATATTCCAGCAACAGCCCAGGCGAGAGAAATCTTTATCAATGTCCGGTCTTTCATGAAAATCTAAAATTTCCACAGTAAATAAATATTGGTTTGCTTGAATACATATTTCAGCTCAACTTTCCAGCAAAGCAAAAGTGTTTTAAATGTTTTTTTCTGCTTGATGGCATGCTATTCATAATATTCAGCATTCTGGATGTTCTGGCAGGCTCTGCCATTTTCAGTCCTGCTGTTTTCAAAATAATTTCCGGAATAATATGGGCGTTGGCGCTAGTTATTTTAGCCAAAGGAGCTTATTCAATACTATGCTCGTTTTCAGCAGGCTATTTTTTTGAATGGCCTGGTGCGCTGGACTTGGTTGCAGGGGCATGCCTTCTCCTCCTAGCAGGAAACATAGTTAGCAATTCGCATCTGATTGGCGGGATTTTCCTAGGAAAAGGGCTGTATTATTTTGGCAGATCTGTTTTGGGTGTCTAGAAAGGCTTAAATTATGGGAAAATAAAATGAAGCCATGGCCACAAAGACAATTATTGGATTGGTTGGCATGCCTGCCTCGGGCAAGACAAGCGTTGCGGAATACATTGCGGAGAAAAGCAAAGCCCTACATGTAAAAACGCATGATTTTATTTGGGGTTTTTTGAAAGCAAGGGGAGTCGTACCTGACGAAGAGACAAGCGAAATGGCTTCTTTGTATGTCTGGGCGGAATACGGCGACATTCCGCTAATTCGTTGGGTTGAAAAGCAGATTTCAGCCTCAAATGCCAAAACAATCATTATCGACGGGCTCAGAACAACAGAAGAAGCGCGGGCTTTCAAAGACAAGTATCAATACCATTTTCACATTGTGGCTGTGCTGGCCAGGCCAGATATCAGGCTTGAGAGGCAGACTAAGCGCGCAAGATTCGGAGCATTGTCAAAAGTAGAGTTTCGGATGCGCGATAGAGAGGAATTAAGGCTCGGAGTGGGAGATTTAATTGCAAACGCAGAGCATTATATTGACGCAAACCCCGGGATAGCCAAAATACACTTACAAATAGACTGCCTAATGAAGGAAATCAAGGTTAGGTAATTGTTTAAAAATGTATAGAAAAGTATTTATTTAAGCAAAAAGGGCTATTGCCATCAGAGAGGGGCTAAAGCCCAGGAAAGACATGGCAGACGAAAAAAAATATTCACGGCAATTGGTTGGAAAAATCGTAGTATCAAAATCTGGCAAGAAATTCGGGCTTGTCGGTGACTTGATGTTTGAAATCAGGACAGGCGAATTAATTTACTTGGTTCTAAACCAGCCGACAGCATATGCACTTGGCCTTGAGCTTGAAAAATCAAAGGACGGCGACATGCTGATACCTTTCAGCTCAGTAATGGCATCCGGTGACTTTGTTGTTGTAGCTGAAGAAGACATAGTCTGATTTCAGCTAACGCAACCCTTTAAACTTTTATCTTTTTCGTAGTTTCATGCGAGCATGCATACTAACGACATCTTTTCCTGCTTACGAAGGGCATTTTCAGAGCCCGTTTATTGCAGAGCTGGCTAAGGCTATGTCTAAGGTCGCGGATGTTACAGTTATCTGCCCAAGATATAAAATCAGCAGGAATTCCCAAGAAAATTTTGGCAATGTCAAAGTAAAGCGTTTTACTTATTTTCCCAAAAAATTCCAGACGCTTACAGAAGGCGGAGGCATGGCAGCGAATATGGAAAAAAACATACTCGCATACGTCCAGTTGCCTTTTTTTCTTCTAAGTATGTTTTTCAAACTAATACGTGAGATGAAAAACTATGATGTCATATTTGCACAGTGGGCTTTGGCTGGCATGGTGGCTGTTTTTGCAAAATTCTTTTTCAGAAAGACAGTCATACTTACAACACGCGGAGCTGACGTAAACATGTCGCTGAAAAATCCAGTTTTCA
>ERZ1292623.5354-Hain-H51-01um-R1-5354-length-10264-cov-6_pt1 | contig 10264 bp, 20 predicted proteins | sample MGYA00564398_ERZ1292623 | MGnify/ENA primary metagenome ERZ1292623 (study PRJEB36523, sample SAMEA6512633) | groundwater metagenome | collected 2019-01-07 | study: AquaDiva: Metagenomics assemblies of 32 groundwater samples
TCATCCTCGCGCACGTACGGGAGCGCCGTGCGCGCGCAGCCCGCCGCTGCGCGCACGACCAGCCGCCGGTCTACGCCCAGCCGCGCGGCAACCCACAGCATCCAGTCCCCGCGCTCGCACGCCGCCCATGCTGACGCCGCGTCACTGCGCGCGCCCAGCCACGCCACGGCCGGCGGGCATGGACGGAATAGTGCGATGCGCTCCGCCAGGGTCGCGGTCACTGCGCCGCCTTCCCGTCGCCGCCGATGCGCTTCTTGGCGGCGTCCAGCTCGGCGGCGAGATGGTCGCGCTGGTCGTTGGTGAGCGCGCCGCGCCTCCGCGCGCCCTGGATCGCGGCCACAACAGCGTCGATGGCCTTCTGCGAGTCTGCGTCCATAAGCGCCTTGCGGGCCGCGGTGAAGTCGAAGTCGTCGGCGTGGGGCTCGGCGGGCTTGCGCGGCGGCTGGCGCGGCTGCACCGCCTGCGTCCCCTCGGCGTCTCCGTCCGTGTCCTCTTCCGCGGCGATGCCGAGGATGGCCTGGATCGAGTACCGGCGAAGGTAGGTAAGCGCTGCGCCGCGCTTCTGCATCGAGTCGGCCGCTGGCACGCGCACCGTGGCCCACAACTCGGCACCCGACTGATGCCCGAGGACCGTCTCCAGGCTGTCCCCGGTCCACTTCTGCGTGACGGCGAGGGCGTACTTACCGAGGATCGGTCGGCAGAGCGCGAGGATGGTGTCCAGTGGAGCGTAGTCGAACGTGTAATTGCCCTTGTCGGAGCGCACGGTCACGGTGCGCGTGCGCGGGATGGGCGGGAACTCGGCCTGCGCCTTCGCCAACGCCGCGTAGAGCGCGCCGAGGTTCGGCCTATCGGTGCTCGGCGCCGGGATGCGCGTCGGCTCGCCCGTCTCCGGGTCCACGGTCCAGCGCTCGTCCGCCGCCCCGGCTTCTCTCTCTTCACTCATGGCGTCTCCTCAGAAAGCTCCCGGTGCCCACCATGGACACCGGGTCGCGCCGCTACGTCCCGCGTCCCACAAGCCGCGAGGCGGCGCTCATGTCACCCCCCGATAGGTCAACCGATGCCTCGCCTGGTTGACCGCGCTCTGCGACACGCCAAACCTGCGTGCTAGCGCCAGTACCCCGCCACCGCGGACTCCGGGCCGTGCCTTCACGCGGCGGATGCGGCGCACCTGGGCCGCCGTGAGCTTCGTGTGGCCCACGATCCGCTTCAGTTCGGATTGGCTCACCGCCGCCAAGTGGGTGGTGCAGCGGTAGTTGCCGCACGTCCGCGCGACCAGACGGCCCTTCGGCACCGGCCCATGGAACAGCAGCCACGCGGCGCGGCTCGGCTCCACCGGGGACCGGCGCTCGCCGAGGTAGAGGCGGAAGGCCCCGCCCCACGACCTGCCCCTCCAGAGCAAGCAGTCACCCTTGCGGCGGCAGTGGGTCAGGAGCCGATAGGCAGCGGTCGGGCTGAGGATGGGCATCACAGCGCAGCCTTCCGTTCCTTCCGCGTGGCCCACGCCTTCTTGCCAGCCTCCGAGCGATTCGTGCGAATCGTTGCGACCTCTGCCTCTGCGGTCGTGGCCCTGTCGAGAGCGTCGATGCCGAACAGATCGGCAGCGGCGGCCCGCGCTTCAGCTCCGATGCGCCTGTGCCTCTCGCGGAGGAAGGCGGCCAGGAACAGAAGGGCGACGGCCAGGGCAGGTGCGGCGACCATGGCGGGACTCATGCGTTGCCCTCCATCGCCGTGCGCAGCGCCTTGAAGCGCTCCAGCCAAGCAGAGACGTTCTCCGGCGACCCCCAGCATGCTCCAGGGGCCTCGTTGTAGAGGTAGGCGACGTAAGCGGGGATGACGCGCATGTTGTCGTCGTCTGCGCGGGCGCACGCCTCGGCTAAGTCGTTCTCCAGAACGGCCGTGAGGAAGTGCCCAACCGGGCACCCGTGCTCGATGTAGCCCCGGAGCGAGTCGAGCATGTGGCCCGGGATCACCATGCCTCGGAACTCGTAGGTCACGCCGTTACCTCCATCGCCGTGCGCAGTTTGAGCGCCAGCGCAACGTGCATCACGACCGCCCGCGCGTCGGCCTGCGCCCGCAGGTCCACGTTGTCCGGGAACGCCGCTGCTTGGTTGAGCACGCGGAAGGCGGCCTCCAGGGCGCAGCCGCACAGAGGGCCGCACACAAGCCTGTGGCCGCGCCTCTCCGGGTCCGGCACTGACAGCGCGGTGGCCGAGAGGTAGGGCCTCTTGCAGCCGTCGCAGCGGTCCAGGGTGGCGTGCGTCACGACTGGACCACCCTGACGGCCTTGCCGCCATCGCAGCGATAGGGTACGCCCGCCTCGATGCCGCCCTCGCCGACATAGACTTTGGCGATGCAGTGGCGCCGACCGTCCCACCACTGCAGAAGGAGGATGCCCCCGTCGCCCGCCGTGGCCGTGCCCCCGACGCCCGCCGTGGCCGTGCCCATGTCGCCCGCCGTGGCCGTGCCCATGTAGCCCGCCGTGGCCCTGCCCCCGCGGCCCGCCGTGGCCGTGCCCATGTCGCCCGCCGTGGCCGTGCCCATGTCGCCCGCCGTGGCCGTGCCCCCGACGCCCGCCGTGGCCGTGCCCCCGACGATCTCGTGACCCGGCGCGCGGGCCGCGAGGTAATCGGTCGCAGATTTCCGATCGCCGCAGAAGACGACCACGCCGCGCGGAAACTTCACTTTGAGGCCAATATCGGCCCAGGAGCCATCAGGGATCTCGACTACGAGCCAGCGAGCGTTCGCATCCCACGAGAGCAGCTCGCCATCTCCTTCCCCCCACAGGAGTCCATGGAGCCCGCCGCCGCAGACCGGATCTGGGCTCCAGTCTGGCGCGGCCACCGGACCGGACTCCGGCCAGCGGAAGCGACCGCCATACGAGGTCATATCCGCCGCACACGTCCGCAGCACCAGCGCGCTCACGACTGGCCCTCCGCGATCTGCGCCTCGACCATGCCGATCCCGCACAGCCGCTTCATCTCCTCCGGTGAGAGTAGGATCGTGGTCAGCACGCCGCCGTCACTCTCGATCACCTCGACGTAGATTCGGGAGTGCAGCGTGTAGAGGCGGAGGCGGTACACGTCGCCGGCCGCGAGGTCCACGATGCCGGAGAACTCCGGGGCAACACGGAGGCGAAGGGGGGTTCCTCCGTGCGCCCCGGCCGTCCCGGAGGCACCGGGAACGGAACTGAGAGACCGCAAGGTGAGCGGCGGCTTGATAGGAGCGGCCATGGCTCAAGCCTTCCCTTCGGCGGCGGCGAGTGCGATGTACTTCGCCACCATCGCTTCGTGACCAGCATGGGCATCGCCAGCGGTCGCGTAGCGGTCGCAGTCGATCTCGGTCCAGCTCGCCACCTCGACACAGCCGCAGCCGGTGTCGCTCGCCGGCTTGCCGGTCGTGCGGAAGACCATCGTCTCGAAGTCGGAGCCGTGCGGCCTCGGCGAGTAGCCTATTGGTTGCAGTTCACCGAACGGCATGTACTGGCCCACGGTTGACACGCGAACCGCGCCGACCTGCGTGTGCCGGTGCCAGCGACAGCTCGCCGCACCGATGAAGTGCCCAGCGCACCCGATCTCCACGCGACCCGCCGCACCAGCGCTTTCACTACCGGCGCCCTTAAGCATGGCCGCACACCCCAACGAACTCCGGGCGAGCCCACATCGGGTGCTTCGTTGCGGGGACCATCCGCTCTCCCTCCAGGCGATGGGTTGTGCTCACGGGCCACACCGTAGCAGGGTCGTGCCGACGTGTCAAGCGCTACGAGGAAAAAGATTCCCGGGGGCTTGACACGCCCGGTCACTGCTGCTACGGTGCGAACGTGCGAGGGCGGCAACTCATCACGCGAGTCATCGACGGGTGGTTCGACGGCAGCGTGACCGCGTGCGCGAAGGCCAGTGGACTGCCGCGCCCGCAACTGTCCCTCTATCGCTCCGGGCATCGCCGCCCCGGTCTGGACCACGCAAACAGGCTGGCCGAACTCTACGGGATCCCGACGACAGCCTGGACCGCTCCGCTGGTCGTGCGCGGGCGGCGGCGCGGGAGCAACGGGCACAGGCCGGGGCACCGGCGTTGACTTGGCTCCACGTCCTCGGGCTGGCGGTGGTCTCTGGGCTGTGGCTCTGGTGGGCGCGGCAGCGGTCGGGCCGGGGGCAGAGGAAGATCGACCTCGAACTGGCATTCCGGCGCGGGCGGTTGGAGGCGTGGGAGGAAGCCACGCGCATGTTGGACGACCACCGGCCGCCGACACTGCGGGTGATCCGCGGAGGGCGGCGTTGACGCGCGCCGACGTGCTGTCTCGTGGGCGCGGCGTGGTGATGGCGCAACTGTCCGCGCTCGTCTGGAGCGCCGGAGCGAAGGAGCCGTGGTGCCGCGTCGCCCACGCCGCCGAGGAACGTGAGGACACTGCCGATGGGGTCGGCGAGCGCTCGCTCGCGGAACTCGAAGAGGACTTCGCGCCGTTCCTCGAAGTGGGGCACTCGGGACCCCTGCAGTTGGCCAAGGTGTGCGTCGCCGCGGACCCTGCGGCTGACCCGATGGACGAGCAATTGGGTGGTCCGCCGCCAAAGCCGCCGTTGCCGACCATTCCGTGCCGACACGGCCACGTGGGGCGGTGGGGGTTCCAACGGCTGGGGGGGTACTGGTGCCGTTACTGCCTGGAGTGCAAAGTGGTGGCGGGGGAACGACGTGGCCGCCGCGCGGCGCTTGCGGCCTCGGCCCGCAGGCTCCTGCCGCTCGCGGTGCGCGGGTGAGTTGGGTCCGGGTGGACGATGGCTTCCCGGACCACGCCAAGGTGGTCCGCCTCGAAGAGTCCACGGATGCCCAGACGTTCTCGAATGCGGTGACTCTGTGGCTGCTGGCGAACTGCTGGTGCAACCGCAACGAAACTGACGGCCGGGTGCCAAAGTCCAGGCTCGGACGGCTGGTTCCGTTCCGGCCAGGGCGGGCCGCCGCCGCCCTCGTGTCGGTATCTCTCTGGCACGACGAGGGCGACCACTTTCGCTTCCACGACCACGGCGACTACAACCCGACGAAGGAAGAAAAACAGGACGACCGCGAGGCTGCGCGCCTGCGTATGGAGTGTGTTCGCGCGAACAAGCCGCCACGTTCGCCAGGTGTTCGCGCGAACATTCAGCGAAGTTCGCCAGAAGTTCGCTCTACCCCGTCCCGTCCCGATCCCGATCCGCAAGATCAACAGCAAAAGCTTCCGTCGCCTTCGGCTCCGGCCCCGGTGGCTTCGCCTACCGGCTCACCGCTCTCCGTGACACGGCCGCCGTCCGAGAAGAAAAGCGCCAGTAGGAGCAAGAAGCCAGAGCACGTCGCGGACCCGAGGCACGCCCCGTTCAAAGCGCATTTCATGGCCCGGTGGCTCGCCGCGAAAGGGGCTGAGTTCTACTGGACTCCACGGGACGCGAGGGACACCGTGCGTGTTCTGGCGCTCGGGGACAACGGCGAGATTCGGCGGCGGCTGGAGATCGCGCTGGCGGACCCGTTTTTCCTGAAAACCGGGCGCGTTGGGCAACTCGCGGACGGCTGGAATGGCTACGCGAATCAGCACGCCACCGGCCCGCCGCTCAGACCGGATGGCGGGGCAACGGCGATGCTGGCGGAGGTCGATGCCATAAAGCGCGAACGAGCGGCGAAGTTAAGAGCAAGCGAGGCGGCTGGTGGGCGAAGAGACAGCGCAGATTCCGCAGAACCGGGAGGCGGAGCGGAGCCTGCTGGGGGCCGTGTTGTTTGACGATGACTTGCTCTCCGTGCCAGCGGTGCGATTGGTACAGCCGGCCGACTTTCACTTCGAGAGCCACCGGCTGATCTTCGCGGCGATGCTAGCGCTCGTCGCCGCTGGCTCCGGCGTTGACGTGGTGACGCTCGCCGCGCAGCTTGGGGCGAGCCTGAGTTCGGCGGGAGGTCAGGCGTACTTGGACACGCTTGAGGCGGCGGCCCCCGCCACGGCGCACGCAGAGCAGTACGCCGGCCTGGTGCTTGACGCCTCTCTACGGCGGCGACTCATCCGGGAGGCGCGGGCCATAGAGGCAACCGCCCGCAACGAGCAGGTCAAGAGCGAGGAGGCGGTGTCGGACGCGCAGCGGCGTGTGCTGGACATCCGCCGGCCGGCCGGGCGCGAGGCGGTGGGGATCCGCGATGCGATGCGGGCGGCGAGCGCACGGTGGGAGGCCAGGCACGAACACCCGCAGGATGTGACCGGCGTTCCGACGGGGTTGTGGGCGGTGGACAAGCTGACCAGCGGCTGGCAACCCGGGCAACTCGTGATCATCGCCGGGAGACCTGGCGACGGGAAGACGAGCCTGGCCACGAGGTCGCTGGTGGCCGCCGCCGCGGCAGGATTCCCGGCCTTGCTGTTCTCGCTGGAGATGCCCGAGGAGCAGATCGTCGATCGATTGGTGGCGATGGAGGGCCGCGTGGACGGCTCGCGGTTGCGGAGCGGATGGCTGAGAGACGAGGACTGGACGCAGGTAGGACAGGCGAGTTCCAGACTGGCCGGCCTGCCGTTCTGGATCGACGCTGCGCCATCGCCGTCGCTGTTCGACTTGCGGGCGAGCGCGCGGCGGGTGCAGTCGCGGATCGCTGGCGGGCATCTCGGACTGGTGATCGTGGACTACGTGCAGCGCATGCCCGGGCGCGGTGGGCGGAGCCGGAACGACGACGTGGCCGAGAACGCACGCGGCTTGAAGTCGCTGGGGCGAGACATGGGGCTGCCGGTGGTCGCGCTGTCGCAGCTCTCGCGTGACTCGGTGAAGCAAGGCCGCCGCCCTGGGCTGGCAGATCTCCGCGACACGGGCGAGTTGGAGCAGGAGGCTGACGTGGTGTTGTTCCTGTACCACCAGCCGGTGAATGTGAGTGCGTGCGGGGAGTGCGGTCGGGGTGTAGCAGAGGTGATCGTGGAGAAGCAGCGCAACGGCCCGACAGGGATCGTGCATGTCCGGTGGGAGCGGGAGTTCACGAGATTCCACGACATGGCACCACCGCCGACCAGGGACTGGCACCAGGAGGCCGGGTAGATGCGCCCTCGGGTCCCGCGGGCTGGCGACGCGTGGGGGAACACGGGCGGGGTGCTGGTGAGGGTGCTGAGTGTGGATTACCGGCCTGGGTGGGGCGACGTGGTGTTCTTCCGCTACGTGGGCGCGCGGGCGGACGACGACACGCGAGATGGCGCAGACCAGATCGGCTTGTTCATGCGCGATTACTGGCCGAAGGACGCAGCTATTGGCTAGCCGAAGAGGCTCCTGGCGCGGCGGTCCCGGCGGACTGACGCAGCGATCTTCGCTCGCGCGGCCCGCTGGATCTGCTGTACGCGCTGTTTTGTGCAGCCCATGCCGTGGCCGATATCAGCTTGGCGCTCGCCAGCGAGGGATGCGGTCCAGACAGTGGCCTCGCGCGTCGTCAACTCGCCCGCCGCTGCAGCGACGGTGCTTGTGGCGACCGCCGTCGGCTCTGCGGCCAGGGCCACCGCCTCGGCGTGATGCTCGTGGTAGAGTTCCGGCACGTCGTCAGGGCTCACCGGGGCATGCGCCATGGAGCGGCCGATGCACTTTCGCGCATAGGCCAGAATCCACAGACCAGCGTAGGCACGAAAGGAACCGCGCTCTGGCCGGTACTTGCGGATCGCGTGGTACAGACCGAGCACGCCCTCTTGCACCAGGTCGTCGAGTTGGACCCATGGCTGCCGATTGAGGCGGCGGACGAGGTAGACGACGAAGCGGAGGTTGGCAGATACCAACCTACTTGCGGCGGCGGATGAACCCGCCTGCGCTCGTTTCGTGAGCGCGCGTTCTTGTTCGGCCCCCATGGGGACCGCTTCCGGCATCCCTGCGAGCAGGGATTCCAGGCTCATCCGCCGCCGCTCGCCGCCGCCGCCCAACCCATGGGCCTGGAGTGTACTGGACTGGCGTTCAGTGTGTCAAATGCCGCCCCTGGGACGGTGCATCTCTGCCCATTCTTCGAGCGCCGCCATGGCCTGCTCTTCGGTGGTGCGCTTCGGGCGCTGTGCGCGGCCGACCAGGGCCAGAATGTGCCCCGCGTAGGCCGTGACTCGGACCCAGAGGATCTGGGTGTTCGGCCGCTCAAGGAGCGGGGTGCGCGGGTATCGCGGCGGCGGGAAGAAGTCGGCCGGAGCCGAGTAGGGGATGCCGCGGCGGCGAGCGTCCGACCTGTGATAGAGGCAGAGCTGGTCCGGCGGGTAGGCCGGTTCGCGGCAGTCGGCCGCCCTGCAAATGAGCGGTGGGTTCTTCTGCCGCTCAAGGTGCGCAGCGAAGTGGCGGGCGCACAGGGGCGGCCCGTGCTCCGAGGCAGTCACCTCGGCCGGCCGGGTACAGCCCGGCGCAGCGCAGTTGGTTTCTGGCAGGATCATGGTCTGCGTCTCGGCGGTCGGGCGAGGAGGAAGATCGCGGCGAGGGCGAGAATGGCGAGCGCCTGGAGCACGGCGCTACCCCTTCCCTTCGATGAGCACTGCGGTCTCGGCGAGGACATCGTGGTGTTTCCTGGCGGCGCGCCTCGCCCGGATGGCAGCGTTCGTCTTCGCGCGGAAGTCGGCGAACTCGGCATCAGTCAACCCCGCCCGCCACTTCGCCCGCCTCTCCCGCAAGCTGCGCTTGCTCTGTGCATACCGCCGCGCGAACGATCGCAGTGGAATCAGGTGGCTCAAGTCGAACACGTTGCACGGCACCGACCCGCTGGAAACGTAGAGGCTCCACTTCCTGGGCAACGGCGGGATCTGCGCCCGCTCCCGGGCCTCGATGCGCGCCCCGCGGAGCGTTCGCGCGTTGAGCAGGAACAGGTAGCGGTCATCCTCCTTGACGTAGAATCTGAGGTGCAGGGCGCGACTCACAGCTCCGCCCCTGCGCGGGCGACGAGAACTAGCCACGCCTTCTGATCCGCGCCGGTGAACACACCCTCTCCGCCGCGCTCCCAGTGCGTCCCGAAGTGCGCGACGGCTACCCGCTTGCCGTCGCCCATGCTCACCCAGAGGCCAGGAGAACACCGGCACCCGCCCCAGCCGCAGCCGCCATCGGGCACGGAGGAGCGGACCCACCGGCCGCTCTGCACCAGCGGTGACGGCGTGGGGGCGGGTGCCACCACAACCACAGCGCCAAGCTGTTCCGCTGTGGACCGAAAGGTCGCAAGTGTCACGACTCACCTCCGGTGGCCTTGGCGATGGCGGCGCGATTCTCTCGGTGGGAGATCATCAGTGACACCCACTCGCACGCCCGGTCAACGTCCGCCCACACCTTCCGATCCATGGTGCCCGTCACCTCTTCCATGTCGCCGGCCATCGCCGACACGGTAAGCGACTGGAGCCCGCGCAAGACTCGATCCGTCAATCTAGGGGCCGCCACCGGGCTACTCCTTCCCTTCGGCCTTGGCGATGGCAGCGCGGGCGTCTGCGAGGATCTGCGCGGCCGTCCTGGTATACGACCATGTGCGCTCGCCGCCGTGGCAGTCCACCATCGCGCGCAGCGCGGCCAGTAACTCCGGCGCGGCGGCGAGGATGGCGCCCTCCTCGGTCGTGGTCGCTCGCGTGACGAGGTCTTGCGCGCGCAGTTCGTAGGGCGAATCCGCGTTGTCAGCTATCGCTTGTGCGAGGTCGAGCAGTTCGAGGTACAGCGCTCCCGCCGGCTGGGGCGGGGGCCGCCCTCTTCCTGCTTCGTAGTAGCGCTCCGCCACCGCGCTCAGTGTGTGCTTCGCCGCCGCCCGATCCTTCCCTGCGCCTTTGGATTTCGCTTTCGTGGTCACGGCTTGCTCCCTTCGATGCGAGCGGGCACGCGGCCAGCGCCACCACAGGCGGGGCAGCCGCCGATCACGCCCTGGAGCCATCCGGCCCCGCCGCATGTCTTGCAGGCCGCCTCGGCCGCCGCGACCTCCTTGGCCGTCCTGAGGCCGTTGATCCTCGCGGTCAACGGATGGGCATCGAGGTACGCCTCGCCGAACTCAGCCGCCACATGCCTCTTCCCTGCGCCTTTCGCGTTCGTCACGACTTCCTCCCGATCTTGTGGACGCTCACCGAGCAATTGTAGGGCGCGGCCCGGCCCTGGAAGTACCAGCGTCCGTCCTCGCTCCTCTCCCAGTCGGCCGTCGCACTCGACCCCCACTCTTCCAGGGTATAGGCTGCACCGTCCACAAGCTGGACCCGTTCGCGGGAGTACGCCTTTCCGTTGAGCCCCGGGCGAAGCGTGATCGTGTGCGTGGGGCGGAAGTCTGTGAGCGTCTTCATGGATTTTGGTCCTCCGTGAGAGTTAGATCGCCAGTA
>ERZ1292623.4620-Hain-H51-01um-R1-4620-length-11219-cov-4_pt2 | contig 10262 bp, 8 predicted proteins | sample MGYA00564398_ERZ1292623 | MGnify/ENA primary metagenome ERZ1292623 (study PRJEB36523, sample SAMEA6512633) | groundwater metagenome | collected 2019-01-07 | study: AquaDiva: Metagenomics assemblies of 32 groundwater samples
GCCTCGAAAACAAAAAAGGGAAGCATCAAAATAGTAAAAATTAATACCCCGGCAAAAATATTCTTAAATGAAATTTTCTTTTTTGAAAAAACTTGGGCAACAATAATTAGAGGTGAAAGGATGGCCAAAGCTAAATGTAAATCCCAAACGAGCCCGAGTAATAAACCGAGAAGAAGATAAGCTTTCTGGTGACCTTTTAATAACAGCCAAAGAGAATAAAAATACCAGACTGTCCAAAGCATAACTGGCATTGTTGGAACCACACTCCTATCAGTGAAAACTATGAAGATAGAAATTGAATAGATGAGGGCCGTAATTAGTCCATTATTTTTGTTAAAAATTCTCGAAAAAACAAAATAAAAAGAAGAAATGGAAAATACTCCAAAAATTGCCGAGAGTAAAAGTACCCCAACCGGATCCATTCGCGAAAGTAAATAAAATGGAATTTGTAAATAATAGAAAAGCGGACCAACGAATATTCCATGAGAACTCGTCTCCTGGCCGATAAGCCGTAAGTGCTTATTTACTAAAATATCTTTAATTATCCAGCTGGCCAAATCCTGATCATGGTTATACATGAACAGTTCGAGGGGTTTATAAATTCTTAAAAATAGCCCAGCGACAATAATTAATAAAATCCAATGCTTCTTCAAATAATTCATTGGATTCGTTTTCGCCTTTGCACAGTTATTCCTCCAAATTTTTCCTCGTACTCGACTTTACCGATTCCCTTTTGCCTTGCTAGCCATGCTTCGAGTCTTTCGGGATGGGGAGGGTCTACTTCATAAAGTGTGTAGAGCAAAGGCACTTGATTTTCGACTAATTTGGGACTTGTTCCTCGAAGTCCAGCGGAGCGGGACGAAGTGGGATACCATTTAAATAAATAATCGTATGCATAAGGGATTACTGGCGGCACATAAACATCAACATTAAAATTTTCTGAGTTGGCATCCAAATAAGTCCAATTTATTGCTTGTTTTTGATTTTTAAAAGCAACACTGAAAGGTCCGTCAACCTTATCACTTAACTTATAGGCTAATACATTAGCATTATTTGTAATAAAAAAATAAATAAAATAGATTACTATTAATTTACCCAGCTTGGTTTGCCAAATTACTCCCAAAGAAATTGCAAAAAGCAATATAAAAATTAAATAATAGCCAGTCAGATAATAATCATAGATATTGCCAAAATTTCCTTGAAAGAAAATTATTCCCAAACTTCCGCTGGTGAGAAACAAAATTAAAATTTTAACCCCGCTTACTTTAATGAGTTTGTTTAACTTATAAATGAAACTAAATCCAATAAAGGCTAAAATTATATTCTCTTTAACGTATCGACCATTAAAAATTTTATTTGTAAATACGTCGTAAAGAAAATCAATCTTATCACCGATATTTCTCTCTGGAGGAAGTCCAAAACTACCCTCATTTAAGAATAAAAAATTCTTAACATTACCAATTATTAAGCCTTTATTTTTAATATCAAAAGCGATTAAGGGCAATATCGTGACAAAAAACAGGATAAAAGTTAAAATTAAAAGTCTTTTTCGGGGGAAATTTTTTCTTTGGGATATAACAAATATAATCAGGGCTGGAAAATAAAACACTTCGCCGGAAGATCCAAAATGAAAAAGTGAAATTCCCGAGACAAAGGCAATCACTGGCCACCAATTTTTTTTACCTTCTGAAACTTTAAGCATTGCCAAAACTAAAAGCATTGAAATTAATAACATTGGAGTCGGGTTAGATAGCCATCTTGAAGCCATAACAATATTAAAAGAAAATGCAGCAATAATTGCAGCGATTAGTCCAGCAACTCTGCCATGAATCTTAAAACCCAGATAGTAGATGAGTAAAACCGCCAAAATTGTGGTAAAAGATAAAAAAATAGAGGGATAGATTGGATCCCCTCCACCAAGTAAATAAAAAGGGGCAATTAAATAATAATAGAACGGTCCTCGGAATATTCCGGCAATTCCAGTCGTCGGTCCGATAAAAGGAATATCGCCTTTATGCCAAATATCCGAAATGGTTAAGGCGTCTCGGCCTTGATCGTAATAAAATCCCAATAAGTCATTGATGCGATAAACCCTCAAAAAAATTCCCCCAACAAGAATCAACAAAAGTAGAAAATAAACGAACTTATTTGCCAAGATCTCTTTATTTAATCTATTTAGCATTTTCTTTGGCGAATTTGCGGGCCGTTTGAAGAACTTTTTGGACAGCTTCATCAAAAGGTAAACCCTCAACTTTTGCCCCTGAAGCATGAACATGTCCACCTCCACCCAGCGCTGCCGCAATTTTTGATACATCAAAATCATCCTTCGATCTTAAAGAAATATGTAAAACCCTTCTTTCCGTTTCCGACATTATCATCCCGAACCTTAAATCTCTCATACTACTGCCAATCATCGTTGCGACTTCAGAAGCTATTTTTGACGGTTTTCCATACCTCTTGTAAATTTCAAATGGGATTGCACTATAAAAAAACTTTAGTGTGTCGTCTTTTTTTAAATTGACCAAAAACTCTCCCCAAAATTTTACATCTTCAAATCGTTTGGATCTGAAAAGCTTGTCCGTAATCTCGCCTTTTCTGGCTCCTAACTCAATTAGTTCTCCTGCATGAACAAATATTTTCGCGTTATTTGTGAATTGAAAATATCCGGTATCAGAGATTATTCCCGCAAGCAAACAAGTGGCCACGTCGGCACTCATTTTCGCTTTCCAGTCATTAAATACAAGATATATTATCTCTGCACACGAGCTTTTCTTAGCGTCCACCAAATTAATGGATCCAAATTTTTCATTTGTTGAATGATGATCAATTACAATTATTGAAGTTTTGGGAAGTTCTACCGTTTTGTCATCTACAATCTGCTGCCAATTACTCGAGTCCGGCGATATAAAAAGATCATATTTAGCAAAATCAAACTTGCTATAGTCAACACTTTTAATAACTTTAAAATTCGGCAGAAACGAAGCCTCTTTGGACAATTGACTATTACTTGTGCAAACAACACCAACCTCCTTACCAAACTCATGGGTTAGCATAGTATACAAAGCAAGGCTAGAACCGTAAGAATCCGGATCGGGGCTACGATGGCAATTAATTAAAATCCTTTTTGCCTTTTTGATTTTTATTAAAATTATTTTTGACTCTTTGTAATACATAGCTATGACTACCTTGAGTGAATAAGTTTGTATATTAGCACGCCTGAAATTTCCCAGGAATTCTCAATTTTGGTCCAGCCGAAGTTGGCTACTTCGGCTTTTGCGTTATGGGTTGGATCGCATTTTTCAAGAGGAAGTTCGCAAACTGCAAATAGTTGGTCAGTAATCGTTTCCGGCCTTTGAGCATCAATGTCTACAACTGGCTGAAAATCTCTTTCTAAAAAGTACTGATATCCGTCTTCATAATTGCGTTCTGCAATCACTGCCAGATTAAATCTGGCTCCTTGAGATTCTTCCATAATTTTACTGGCAACGTTCATCGCCCTTTGCATTTGCCTTTGGGGAGGATGAAAAAGAAGATTCTCTCGGATATTCGGGATAAGTAACAAAACTAAGGCAATAGGCAATAGATAATAGGCAATAGTTTTTCTTACTAGCGCCTCCTGAGCTAGTCCTCCTATGAGTAAAAAGGGGGCTGCAAAGAAAAACCCAAAGTAATGATCATAAATTTCTTGCTTATATAGCGCCATGCCAAGAATGGCAAAGCCAAGCCAAGAAAAGAGAAGTTTGTATGCACTAGGCACTAGGGTATATTTTTTCCTTATTTTTATTAATATCCACCCCAACCACACAATGGTAAATATTGACACCAATTTACCCATAGTTTCATTTCTGCCTGCGACGAGTCTGGTATTCAATTTTTCAAGTAACGGATAAATCTTGGGAATCGCATTCCATGGTCGGATAGAAACTGTTTCTTGGCGCGCGCTAAAGAATTTTTTCATCGCCTTAAAATTGATCCAGCCGTGGCGAGCGTCGAAAATTACTAAAGGGGACATCAAGAAAATAAAAACTAATAAACCAATAAAGGAATACTTTAAGAAATTTCTAATTTCTAATTTCCCCGCCTGCGCCGAGGCTTCGGCGGGCAGGCAATTTCCAATCAATCTCAAATTTCTTAATGTTAGAATCCAAAATAATATTATCGTCGGAGCTAATAGTAATCCGAGGTAATGAGATTGGAGAACAAAGGCGTAAGAGATACCCAAAACAACTAACCACGATCCCACTCCGCGCGAGGCTCCGCGGGATTCATATACTTTCCATATTGAGTATATAGAAAGTAATGAAAAAAACGGCATGATATTGGGATTCCAAGAAGAACGAGAATAAATAATAACTGTAGGCGACACCGCGTATAGGGTGGCGGCTACCCACGCGGCCAGATGCCCAAACCACTCACGAGCTACTAACCAAACAAGAAATATTGCGGCCACTCCCAACAAAGCTACCATTACTGCGGGGCCGGCTGGATTAAAGTTAGCCAGAAGCAAAGCCGGCGCCATCAGATAGTAATAAAGTGGGCCCAAATACATATTTCCAATTGAGGTACCGGGCCCTATTAATATCGGATCTAGGTAAACCAAGAGTCTTCTAACAATAATTGCATCTCTTCCTTCATCTCCCAGAAAAGTCATATATTGATCGATTTTGTATAATCTCAAAAAAGCCCCAACAAAAATGATAAATATTAGGATAAAAAATTCATACTTATTTTCCGATATCCAATTCTTTATTCGTAATTCGTAATTCATAATTCTTTATTTGAGTTTTCTCCAAAGACGAAAAAGGTCCACAAAACTTTTTATGATTACATTTAGTTTCGCCCCAGTTCCTTTTCCCGCCTTCCTTGGATAATGATGAACTCCAAGCTCAACAATTTTAAATCCTGACTTATTTGCCTTTATCAAAAGTTCACTGCTAATGAAAGCCCCTCTTTCGCTTTCCAACTTAGGAATCTTATCTATGACTTTTTTTGAAATTAACTTGAAACCGCAATCGATATCTCGAACTTTCAGTCCAAAAAGAATAAAGACAATCGACTCCCATAAAAAAGTATTTACTTTTCTATAAAAAGGCACCTGCCGTGCAAGATAATACCCGATTACTAAATCTGCATTAGTTTCTCGCTGCTTTTCAATAAATTTATCTATTTCGGAGAAATCAAACTGACCATCTGCATCAGTAAAAGCAATCCAAGAATATCGGCTATTATAAAATCCACTCTTTAAGGAAGCTCCATAACCCCTATTTGAGTCGTGAGAAACTACCCTAATTCTTTTATCCTCCCCAGATAGGCTACCTGCAACTTTACCGGTACTGTCCTTCGAACCGTCGTTTACTACTATTATTTCCCATTTGTCAGAATTCTTACCTAAGACCATTTTGGCCTTAAGTACGGTGTTTTTTATGTTTACTTCTTCGTTATAGGCCGGGAAAAAAACCGAAAGCCCAGCAATTAATTTAGCCATACAAGAAGTCTAACACAGACACTTTAAATTATTCCAGCTTGGGAATATAATTTAAGTAATGGCTGAGAAAATAAAGACTTTTCTAATAATTTCAGCGTTTTCTCTTATTCCAACACTATTTATCTGGCTGCCTTTTCTCGCCAAGGTAGAAAGTTTCTGGGGTATCCCTATCCCACGAGAAGGTATGGCAACAATTGTAGCTAACTACGATGGGCCTCTATTTTTAGTTGTTGCCAAAACTTTTTATAATCCACCCGCTATTGAAGCTAATTTCTCTTTTCCTTTACCCACCCAATATTATGCAGCTCATTTCCCGTTGTTTCCGCTACTCATTAGAATCTTTTCCATAGCAATAGGTTTCCCCTACGCAATGCTTTTGGTAGTCCTACTTACTTCTATCTTGGCCTCGTACTTCTTTTATAAATTTCTCTCCCTTTACATTGAGAAAAGGAATGCTTTGTTTCTGACCTTCGTATTTTCTCTATTCCCGGCCAGGTGGCTAATCGTCCGCTCAGTTGGTTCGCCGGAACCTTTGTTTATCGCAAGTATCATTGCATCGGTCTATTATTTTAAACTGCAAAAATATTGGCTAGCCGGAATCTGGGGAGCAATAGCCCAATTAACTAAATCTCCAGGGATTCTTCTTTTTCTTGCCTATATAATTTATCTGACAATTCCTACTTTAAAAAATTTAGTCTCGGTGAAAAAGACCGAAATAAACTTTTCTAGTTATTTCAAGTTTCTGCCTATCCTTCTAATACCAATTTCTCTAATTTCAGTATTTACTATTTTTAAATTTAGCTTAAACGATTTCTTTGCGTATTTTCATTCTGGAGACAATATTCACTTAATTTTTCCTCCGTTTTCGATATTCAATTCTGCTCAATCTTGGGTAGGAACATTCTGGTTAGAAGAAATCATTTTTGTATATCTTTTTAGCGCTATCGGACTAATTAATCTCTTAAAGAAAAATGAATTTCTACTTGCATCATTTGTAGCAGTATTTTTGTTCTCTATTATATTCGTTTCACATAGAGATTTGATTAGATATAGCCTGCCTGTTGTTCCATTTTTGTTGTTGTCCTTTTCGGATTACATGCTAAAAAAAGAGTTTAAATACGTAATTGGCTTTTTGGTTATTCCAATTTATCTTTTCAGTATTTCATATATTTCCCAAAACGTAATGCCAATCGGCAACTGGGCCCCGTTTTTGTAAACGATGGTTAAATATTTTAAGTCGGGTGCCGAGAGACTGCCTCTGCCAATATTTTTTCCTGACGCCACTCGGGGAATAGTGAAAACTCTCGACTCTAAAGATTTAGAAAACCTTAATCTTCCCGGGCTATTAGTTAACACTTACCATCTTTACTTAAACCCTGGAGAAAAAACAATCAAGAAATTCGATGGGGTGAGAAATTTTATGAACTGGAAAAATGCGATTATTTCCGATTCGGGGGGATTTCAAGTAATGTCTATAGTTAAAAAATATCCCAAGATGGGCAGGATTACTGATAAAGGGGTATTATTTAAAACAGCCGAAGGGATTAGCACGCTTTTTACTCCCGAGCTTTCCATTAAATTCCAAATGGCCTTAGATACTGATCTACTTGTCGTTCTGGATGAATTTACTCACCCAAATGCATCGCACCAAGAGGCTAAAGAATCAGTCGATAGAACAATTGCTTGGGCTCTTCGATCCAAAAACGAATTTAAAAAAAATTATGCTGAAAAAAGATTGTCAAAAGTAGAAAGACCATATTTAATCGCCGTTGTTCAAGGAGGTAAATATCTAGACTTGAGAATAGAGTGCACAAAAAAACTCTCTGAAATCGGATTTGACGGATTAGGGTACGGAGGCTCGACTTTAACCGAACTAGGAAAGTTTGATTACGAAGTGGCTAAAGTTATTGCCGAAAACTCGCCCAAAGATTATCTTCTTTACGGCCTGGGAGTCGGAAAACCAGATGACATCGTGGGCTGTTATAAATTAGGGTTTCAAATTTTTGATTGTGTCTTACCAACTAGAGATGCAAGACACAAAAGGCTATATATTTATAACTCTAGTTCAATTGATAAAATCGATGTTAATTCTGAGAATTTTTATTCCTACTATCACCCTGGCAAAGAAAAATATAAAAATGATCCCAAACCAATAAGTAATGCCTGTGATTGTCTACTTTGCCAAAGGTATTCAAGAGCATATCTATATCATTTATTTAAAATTAAAGATATTTCAGCTTTTAGATTAGCATCTATTCATAATCTGCGCTTTTATACTATTTTGATGGAGAAGTTGAGAAAGGAAACTTCCAAGTTTTCCAGATGAAGAGATTGTAGACTGTATAATTAAAAGGAAGTACAAAAAATCCTATGGCTATAACTAGCATTATTTGCCTTAACTCGTCTCCCAATATTCTAGTCCCGATTCCGACTACTAATCCCTGAATAATAATCGCCCCCACACTGGTTAAATTAAATTGCAGAAACTTAACTAGTAAATTTCCTATACCTTCAATTTTCTTATCAGAAAAAGTCCACAGATTATCTAAACTAAAATTCGAAATAATCGCTAGCTCTGCCCCCAAACTTGCAGCTACCCCAGCAGGAATCTTAAAAAACCTATAACAAAACTCGAGACCCAAAGCGTTAATAATATAACCAATAAACCCCACTATCCCGAATTTGAAAAACCGGGACCTTAAAAAATCCAATGCCCTGGTTTTAACCACAAACCAAAAAGTTTTAATTGTTCCCTCTAAAGCTGGCAATTTTGATTCTCCCCATTTCCTTTCGCCAAAATTTAAAGGTATCTCGACAATCTTTGCGCCTTCTTTTCTGGCAAAATACAAAAACGAGATCTGAAATGAATATGTTTTAAGTTCTGTGATTTTATCTTTAACTTTCAAAAAAACCCAGGGTTTAACCGCCCTAAAGCCAGTTGTCCAATCGTGAATCGACCCATCCATCATAACTATTCTGGTAAAAAGATTGCCTCCCATTGAAAGAGTTTTTCTAAATAGTCCCCAATATTTGGGAATCGACCCCCCCTTTATATATCTCGCAGCGATTACTAAATCCGCTCCTGCCTCGATTTCCTCGAGAAACTTCGGAATTAAGTTAAGATCGTGTTGAAAATCCGCGTCCATCTCAATCATCAAATCAGGATTTATTTCTTTAACTGCCCAGCTCATTCCTCTAATATAGGCTCCTCCAAGGCCGACCTTTTCTTTATTTAAAAGCAAAAACAGGTTTTTATATTTCATCATTTTTTCTTTAACCACGTCTGCTGTTCCATCTGGAGAAGAATCGTCGACGACCAAAATATTCATCTTCCAACTCGCAGGAATCTTATTGAATAGCTCCCCTAGTTTATCGATCAAGGGTCCGATGTTCCCCGATTCATTATAAGTAGGAATAATAATTACTGCCTTTTGCATTACAGGTTAACTCTACCAGACGAGTCTGCTAAAATACAATTATGAAAATTGATATTCTCACTCTTTTCCCCAAAATGTTTAAAGGGCCTTTTGATGAGTCAATCCTTCGACGAGCTCAGGACAACGGGCTGGTAGAAATTAATATTCACGATTTAAGAAGTTGGGCCAAAGATAAACACAAGACCGTGGATGATAAACCTTATGGTGGAGGAACAGGAATGGTAATGAAGGTTGACATAATTGACACCGCAGTTAGCGATCTTAAAAAAAAGAATACAAAAGTTATTCTACTTGATCCGACAGGTAAAAAATTTACCCAAAGTATGGCACGAGATTTAAGTAAACTAAAACATTTAATCCTAATTGCAGGTCATTACGAGGGAATCGACCATAGAGTCCACGAACACATTTCTGACGAAATTATCTCTATTGGCGATTATGTACTAACTGGAGGAGAAATTCCTACAATGGTTTTGGTAGACGCTATGGTGCGGTTGGTTCCTGGAGTTCTATCAAAAGAAGAAGCAACTAAATTTGAATCTTTCTCCGAAAAAGGAATTCTTGAACATCCCCAATACACACGACCAGAAAATTATAAGGGCTGGAAAGTCCCAGAAGTACTCTTAAAAGGAAATCACAAAGAAATAGAGAAGTGGAGACTCGGAAAATCTTTGGCGCGAACTAAAAAAATAAGACCAGATCTTCTTAAACAATAATTTTGTCGACTGTCTGCCACGAACTACTAAATCTCATCTCTAGAACATTTTCTGTCTTTTCTACGCTTAAACCTCCACTTTTAGGATATCTTCCTGCTAGCTCTCCCATCTTTCTTGCTGTAAGCTGAGGTCTTTCTCCCGATACTTTTTCTATAAAAAAAGTTATCAGTTCATAAGGCGTGGTCGTGTTACTAGAACCTGCATGGAAAATTCCCTTATGTTTCTGGCTAATAATTTTTGCTAACGCCTTGCAAGCTTCATCGATAAAAGTTATTGAAATCTGTTGATCAGTAAATAGTGGAGGAAGATTACCTTCTTTATATTGTTTAAGTGATTTTCTCAAATAATCCAGTTTTTTCTCATATTCTTTACGTACAGGATAAATGATACGAAGAATGGTTGCCTTACTTTCAAGTCTTTCTAAAACAAGGCGCTCTGCCTCTGCCTTTGTATACCCATACCATGTAAGTTTATTAGGGTCAGTTTCAGTTGGATGGTCTTCGGTATATGGTCCAGGGTCATCCTCTGAACCAGAAAAAACATAGTCTGTAGAAATTTGTATAAAGTGGGTTTTTTGGGGATCTATTGCATCAAGTATATTTCTTACACCTTCAACATTAACTC
>ERZ1292623.5360-Hain-H51-01um-R1-5360-length-10256-cov-6_pt1 | contig 10256 bp, 26 predicted proteins | sample MGYA00564398_ERZ1292623 | MGnify/ENA primary metagenome ERZ1292623 (study PRJEB36523, sample SAMEA6512633) | groundwater metagenome | collected 2019-01-07 | study: AquaDiva: Metagenomics assemblies of 32 groundwater samples
TTTTCCCCCTGTTACCACTTGGAAGTGAATACTCTACAAGCCTTACTTATAAGGAGTAACACTTACTCTTAAGTAGTGATACTTACTCTTAAGTAGTTAGGAATATTTATATACTTATTAAGAATATGTCTACTTATGGATTTGGAAAAAATATTTTTACTTGATGAAGATATAAAAAAATATGTTGCTACTCAAAAAGATAACCTTATTTTTTTACTACGTATAGGGAGCAGTTTACATAAGGAAGAATTTACTATTAAAAGTGATATAGATTATATCTTAATTTTGGATACACTACACCCAGATTTTATAAACCAATTTCCAAATAGAATAAGCCCAGCATTAGATAAATTAAAAAAGAATGAAAACAACAGCTTATTTTATTGGAGAGTAGAACTTAAAAGCTATGAGGAACACCCTATAATAATATCTATTTATACCCTCGATAAATTCTTAAAATACACTCGTGAAAGACATGGTAACAAGATATATATTCTTAATGAACATTTGTTTCTATTAGGTAATAAAAATTTACTTGAAAAGTACAAAAGAATTTATACTCCTAATATTCAAACGGCTATAAGTGACTTAGAGACTTTAAAAAATCCTAAGTACAGAATAAAATTTTTATGGGCGTGGCGTTCTGTTGCTCTTCTTAAAAATAATGTTTGGTTACATAACAAGAAAGAAATAAAAGAATATGTTAATATAAATTATAATAATTATATAGAAGATTATAAGTATCTAGAAAATGAACTTTCAAAATTAATAAAAGAAAAAAATTAAATAAAACTTATAAGTATTTCTCTCTGTTTATTTTTATTGGTGTGAACGCATACAGTACAATAACAAGAGCTGAAATAAATTTCTCCATACCCCCCGCATTTAACACACTCCCCCAAAAAAGTTAATTTGACCATTTTATCACCTCTTTTTAGATTATACCTTTTTCATTTTTAGATAGAAGCCTATTAAATAGTTTATCGTCTCACTATTAGAAGAAAGGTTTAAATCTTTCTTAATCTCTTCTATCTGTCTTTTTGTGTCTTTGTTCTTTATTGTTATAACCATTTATTCAACCTCTTCAGCTTCTAACTCATAACAATACGTTTCTTGTTCTGGATTATTAGTATGACCCCCTAGTCTTTCATTGGCTTTCTTTTCTGCGTCTCTTTGTGTCTCTGCTTCTATTGTGGTTATTACATCTGAAAACTTATAGACTATTTGAAATTCTTTTTTCATGTTTTCGCCCCCTTTTGATTTATTGAATAATAGAAGCCTTTATTAAAAATAATGCTGTCTAAACATTCTAGATTTATAATTCTCCCCGCCTCTTTTAAAGTCTCAAAAATAGTTATATCTTCATCTGAGGGGTTTAAATCTTTGGAAGGGTGATTGTGTGCTATTATAAAAGAATTAGCACTATATCTCAGAGCCTTTCTAAATAATATTTTAGGGTCTACTATACAACTATTTAAGCCTCCTTTAAACAATATTTCCGATTTTATAAGCTTATTTTTAGTATCTAAGAAAAAAACTATTAAATTTTCTTGGAAATAATCTATCTTAAAATTTTTTATTTGTTTAAATAAATCACTCGGAGATTTTATACCACCACTACTTTCTTTTAAAATAAAAATTTGTTCCATCTCAAAACACCCCCTTCTTTTTTAATTCAATTATATATAAGCTATTATTCTCTGGTACGCCAGCGATCCTTTCTAATATATGGGTTCTAGATTGTTTATAATCTTCTTTCTTTTCTTCCCACCATAAAGGCATTAATAGCTTTATTCTCTTTTTCAAATATAATCTATATTTTGCTATTTCTTCAACTGTTTCTATTTGCCTTGTTTCAGCGTCCAGTTTTAAACATGTAGTATATAATTCCATATTCATTTTATTCACTCTCCTTTATTGTTTGTTCTTTAAGGGAATCGTCATCTACTAATAGACCACACCACACACAGCTTAAACTTATAACGTCTCCTTTAATGTAATCGTCGGTTATAGTGCCCTCGCTAGATTTGTATATTTCGACAACCTCTTTATACTCCCTATAAAATTTATTGTTGTCACAGTTTGGACAAACTAAGCTTATGTTTTCTTCTTGTTTCATTTCTCAGCCCCCTTTTTTAGTGTTATAACAAAATGCCCATTATCTGAATTATCTCCGTCGTTCTCATCTTTGCCGAAATAAATTCCTGAAGCTATTCTTCCTTTAGAGAGATAAACTTCTTTTTGTTCTAGGAGGTATCTTATAAAATCAACTATAACTGTTTTGGGTTCTAGTCTATCTAAGGGGTAGCTTTCTTCTTCTCCAACTTCTGCTATTAGCTCTTTTGTATATCTTCTAGCAATCTTTAAAAACTCCTTACCGCCCCAGTGACTAAAAAGAACTATGCTTTTAGAATCTCTATTCTTAAATTGTATGCTTATTCTATCTCCCATCTTAACAACTCCCCAAAGGTAAACCCTTTAAAACTTGAGAAGTTACACTTTCAATATATGTTTTATACTCTTCTCCCCAGAACCACAATAAAAGCCTTTTATCTTCTTCTGTTTGCTCTTGATCTTGTATGTCTAAGAAATGTAAAGCCTCATAAAATAGGGCTTCTCCTTCATTCCCTGAAGGCGTTAAACCTTCGCTTGTGTTTGTTCCCATCTTTGTTTCTCTCCTGAAGCTGTTTAATAGCTTCTAAAGGATACTATAAGCAAACCTATTTATATACTTATTGTTCTATGGTTATAAGCCTTATACCTTAGGTTTATTGCACTTTTAGAAAACGGGCATAGGTAATTTTTAGAAAGGTTTATATATCTATAGTCTCCTATTAGCTAACATTGGATATACTTAGAGCAACCCTATTATTTAAATGCTTTCTCCCTTTGTTCTTTTATGGAACAAGTATCTATAAGAGAAACTGAATCCTTTTTAAACTTACTAGGGAGTAGCCCAGAAACAAAGATATTAAAATCTATTCTAGAAACAAACGGAGAGCCTTTTATATTATATAGTGTCATTGTTAAAAGTAAGGTTATGAGGCAGAGAGGCTATAGTTATCTTACTTATTTAGTTCTTAAGGGATATATTGAAAGAGTAACTTTCACACAGGGGAAGCAATACTATAAGATAAATAAAGAACTCAGAGAAATAAAAGGTTTACAAGAAGTTTATAATTCTTTTAAGGAGTGTGCTTAAATGCGCCCTGTAGAAATACTACTATACAAGTGTCCTAAGTGTAGCTACTATTTGGAATCTGACTTTAGGAGTTCAGGAGATAATAAAAAAGCAGTTTGGATTTGTGCAAGAAAAGACTGCCGAAGAAAGTTTAAGCTTTCGTTTAGTGAGGTTAGATAGACTAGCGTTATACCGCTAACACCATGCCAGAATGAAAACTGAACGAAAACAAGAAGGAAATAACTTCCAAGGGGAAGAGAGGAGCTACCGATGGTAAGTCAGAGGAAAGAATAAAATGTGCCGACTAAACAAATATGGGAAAACGAGGATTGATCCTTGTCTGAGAAGAGTAATTAAATGGCTAGGGTATAAACATAAGACTGTTGCTAGTTGTTGTGGGCATGGGGAATACCCTATGACAATAGTTATTAAGGAAGGAGTTGTTTACAGAGAAATATTCTCTGGGACTATTTTTAATGGAAGAAGGAAGATTTACAAAGTAGATCAAAAGGGATTTTATTACATCCCAGAAGTCATAAACCAAAAAGACTGAGCTACACATGGTAAACGAAAACGAATCTAAACTCATCTGTCCTTATTGCAAGAGTAATGTTTTTAGTCTGAGCAGAAAGTACAACATCCATATTCTTATACTCTTGGAAGGAATAAAGTATCGAACTCTATCTGAAAAATCAAAACAATTCCATTGTGCAAATTGTGGGATCAGGGTCAGAATGAAAGAATTACTTGTTGAGCCTGATGAGAGTAATACCTAAGTAAGCAATGAAAACATCTAAAACCATATTTAGAAAAGGTTCATACTGGGTTAATCCTTGAGGATACAATATAAAATTCTCAAACACTTCAAAAAGAATAAGCCCTAGAATAATCTTCTTTGTTGAAACGTTTTTTAGAAACCAACCTAGAACAAGACCAGATAGGAAGTGAATCAGTAGCCAACCATCTACAGAGAAAGAAAGAATATTAAGATATTCTGTTTGCAAAGAACTGAGAATAACATCTGGTGGATAAAAATTTCTCAGCCATTCAAAGTTGAACATCATTCTAGAATAACATGCAGATTTAAAAATAATTCTATTTACTTTAAGTTAGTTCAAATTTACTTTAAGAGGATATGTTACACCTATGTTATAACAAAACTTGTATGCTACAATGCAAAGCAAACGGCTTTGTGTAAATCTCCTGTTTGTGTAAAAATCCCTTTTTTGTGTAATTGGAGTTAGTTTCTTAAAGGTGTAGGCAAATACAGTATTATGGCAAATAGAGGCAATGACAAAATGAATTGGAAAGCTAAACCTAAAAAAGAATATATTTCAGAAAAAGATTGGGCCATTGTAGAAGAGAGATTAAAAACGATGCCCGATAAAATGCAACTAGGGATTTTGTCTAGTTCATATACCAAAGATCAACTCCTTATTGAAGTTCAAAATAAAACTGAGGTGGGTATAGCTTATGCTGAAATGCAGTTAGAATTTGTAAAATGGTTATTAAAACAAAGCAAAGTCCTCTAATTAAAGAATCTATCTTAATAGGTAGATGCAGCTGTGATAAAGTTGTAAGATATCCATTTTATTGGTCTGAAGAAATTATTGATGAAGCAAATAAGCTTGGAATGAATGTAATTGATTTGAAGAAAGAAAACTTTATAGAACAAAATATCTTAAAACATCTAAATAAACATAACCCTAGATATGTTTTTCTTAATGGTCATGGTGACGATTTTTCAGCGATGGGTTTTAATAAATCTCCTGTCCTTACTGCAAATAAAAATGATTATTTGTTAATAGGAAGAATTGCTCATATAATCTCCTGTAAAACAGGGAACTTTCTTGCATTGTGTGCCATGGACAAAGGCTGTGAAGCTTATTTAGGCTACAAAGATAATTTTTACATTTGGTTTATTGAAGAAGACCCTAAAAAGGATGTTATTGCAATTATGTTTCAAGAAGCTGTAAACACCGCCTCTAGAGTTCTAATTAATGGTGGTTCTGTAAAAGAAGCATTTGAAAAGTCTCAAGAAGCTTATGAAAGGAGAATTAATGAATGTAAAGAGAAATATTTCGATCCTGCTTGCTCAGATGAAATAAGAGATATTACTGGTCGTATAATTAATGCTCTAATTTTGAATAAAAAGAACCAGGTCTATTTTTCTATAGATCTTGCATGAATTTAAAAATTTTGCTTCTCTCTAGACTAACTCAAATAGTTCTTAGTTAATAAGATTCTTTCCTTTTCTTTACTGGTTTAAGATTTCCTCGCCAGAAATCCTATAATTCAATTGCATTTTGCAACTGGATGTGTCTTTAGGCATGAGAGAAGATTAATCTTATTTTTTATCCAACAAAATCCTTACAGCGTGAGAAACAACTTCTGCACGTGAACGAAATCCCTTCTTAGAATTCTTCATGTATTTATCGATCTCCTCTGCAAGATTTTCATGAATAGAAACATTGATGTATTTTGCTCTCATTTTGTTCCTTACAGGTAGTTTACTCGTAAACGACAGATTTATATATATTCTTTCACTCACAGGTAAATGACAATGAAAAGGAGAGATTTGCTAAGGAAGAAGGAAAAGCAAAGATTAGCCTTTGCATCTGTTCTTATTGCCTTCTTCTTTTTCTTTTTAATTTTCTTCCTTTTCAAGGATGGAGGTTCGTCGATCACAGGTTTTTCTGTCTCTGAGTTGAATAGTGTGGAACAAGAATATTTTAGTGTACAACAAGAACCTTTGGATGGGTGTAACCAGACGTGTATAAATTATAATGGAGTATTTGATAACACCACATTCATCGGGGAGTATAGTGATGATGGAAAGTGCTTTTGTCGGGTAGTACGAAATGGAAAGATCACACAAGAAGTGTATGAATAAACTTTAGATGGGTTCTGGTTTTGGAAATGAGAATAAAAAATAAAAGAATTGATTAAAAGAGATACAAATAATCTCTTAAAATAATTTTCCAGCAAAATATGCAAGGAAAACCAAAATGACAGTTAATTGTAGATTTGTCAATTTCCTTTTTGTATAGCCCCAGCTAATAAGATTTTATTTTATATTTCACAAGTCTTAAATATAACCAGAACTTTCTACCATTGTCGCTGGTAGATCGTCTTAGTCTTCTAAGATTTATCTTTTCTTTTTTTTCTTATTGCTTTGAGCAATCCCTCCTTGGCTTGGTTGATCCTGTCAACTTTTTATTTCTGAAAAGGTTAGAATTATCTTCGAGGCTAGTATCACCCTGATGAAAACTAACCTCTTCTGTCAACAAAGAGGGATAACAGTTTAAATAACTTGTGAAACAATTAAGAAATATTCTTCTTGAGGAGTTCTTCGACAAACTCAGAAATCTCTAGATCCCTCTTGATACAATAAATTCTTGCCTTCTTCCATACTTCTGGATCAACTTTGATACTTGTTGTTTTCCGTTTCATACCTAAATCAAACGATAGTTTTAAATATAAGCTTTACTTTATATACTGAGGTGAATAAGAATATATAACTAATGGATCTTCTAAGAACAAATACTGTTCCTTATAAAAGGATAGGAGGGAACAATGGCAGAAGCTAAGAAAGCAAAACCTAAAGCTAAGAAGAAGAGATAAAACTCTTCTAGTGATTTTTTCTTTTTATATTCTTTATTACCATATACTTTATAAGTAATAGAATATTATCACAAGTATGGGAACATACTATTGTAGAATCTGTAACAAACAATTTCAAGACGCATCTGATCTAAGAACACATCTTGTTCATTTATGCTACACTCGTGAGAAAAATGAATAACGAGCCACTGACCAAGAAACGAGATCTCGTTTCATCCGATAGCCGTCTACGACAGACTAAAATAGTTACAGACTTAACAATCAAAGAACAATTTTATTGGCTTATAGATTCTTTAGAAGAACAAGGCTGGAATGAAGACATTATTGATGACTTGAAAATATTAAAAAGGAAATATGAAAAGGAATGGGAATGATGATGTACCAAAGTTATATGGGCTGTGATACTTGTAATAAAGAAATTACTCGAGGCGAAACTTATCTTCAACTAAGAACAATAATTAAAGGTTCTTCAAGAACTCAAGGCAAAGTAAAACATATTTGTCTAAACTGCAATTTGTCAAATAAAAAAAGCAAGGAGGAGGAGAAGAAAAATGAATGAAGAAAACATAGCCTATTTTTTATTTGGTATGGGGTTTGCGACAATAACCATTTTTTTAGGGAGCATAATATCACCAAGTGTATATGAAGGAGTTGATCTAGATTTTATGTACAAAGTTAATGCACAAGATATTCACGAATCTCAAGAGATCATACTCTATAAGTTCCAAGCACTCAATAGACCTATGACAGTAATTACAACGAAAAACAATACTGCATTCATTGAATATGATTACAGTATTAGTAACCTTGATGGAAGTTCTATGCAACCATCTATTATGGAAGGAGACGTTTTGCTTATGAGAAGAGTTGAAAATTTTGAAGAGATCAAAGAAGGATGGATTGTGCATTGTGAGATTGTAGACGATAATGGAGTGATAGTAGAAAGCCTGGTCCATAGAGTTGTTGGAGCTTATAGAGATTATTTAATTCTTCAGGGCGACCATAACGCCTACCCTGATTCTGAAAGATGTTACGAGAACCAAACTCTTGGATATGTAACAACCATAATCTATGGTGGGAAAATAAGAAGAGAAAAATAAAATAACTTTGAATAGATTTATTCTAACGCAAGATCTTTATCGTGGTCATAACTGCAATGAGAATTATGTTCCTGGAGAGAAGCACGTATTGATTCCAACTCGATAGAAATGGTTATTAGTTGCTCACGCTGTTTGAAAAGCAGATCTCTCATTTCTAAAAGAAGAGGATTCTCTTCCTGTTGTTTTGAAGTTGATTTGGCAATTAACTTCTTTGTTGTCTTTACTTTTTTCGTTTGTGGTTTTGTCATTTTGTATTCTCCTTATGATAATCCTAATTCTGGGTATTGCTGTTCCAGTTGTACAAGCTCTTCGTCAGTTAATTTATAAAAGTTTTGTACAGAAGACCAACTACGATAATTACCAAGAGCAATAACCCTCTCTGGATCTACAAAGAGACTTTGCTTTCTTACTTCTACTTTCCTCTCTTGGCTCTGTCTTCTTGCAATGGTACTCTTCCTTGCACGTGCCTCCCTCTCAATTCTATCTTTCAATGTTTCACTTTTAATCTGTGAGAGTTCTTGTTGTTGTAATGCTACAAGCTCTTCTTCTGTCTCTGCTTGAAAAAAGGTATTTCTAATCCTTTGCTCCTCCCGGTCTATATTCTCCTTGATTAATTGCTGTGCACGATCTGTCTCAAACATGGAAGAAACAAAACCTGGTTTGAATCTACTTCTTGCATCAATAAGTTTCATCTGATTTTCAAAAGATTGTGAATCAAAGGCTTCATCTATATTCAAACTATATGTATTCACAAGATCACTAAATACTTGCTCATACCCTGCATTAGTTCTTTTTGTTTTTGCCATGTTCTTCTTTTATAATGAGCGATGGATTTTTAAGGAATTTTATTTCAAGGCTATTAAGGTCATCCCTGCAAATAACCTGCTTCCCTAAACTTAAATGGTGTTTCTCAGTCATAGTCTTTCGTATATCTCGGAATATAGTCTTTACAACATAGTTCACTTCTTTCTGGTTCATATATAGTACCCTCCAATATATAAGTTCGATTCTGTATCTAGGTTATGCGATTTTAAGGATATGTTGAAGATTTTTTCTACCAGTAAAAGATGTGGCCGACTTTGTTGGTATTTGGAATGTTCGCTATAAACGATTCTTATTGGTTTTATGCGATTATTTTTTTTAGGAGTGTATCTGAGTACCCAGTTATGCGTTCCATGGTTAATCGGAAAGGAAACCCACTTCTTGTCGATTGTAGCATTGTCTTGTATTTCCCTGTAGAGCTTGTAGGGAACTTTATCAAAACAATAGCAATGATAGCTATTCTTGCTACTCTTTACAACAAGGAAAGCACTCAATTCAAACTGTGCCTGAAGGCGTTTAAGCTCATCTTCCACATAAGGGAGGATAATATTATCATACTCCAAGAACACACAATAAAGCCCATCCTTTGTTCTGTTGGTTATACCCCTCATATATCTCATATCATATCTCTTAGAACTTATATCAAAAGCAAGATTGATAATCCTCTTCCCCCACTTGAACTCATATCTCATCTTTCATCCAACCTCCTTAAAAATTTCATAGTTTCCTTGAATATTTCTATTATTTTCTTTTGGTTCTCTTCTAAGTCTTCAATTCTAGCTTTCAACTCTAAGACATTAATTTCTTCTTGTTTGCTTTTCATTCTTTCTCCTTAGTCTTCAGTATTGTCTACGATCATACGCAGATGTTCTCTTTCATCTAGCTTCCAATCACTTTCACAATCCTGAAGTAACTCTTCAAATGAGAGGTATCCCTGTTCGTACTTACATATTCGCAGTTCCTTTGTCAAATGCCTGAATGACATCAAAAAATTTCCCAAGTTTATTTTTCCTCCAATACTTTTATTATTCCATAAACATTCATTCCTTAACCTCAATTAATCCTTTCTCATAGGCTTCCTTGATCTTAAGAAAATTATCTTTATTTCCACCAAAATCAGGGTGATGTATTTTACTTAAAGCCCTGTAAGCATTTCTCACATCATCTTTCTTACAATTCTTCTCGACACCTAATATTTCCCACCATTGAGTGCTATTCCCAATCATAAGTACTGAATCATCTGGGGTTGCTTCAAAGCCTAAGAAAAAACTATCAAAAATTCTATTAAGTTGTTCCTCACTCTTAAACACACCATAGCTTTCTAATGCTCGGTAAAGATACTCTATACTTAATTGAACAGCCCTCATATTATCCAAAGAAGAAGGATATTTTCTACAAGAGAATTTATATCTCCTTCCATTCCTATCAAAAATAATATCTACGTTGCCATCCATAATATCTTGATTAATTTTGAGGCTACTTGCCTTCATTTTAGTCATAGTATTACGAAGAGCATTTATTGTTGTCTG
>ERZ1292623.5362-Hain-H51-01um-R1-5362-length-10255-cov-9_pt1 | contig 10255 bp, 12 predicted proteins | sample MGYA00564398_ERZ1292623 | MGnify/ENA primary metagenome ERZ1292623 (study PRJEB36523, sample SAMEA6512633) | groundwater metagenome | collected 2019-01-07 | study: AquaDiva: Metagenomics assemblies of 32 groundwater samples
AATTTTCCTAAAGAATTAAATCAAAAAGGATATAGTGTTATTGTACTGGATCTAAGGGGGCATGGTAAAAGTGATTTAAACTATAAAGATTTTACTGAGAGAGATTTTAATAATATGATTTATGATGCTAAGGCTGGAAAAGAATATTTAGGATTAAACAAAATTGTAGTTATAGGGGCAAGTATTGGAGCAAATACTGCTTTGAAAGTAGCTGATGAATTTTCAACTAGTATCTTGTTAAGTCCTGGTCTAAATTTTAGAGGTATAGATATAACTAATATTAAAAGTAATAAACCAATTTTGATAGTTGCAAGTGAAGATGATCCTTATTCTTTAAGCTCTAGCAAAGAAATTAAAAATAATCTAAAAAATAGTGAATTGAAAATTTATAAAAATAAAGGGCATGGAACCAATATGCTAGATGAAGAAACTAAAGAATTACTTTTTAAATGGTTAGATGAAAACCTTTAATGAAAAAATTTATGAAAAATTGAAGTTAGTTCCCTTTGGTAAGGTTATTACCTATAAGAATTTAGGTAATGCTGTTGATTCTAAGGCCTATAGGGCGGTAGGGAACGCGATGAAATTAAATAAAAATCCTAATGAAATCCCATGTTTTAAGGTTATTAGATCTGGTGGTGAAATTGGTGAATATTCTTTGGGTGTAAAAGATAAAATAAAGAGATTAAGAAAAGAAAACATAGAAATAAAAAATAACAAAATAGATTTAAAAAAATATGGTTACAGTTTTGTTAAAACATAAATAATTATCAATATTAATAGAATCAAAGCGGCATACCTTATAAATTTCTTGAAGAATTTATTTGAAATTTTATGGGTTTGCATATTAATTTAAATTTTGTATTGTTGGATAGAGATAATTTGTGAAACAAATGGCCACAATGCTTGTCCCATATTTCTTCTTTGGTACAAAGCTTTTCATTGTTAATTTTATCTCTCTTAATTCAAAGTTGTCAGAGTAGCCATTAGAGTAAAGTTCGTTTAAACTTGCTCTTAAACTTTCCCTCGCCTCTGCTTCTGTTTCTTCTCCATGATATTCGCAAACTAAACCACCGTATTTTTCATTTGTTTTTTTATCATATAACCACCCAAATATAATTCCTGCTGTAGCTCTTTTTCCCTTTCCTGAAGTGGCTGTTGCCATTATGCTTTCCATTACAGAACCATGTATCAATTTATTTGCTTTTTCTATTTCATGCGCTATTCCTGGTAATATTGAAGAATATGTAATAATATTACACATCTCTATTCCTGCTTCTCTTAGAGCTAAGTGATAAGATCCTGCATGAACAGTAATATCACTCTCTCCTGTTCCGGTTGTTATAAAATAATCCTTTGGTATTCTGTTACCCACTAGAACACCGGTTGGTTTTGTTACTAAAACTTGTCTTTGTCTTGATAAAATCTTATTCATTTTATACCTCACAAAAGATTTTTGATGAAAATAATATAGAAAGAGCTGGAAATTTTAATCCCGCTAATCCATCTAAAAGGTTATGATACAAAATGTCCAAAGAAAACATAGAAGTTTCTTTTTTTAGAACGAGTAAATTTTTATTTTGGTTCATTTCTTTTCAGAACTTTTTAATTTTAATATCAATTTTAATTGCGTTTCTATTTATAAACATTTCGTTTTTTATTTTTAAGAAAATTTTTTTATTCTCTGTTTTTTATTTTGTAGAATTCTGAATTTACTTTGTGAGCAAAATCTGGACCCTTATTTTTTCCGATAACAAATCCTGAATATGCTTGGAAAAAATCTGCTCCTGCTGCTGATGTTGTTATTCTAGCCACCTTTGAATTTCTGGCCATCGTGATTTTTTTGATCTAAGTCTGTCAATAATATCGTCTCTAATATCAGGATATCCGACGCTTAATATTTTTTGTCCTTTCTCTCTGGTTTTAACACTCCCTAATAATGCAACTAAAGTTTCAAGTCCATCATCGCTTCTCAACATGTCCTTTGCCCAAGCATCTTTGTCTTCCATTCTACTACAAAGAGAGCTATAAACTTCGGGGCTTACAATTCCAATTTCTTGTAAATATTGCCATGCTGCTTCATCTAAAGGAATTATGGCGTGAGATTGTAATCCAAGTTTTTTCATCTCCCCTACTCCACTTTCAAGTCTGTCTACATAAAAGAATATATGTTCTATTCTTCCTCCCGCGTTTCTAATTGTAGGTATCCACATATCCCTAGGAGAACTTCCTTCATTGTTTAAATCTGCAACATGAATAACTTCTTTTCCTTTTATGGTTGCACCTATTGTTTTACACGGTCCAGTTTCATCTTTTTTGTAAATCATAGTGTGAGGTAGTTGTAATATTTGGGCTACTGGTCCAGAAAAACACCAATCTCTCGATTCTCCTCCAGAAACTATCCCATGAAATCCATCGCCAACATCTGTCCTAATCCTAGTAACCATATCATTACAAGCGAGGGTATATGCTGTTCCATCACACATGATTGCAGCACTTTGAACATAATAAGGTCCTATTTCATGAGATGTATATGGAAAAAAAGTTCTTGTAAACTGAAACCCACCCGGGCTTTTTGCAAGAGCAGCAAGATTTCTCTTTTGTATCTCTTCATTAAATTCACTCATTTTTTATACCCGCGTCCTAATAAAAAATTAATAAACTTTCCTTTATAATCTTCCATAATTATTTAATTTTTGTTTTAATTTATAAAGATATAGTCAATATCAAATAGTTATCTCAAAATATCAAATAATTCATCTAAATTTATTTCCATCGCGACTACAGGCATCTCTAATCTAAAATTCCTTAGAACTTCAGGATTAATCTCGCCGATGTAACCTATTTTCTTATTATTGATTAAAATTCTTCCAACTCTCCCTTCTATGAAAGAATTATGCTCTGTTTCATGGATTTCATATTTTAATCCTAGTAAGGAAATAAAAGAATCCAAAATTTGCTTCATTTCTGTGAAGTTTGCTTTTTCATGAGAAGAAACAAGAGCAATTCTATTAATATCTTTAGGGCCACTTTCTTTTATTGTGATTAAACCTTCTTCGAATATTTTATGTGGATATTCAACGTGTTTGTTTTTTGATAAAAACTCCATTAAACATGGTAAAATCCATGAACGAACAGAAGAGTAAGTTTCTGATAAATAATTTTTTATTTCAATAGTTCCAAAATCCCCTATATTCATTTTTTTGATTAAATTTTCCTTATTATTTAGAATAGGACTTAAAACTTCCTGATAACCAAAACCAACAAATATTTCCCTAACTTTATCGATGAAATTAATTTTTTCAGAAGTTTCACCAAGTGTCAAGGTTTTCAATGGCATGGGCTCTATTTTATTATAATCATACATAATTCCTATGTCTTCTATGATATCTACCTCGTGCATTATGTCTCCCCTATAAAATGGAATTGAAACTTTATTATTAGAATAACTATATCTTGCTTTCTCTAATAATTTCTTAATTTCATTCTCTTTTAAGCTTAATCCTAAAACTTTTTCAACGTTGTTTTTGCTTAATTTTATTGATTTAACACTTAAATCCGGGGTTATGATCTTTTTATTTTTATATTTAATATTGCAGGAAGATATTTTAAAACCACGTTCAAATAAAGCTTGGGCAAAAATGTTTAAAGCTAAATTTAAAGATTCTTGATCTAATCCTGTGGCTTCTATAAATAACTCATCATCACTAAGATCTACTTTTCCTGTAAAATTTGAATTTATAATGGGCGGGAAAGATAAAACTTCATTATTTGAATCTATTAATATGGGGTATTTTGAAAAATCTTTTAATAAATGTGCGTATTCTTTTCCTTTTGGATGCTCTTCCAATATTTCCTGCTGAGTCATTTGTTTTTTAAACTCTAATGGCGTGAATTTAATAGATTCTGGATCTGTTGCTTTATAATGAACTGGAAATCCTATTTTTTTCAATGAGTAAATACCAATTGCTATTTTTTCTCTGCGTTTGCCATATGTTTCGCATACTTTTTCTTGTAATTGAATTAACTGTTTTAATAGTAAATCCTCTATATTTTTTCCTTTAACTGAAAAAGCACCGATATAAGGACGGATTTTTTCAACAGAATTATCCACTATTATTTCATTATTTGTTTTATTAACATTAATCTTAGGAATGCCTTTTTCTTTTCCTATTATCCCTTTGATTAATCTAACAAATCCTTCTGATGACCATAAATAAGGCAAGTTAGTATCATCGAAATTAATTGTTATTTCATCATTTTCTACTGATTTTATTTCACCTTTGCCATATTCTGCATATTTTTCAATATCTTCAATTGATAATTTCTTTCCTACTAATTCATTAATATCCTTATGTGAAAATATTACTGTTGGCATTTTACAATTCTGATTTAATTAAATCTTTTATTTTTATTAAAACTTCCTCCGATACTTCGAAATTATTATTTTGAGGAGCATAATTTTTGCTCCAACGTTCATCTATAAACGTAATCCCAAATATTTCTCTTTTATCTTCATATCTCGGAATAATATGAGTATGTAAATGACGAGTAACATTAGCTAATGTAGCATAATTATATATGTCTGGCTCGAATAACTTTTTTAATGCTTTTTTAATTTCCCTACCTATCTTGAAGTATTCCTCTTGTTCTTCTCTTGTCATATCAAAGAAATCGAAAGCGTCTTTTCTTTTAGCCCATATGTAAACTCTTCCTAAATAACCCTGATTCTCATGGAGGTAAACCTTCCAATGTCCATACTCTTTAATTAATACTTCTTCATAGTCCATTTTATACCGCCTTTACCTTTCTTAAAAAATCTAAGTCGTATGAAAATAATTGTCTAATATCTTTTATTTCCATGTTTAACATTCCGATTCTATCTATCCCAATACCCCAAGCCAAAACAGGAACTTTAACTCCCAACGGGTATGTCATTTCTGGTCTAAAAATTCCTGAACCTGCGAGTTCTATCCAACCTAGGTCTGGATGTTTTGCAAATAATTCCGCTGAAGGCTCTGTAAAAGGGAAATATGCTGGTTTTATTTTTATTTGAGAGGTATTTGCAAATTCTTCTGCGAACATTTTTAATAATCCTTTTAAATGCCTAAAATTCAAACTTTCTTCTAAAACAATTCCTTCTGTCTGGTAAAAATCAACGTTATGTGTTGCATCTATGACATCTGGCCTGAAACAACGAGCTATCGCAAAATATTTTCCTGGAATTTGCAAATCTTTAGATGTTAAAGTTCTGGCTGAAACTGCGGTTGTTTGGGTTCTTAATAAATGTCTTGAACTTTTTTTAGCATCAAACTTATATCTCCAACCCAAACTTCCTGTGTTAAATCCATTTTCATGGGCTTTTTTCACTTTTTCCAATAAATCTTTCGGTATATAACCATGTTCTGGGTCTTTAATATAATAGGCATCATGTATATCACGAGCTGAGTGGAATTGAGGCATGAATAGAGCATCCATATCCCAGAAATCTGTTTCTACTATAGGGCCAAACATTTCTTTAAAACCCAAAGATAAGAATTTTTTTCTTACATAATCTAAAAAAGACCTGTAATGGTGTTTTTTTCCAGGATATGTTTTTGGAACTGCTGATTTTATATCATAATTTCTGAATTTTATTTTTTTCCATAATTCTGATTTTATTATTGTTGGAGTTAATGCTTCTATGAATTCTTGGTTTATTTTTTGTTTTATTAATTTTTCACCTAAATCAGTTAGAATAATATTCCTTTGTTTTTTAAGAACTTCTTTTATAACTTCTTTTCTTTTTGACAATTCTTGAAATGCATATTTTTGCTCATCTGTTAAATTTTCTGTGTTTAAAGGCAATGATTTTAAGAATAATTCCTCTAAAGATTCTTTTTCTTTAGCTCTTTTTCCCTGTTCTGTTAATGAAATTTTTTTATCTAAAATTATGAATCCTTTTTTCTTTAACAAGCCAATGGAAACTTTTAATTCATCATCATTTAAGTTTGCTTTTTCTTTTATTTCTTGTATGGGTAATGGGTTATTTAAAATATTTAAAAATCTTCTTTCTGGCAGTCCTTGTTTCAAGTAAATATTACCATTTTTATCTAATTCTATAAATTCCTGGGTTAAAGTTGATGTTTTTATAATCTCTTTATTTTCCAGCCATTGTATTGCTCTTAAAACTTCTATTTCTTTTAGATTTGTTAGAGATTGTATTTGGGAAATATCTCTTGTTTTTGATAAAACAGGAAGAACTTTTCTTTCTAATGGGTGCAAGCTTGAAATTACTTTTTGGATATTCTCCATAAAATTAAGAAAGAATTAGAATTTTAAAAAGTTATCTATTTACAGGGGCAGATGGCTCGGTTTGTCGCCTGTTGAATAATCCATTGCTCCATTAACTATTCTTTCAATTCTAGCTTCTTTTTTTGCAAAAAACAATAATAAGAGCATGGTTGCTAATGAGCTACCTAAAAGAAGGAAATCATTTATTGGATCAACTTTATTTGTAATATCTTTAGGTATTAGATGATGATATTTGTCATAAAGAACCGAGGCATAAATAGGTATTCCGCTTAAAATTACTTTAAATAAATTTAAACCCCTATCTTTAGTATTGTAATATTCATCTGTTAATGATCTTGCTAAGTTTTCGCTGTATCCATGAGATTCTAATGCATGAAAAAGTTCTTCTTTTGATATCATGAAGAATTAGATAAATTGAGTGGTTTTAATAGTTTGTTATTTTTTATAAAATATCTTATTAGGCAAGAGCTATTATTTTTGGGTTTTCTCTTAATAATTTTAATCCTCTAAGTTCGTGGGTAAGTTGTGTATCATAAGGTATGTCTTGCTTATCTGCTGCTTCTCTATGTGTAAGTGGTCTATCTTCTCCATTAAATCCATAGTGTAGTTCTATTGCTGTTCTATATTTTTCTGGTAATTCTTTGATACATGTCATTAAAAGTGCTCTATTCTCCTGTTGAGGTAATCTAGAAGATGGGTCACATATAATAGCCACGTTATCATCATCAGATAAATTTGTTTTTACTATTCTTCTTTTCTTTTTTTCATCCATAACTCTTTTTAACATTTTTAAATATAATGAACGGGAACAATAATTTCTTATTGTGTTATAACTACGTTTAGGATCAAAAACCTCGTTTACTAGCCTAGAAGCAGCGTTAACTAATACTTCATTACCCAAACTTAATAAATCATCAAGATCATGTCCCTTTTGAGCCAATCTTAGTGCAAGAGGTCTTATCAGATACTCAAATTCTTGAATAATTAGATCCCTACTTTTTCTTAATTCACCTATATCTGTTACCATATTAAAAAAATAGAGAAAGGGTTATTAAACTTTTTTATTTAAAAATGTCCGTAGCCAGGATGCTCTTTAATAAAATCTTGATATAGTTCCATAAACTTTTCTGCTAATGGACGAAACTGCTCTTGGTATTGTTCTCTATGTCTGTCAATTGCCGGTTGGATATGTTCTGGGTCTTGAACCTTAATCACATTAAATCCCATAGTTCTGGAACAATCATATAATTGCTGTTCCCATCCATCAGTTTCTGGAACTTTTGATTTGAAATGGTGTACAGTCTCATGGACTAGAATATGTGGGCCAGTTGTGACCTGTACCCTGTTAGGAGATGGTCTTTCTCCATCTTTCACTTCTTTTTCTCTTGCTATTATTCCTACCATATCGCCAGCTCCTGTAACGACACCAAAATAAGCTAATGCGCCCTTGATTTCTTCATCGTTTATTCCATAAACATGAACTTTTGGTCTTAATCCATCTTCAAATTCAACCATATACTCTAACTTTATTTCTTCTGTTTTTTGTGGCATTTTTTATGTTTCCTAATTATTGTTTATTTAAACTTTTTTATTTTCCCATAGAAAGTCAAACATTGTTTCTAATGCATGTGCAAAAAATGGAGTATTTGTCCATATTGCAGTATCATAGTTTTCATGAGTTGTTTTATCGTCTGTTATAACTGATAAAATTTCTTTGGAATCAATAATAACAAATCTTCCCCTTATTGGATTAACTGATCTTAGATCTGCAAACTGTTTTATTTCATTTACTCTTTTCTTAACTTCTTCACTTGAAGGAGTAGCAATTCTAATCTTAACTCCTTTTTCTTTTAGTTTTTTAAATCTTAGTCTTAACCTGTCAAATTGCCTTAGCAAATCCTCTGGAGTTGTCATTATTGTCACTGTTTTTTTAGCGTTTTGCAACATTGAATCCAGGTGGTCGTAAATATTTTCCCTTCCTTTAACAGAACCAGCCAATGATGTTGGATCAATGTGTTCTATTCCTGTTTTGAATAATAATTCTATTTCCCTAAACAAAGGATCTTCTTTAACATTTGTTAAGTGAGTTAATTTTGCTTCAGTACTATTTTTTACTCTTTCTTTTACTCTTTTTATTACTTCTTCTGGCTGGACTGCAATATACTTGATAGGCTTGCCTAATTTCATTATTACAAAGCCTTTTTTCTCTAAAGTTTCAAGAACATCATAACTTCTTGATCTTGGAACATTGGAGATATCTGATAATTCTCCTGCTGTTGCAATGCCTCTTGATAACAAGGCTGTCCAAATTTTAACTTCATAAATATTTAAATCAAATGCTGATCTTAATTTTTTAAGGAAATTTTCTTGGATTATCATTGATAACCCCTCCTACATTTTGTTACTATTATATAATGGTTAGTAGCATATTTAAAGGGTATATAAAGCTTTTGGTTGTTTCATTATTCTATGGTAGTAAAAAGATTTATAAATGAAAACCTAGTTTTTTACTTTAAGAATATGCAAAATAGTAAAAATGTGGTTATTGCTGTAGGTCCAAAAGAGGACTTGGAAGTTAGATTAACAGCTTCTGTTTATGATAGGGAAGGAAAACTTGTTTTACAATATAGAGCAGACAGAGGACATATTGGTAAACTTGGAGATTTAAGAGGAGAAAGTTTACAAGAGTTGGCTACTTCAGATTCAAATGGACAAGATATTTATTCTTTATCTTTAGGTAGGAATCCTGTTAGAGATACTTTGCTAGTTAGAATAGGAGATTATGTTGTTAATGGAATAGTTAACAGATCAGGCAATACCGATAATAATAGAAGTAAGCCAAAAAGAAAAAAAGATTTTTATGAACCTGATTTTAAAAAACCTGGATTTGAAGCCGAAGATATTCATATTGGAGATACTGTTACCGATAACTCTGGTTATGGTTTGGATGATGGTTCTTTAGGCAGAAAACTAACTCCAGAAGAAGAAATAAAACTTTTCAGAAGATTTAATTGGTTGAGATATAAATTGATGGATGCTCAAGATAAATTAAGAAGAGATCAAGATAAAATTAAATATTTAAGTGGACTTAGTAGTTTAATAGATTATTTAGAACCTAAAATATCAGATCTTAGAGATAAAATAACCAGACATAATATGGCTTTAGTTCTAAGTATGGCTAGAAGAACTAAAATTAATGCTCCTTGGGAGGAGTTAGTAAGTGAAGGCAATCTTGCCCTTTCAAGGTCTGTTGATAGGTTTGAGTATACTCGTGGTTTTAAATTTTCAACTTATGCATGTGGGTCAATACAGAAAGCGTTTATCAAAGCAATTGTTGTTGAAAATAGATACAGAAGCCACAATCCTACATCGTTTGATTCGACGGTGGAAAGATCAGATCATTTAGAAACCAGTAGAAATGAAACAGAAGGATATTATCTTGAACAACTTAGACGAGTATTAAATGGCGGAGAAGCTAGACTAAATGAAGCGGAATCAAGAGTTATACGTCTTCGCTTTAGATTAGATGATGAAAACAGGGATGAGAATAAAAAAGGAAGGACTTTAGAGGAAGTAGGTGGTATCCTAGGTGTATCGAAAGAAAGAGTAAGACAAGTTCAAAATATGGCTTTCGAGAAATTAAAAGCAGCAATAGAACAAAGAGTTGCTAGTTATTAAATTCTATAAATTTTAAAGAAGAAATTTGCTTTTTGGCTTTTTCCAGTTTTTTTGAGAAATTATTTAAAAAAATAGTTAATTTTTCACAGCCAATATCTTTTAATTCTTTAGTTGTTAATTTTCCTGACTTGTAATCGTTGTAAATTTTTTGTAATTTTTTGTCCTCTTCTTCTAAATGGAGGTTTAACATTTCAAAGACCATGTCTTTTTCTGGAATTCCACCTAATTTTTTATGTTCTTCTAATGTTTTTCTTCCACCTGATATTGCGCTTCTAAGTTTTTT
>ERZ1292623.5364-Hain-H51-01um-R1-5364-length-10254-cov-4_pt1 | contig 10254 bp, 11 predicted proteins | sample MGYA00564398_ERZ1292623 | MGnify/ENA primary metagenome ERZ1292623 (study PRJEB36523, sample SAMEA6512633) | groundwater metagenome | collected 2019-01-07 | study: AquaDiva: Metagenomics assemblies of 32 groundwater samples
TCTTTGGCTCATAGGGGGGTACTTTTTCTGGATGAGTTTCCTGAATTTCCCAGATATGTTTTAGAGGCATTGCGTCAACCGCTGGAGGATCATCATATTACCATCTCACGCGCTGCCGGAACTTTAACATTTCCTGCGCAATTTATATTGCTTGCCGCTCAAAATCCCTGTCCATGCGGGTTTTTGGGTGACAAAAAGCGTCAATGTAGTTGTTTTCCTGGTCAGATTGCCAAATATCAGCGTAGAGTTTCCGGTCCTTTGCTTGATAGAATTGATATTTATCTGGAAATTCCGGCAGTTGATGTTGATAAATTATCAGCTGATTTGACTGTTGAGGATTCCAAGGCCATTAGGAAAAGAGTAATTAGAGCCCGCCAGATTCAAAGAGGGAGATTTAAAACCGGCCATATTTTAACTAATTCGGAAATGGGAAATGCGGAGATCAAGAATTTTTGCCAAATTACTCAAGAAGGGTTGGAGCTTTTAAAACAGGCAATATCATCAATTAATTTATCAGCCAGAGGTTATCATAGGGTGCTTAAATTATCACGCACCATTGCTGATCTTGATGGATTGGATAGTATTTTAACTGAACATATTGCCGAAGCCCTTCAATACAGGTCAAGAGATGAAAGTCACTAAAAAATCCCCCAACATTTTGGAGGACTTTTTAGAAATGGTGAACAAATCACCAAGTAATTAGCCGCCAATTCTAAACATTGAAGTGCTGCAAACAGGACAACGACCCTTGCTGGCTTTTTTGCCATTTTTCATAGTGACCTGTTGGACATCTTCAGCGTCTCTTTTGGTGCGGCATTTAACACAATACATCTGCATATTTTTATCACCTCCCTTCAAATTTTGATAAAATTTAAAATATGATTTTTCATCAGAAAGTATAGTAGGATCTGCATGCCCAAGGCTGCACTTGCTAAAAGAGAAATTTTGGCAAGATCACCCTTAAGATAGGTTACATCAGTAAGTAGGTTGGTAGTATGGGTATTTTTTGGTGTCATTTCTTCACTTACTACATACTGCTTGTTACTAGCTACTGATTCCCGACCATAGATTTGTTGGCGAAGAAACTTAAGGCGTTTTTCTAAATCAGATTGTTTTTTGGTTTGAAGGATAGCCATAATTTGAGCCTAGTGTGAGCCTATCATAAGCCCACATGCCTGTCAAGCACCAAATGAGGCTAAAACTATGGGATTTTTGTTGAAAAACTATTAGTATGGCTGAGAAAAGTACTAGGAGATATACTATCTCTTAAATTCAACTCCAATCCTATTATAAATTTCTTGGGCCTGCGGCTGTAAGCCAATTATTTCTAAAACTTTTCCTAATTCTTCTACGCTTGCCACATGTGCAGCATCAGATTGGATACTCGAAACAGCATCTCCTAAACCAAAGTGTACTTGTGCTGGTCTATTTATATATGTCCAGTATTCTACGCATACATGTGAGTATCTATCAAGTAATTGAATTATTATGTCAGAGCCAAGTGTTAGATTCTCTGGCAACGCTACGTCAAATTCTATCAATTGACTATGCTCAGGAGAATTTTCTGCTGACATATTTTTCACCTCCTTTTAACTTTGAATTTATAAAAATTTCATTTTTTTATATTCAAAGTGGAAGGAGTATAGCATTTAAATATTTATATGCAAGTTGCAATTTGAACCTAAATTTTGGGGCTTGTTTAATAATTTTTAAATGCTAAGTTATCTTTATGAGAATTATTCCCTATAAACAGACCACCTGCGAAAGTTGTCTTCCTGCCTGTTTGCTGATGTGGTTATCTTACATAAAAGGAACCAGTTTTAAGCTGGAGGATGAACAAGAACTTTTGTTTAAAGGAATACTGTTTGCGAGAGAGATTTACCATATAGGTATTTTAAATGAGTTCTCAACAAAATTTAATCTTCCCTTGAAAGTATGGGTAGGTAACAAATATTTCACTAAAGTCTTAAAAAATCTACCTGTTAATCGAAAGCTTGAGATAGAATTTCAAAGAATTAATATTCCCTTTATTCAGAAAATAATTCATAAGCAAAAATTATTTATTTTACACTTAGACATATATTACTTAAGACATAGTGTACATGCTCCACATTTTGTGTTAGTTGAGAAAATGATTGGAGATAAAATTGTGATTATTGATCCCTGGAAAGGTAAAAGATTTTATTTCACTATTGAAAGAATTACGAAGGCTATTGATAGTTTAAGAACCTATTTAGTTTTTTGCCCAATCTTAGTCACTTTCTGATAGGAGTTAGAGTCCACCTCCGAGGTGTTAAATTTTACTTGATTGACTATGTTCAGTTTACATGAACGTTTACATGAACGTAGTTGACAACAATTGTACTCATAAGTTATATTAAAAGAGTAACTTATGTATTCGGATTGGTTCGACTTTGCCGGATGGCTGCTGCCAGTGGCAGTTTTTATATGGCTTACGGTTTTGACAATTTTGGCATGGCAGCAAAGGAATTTTTTAAAATCTCTTTTTCCAAAGAGTGGTGAACGGGATGTTAGAAAAAAGTTTGAAGAAGTTTTAAAAGAAGTAGAGGGTTTTGGTAAGGGTATTGATGAGATCAAGGGAACTTTGGAAAGATTGGAAAAAGATGGATTGGAACATATTCAAAAGGTGGCACTTTTGCGCTACAACCCTTATGATGATACTGGAGGGAATATGAGTTTTTCAGTTGTCTTTTTAGATAATGAAGGATCAGGGATAGTTATAACCAGCCTTCATTCCAGATCAGAAACCAGAGTTTTTGCCAAATCTGTAAAGCTTGGTAAAGCTTATAAATACCAGTTTTCAGAGGAGGAAGATCAGGTGGTTAAAGAAGCTTTAAAAAATTAGAAATTTAACATGAACAGTATTTTGGAAACATTTCAAAAATTAACTAAACTGCAGCAGATTTTGGTAGGTATAATTTTATCAATTTTTATTTACGGTGCCTCCGCCACACTTTCTTATTCGGTATTCTCCTCTACCTCACCCTCATTAAACGGAGAGCTAATCAGTTCTTTGCCGGGACCCTCAAGCGTTGTTGAAGAAGATGAAAAAGAGCCAAAAACAGAAAAATGTCCTTTAAATGGCAGTCTACATACCAAGGCGGCTAAAGAGGCTTGGGAGAAAAGAAGGCCCTTGGCAATAATGATTGAAAATCACTCAGAGGCCAGACCTCAATCAGGATTATCCTCTGCAGATATTATTTATGAGGCGGTGGCAGAAGGTGGAATTACCAGATTTATGGCTATTTTTTACTGTCGTTTGTCTGATATTCAGGTGGGACCGGTCAGATCTGCTCGGACTTATTATCTGGACTGGCTTTCAGAATATGATGCTTTATATGCCCATGTTGGCGGAGCAAATACCCCAGGTCCGGCAGATGCGCTTTCTCAAATTATTGCATATAAAATCAAAGATTTAAATCAATTTAGCATTGGTTTTCCTATTTTTTGGAGGGATTATCAAAGACTGGGTCATCCGGTGGCAACAGAACATACCATGTATTCCACCACCCAAAAGCTGTGGGAGACAGCAGCCAAAAGAGGGTGGGTAGAAAAAGATGAGGATGGAGATTCCTGGGACAAAAATTATGTACCTTGGAAGTTTAATGGTTCGACTACTTCGACAAGCTCAGTACAAGTACGCTCACCACAAGAGACTAAAGGGCAAATAAGTAAAATTACAGTCAGTTTCTGGGAAGGACAGGGTGAATATGGTGTGGAGTGGATTTATGATGCTGTCTCAAATTCTTATAAAAGAAAAAATGGCGGTATAGAACAAACTGATTTAAACAATAAGCGTCAGCTTGCAGCCAAAAATATAGTTGTTCAATTTCAGAGGGAGGCAAATGCCAATGACGGATATCCGGGCAATATCCATTTACTTTATGGTACAACAGGAACTGGTAAAGCTTTAATTTTTCAAGACGGTGTTGCGATAGAAGGTAAATGGGTTAAAAATAAAAGAGTAGATAGAACTAAATTTGTCAGTAGCAATGGTAAGGAAATAGAATTTAATCCTGGTCAGATTTGGATTCAGACTGTGCCGGAAGGCGCAAAGATAAGTTATTAAAACTGCTCAGGGAGGTGGTGAAAATAAATGCTAGAAGAACTTTTTGTCTCCCGTGTTAGGGTGAAAATATTGCAGTTGTTTTTATCTCACCAAGATCAGCTTTTTCATGTCAGAGAGATAGTCAGGCGCACTCAAGAGGAGATTAACGCAGTCAGGCGTGAACTTGCCAGAATGGAGAAATATGGCATGGTTACATCTGAGTGGCGGGCCAACAGAAGGTTATATCGTTTTCGCAAGGATTATATTTTTTATAATGAGCTTTTAAGCCTGGCAGCCAAAACAACTGGTTTGGGCGGAAACATTATAAAAAACAAAAATAAACTGGGCAAAATAAAATTTGTCTTTATTTCAACCCGTTTTTTACAGGGAAAACCTGCAGGTTCTGAAGATATTGATCTTTTGGTAGTTGGTCAGGTCGTGCTGGCAGAACTTCAATCCATCATTTCTGATGAGCAGGCCAAAAAAGAAGCTGAGGTTAACTATTCGGTGATGAATGAGGAAGAGTTTCGTTTTAGGGTGCGTAGAAGAGATCCGTTTATTCTGCGGGTTGTGGTCCAGCCCAAAATAATGCTTTTTGGAAGCGAGGAGGAACTTTTAGAAGGTGTGATTGTTTAGTAAATGAATCTCAGGTTAAGTTTATTGATCATTATTACTGCTACTGTTTTTGCTATATTTATTAACATTCCCAAGTTATCTTTTAATTTTCCATTAAAATTGGGGCTTGATCTTAAGGGTGGTATACAGATGATTCTTTTAACTGATATGGGGAAAATTGACCCCAAAGATTATGAATCCGCTTTGGAGTCTGCCAGAGAGGTAATTGAAAAAAGAGTTAATTTATTTGGGGTAACAGAGGCTGTTGTTCAAACTTCCAAAGTTTCGGGGGATAGGAGAATTTTAGTTGAACTTCCGGGATTAAAAGATGCGTCTTCAGCAGCAAAGTTGGTTGGTAGAACTGCACAACTGGATTTTCGGGAATTACCAGCCACTGCCTCCGGGCAATCAACTGATTCAGCTATCCCATTGCTGTTTACACCAACAGGATTAACAGGAGCAGATTTAAAAAAGGCTCAGGTTACTTTTGGGTCAGGTCAGGGGTCGGCAGCAGGGCCACAGGTAGCAATTGAATTTACTCAAGAGGGCTCTGAGAAGTTTGCCCAAATTACCAAGAAAAATTTGGGCAAACCATTGGCTATTTTTCTGGATGATCAACTGGTATCCGCTCCGGTGGTACAGCAGGAAATAGTGGGAGGGTCTGCTGTTATTACCGGACAATTTACCACCCAAGAAGCTCGTGATTTGAGTATCCAGCTCAATGCCGGAGCGCTGCCTGTGCCAATTAAAATAATTGAGCAAAGATTTATTGGTCCAACTTTAGGAGCAGAATCTGTCAAGAATAGTTTTATAGCTGGTGCGATCGGTCTTTCTGTGGTGGTGATTTATATGGGGCTATATTATGGTGTTTTGGGAATGGTAGCAGATTTTGCCCTCTTAATTTATGCACTTTTAGTTTTGGCAATTTTTAAAAGCGGTTTTTTTATTCTGCCTCCGGTAACTTTAACACTGGCCGGTATTGCGGGATTTATTCTGTCCGTAGGAATGGCTGTTGATGCCAATATTTTAATATTTGAGAGAATAAAAGAAGAGATACGGTGGGGGAAAAGTAAAACTATGGCAATGGAGTTGGGTTTTAAAAGAGCCTGGGTCTCAATTTGGGCTTCCAATGTTTCTTCTTTAATTACTGCTGCCATCCTTTATTATTTTGGTACATCACTGGTTCGCGGTTTCGCCATCACTCTTTCAATTGGAGTTTTGGTGTCCATTTTTACGGCCTATGTGGTAACTAGAACATTTTTAAGATTGATTATAAGGACCTGATGACAAGGAAATTTATATCTAAAAGGCCACATTATGAATATTTAAAGAAAAGATGGACCGGTCGTCATCGGGCTATCCAAAATAAAGTTTGGGAAAAACACAAAAGTTCTCTTGACTGGTTAACTAAAAGCATCCCCGTAAGACAGCTGGCAGTTTCATCACTGGGGTCTTTGATGCTTCTTGCTCAACCGGTAGGTTATTTATCCCAGCCTCCTTTACTTTTACCCAACCAGCACATTACAGCACAAATTGATGAAAACCAAAAAGTTGCCCGGCAACTTTTTGGAATCCCCAAAGATGCTAAATCTTTAACAAATGATGAGGAAAAAGAAGTGGAGGATATTCTTTCAAAAAATTTTAACTTGAGAGTGAGTGCCTTTTTGGAGGGAATAAGGCTTAACAGAAGTTATGGTATTATTGGAGGAGAGCAGCATCTTTATCGTTTTCCCGGTGATAATTTATACAAACATGCGCAAAATTTTACTGAATGGGCCATGTATGGATCATCCGGCATTGCGCCCGCTCTGGGAGCCTGGGGATATTTTACCCCGACAGAATCAGAATTTTCCGAAAAAGACAAAATGAGGGAAAAATATTATTTGGCAGTTCAAACCTTCCTTGCTCCGGGTTTTGCCGAGAATGTTGACAAATATAGAGATTTTTTTAAATTTAGAAAAATGCTGGTGGTAAATGCCAAAACAGGACAGGCTGTGGTGGCGGTGGTGGGGGATGCCGGACCTGCCGAGTGGACCGGCAAACACTTAGGCGGATCACCCGAGGTGATGCATTATTTAGGATTGGCATCCGGTCCGAGACAAGGTCCGGTATTTTATTTTTTTATTGATGACCCGCAGGATCAAGTTCCTTTGGGACCCAAGATAATATGATTTATTTTTATCAAAAAATTATTGTCATTGATCCAATCTTGGCAGAACTCCACCTTCTGGATTTATCAGATGAAGAAAAACACCATTTGACAAATCTTTTGGATTCATCAATATATCATGCCATTTTGGATGAAATTTTATCTAATTTAAAGACGCAAGATAAAAAATTATTTTTAAAATTATTGCATGAAAATCCTGAAGATGAAAAATTACTTAAGTTTTTAAAAGAGAAAATAGAGAATGTGGAAGAAAGAATTAAAAAAGTGGCAGATGAACTGGTGACTCAAATGTATAAGGATTTAAAGGAGGTAAAAAAGGTCAAATAGGTATGGATTTAATGCGTTACAAAATATTTTATTTTATATTTTCTTTAATTCTAATTTTACCTGGGATTTATTTTTTACTAACTTCAGGGTTGAACTTAGGAATTGACTTTACAGGAGGAGCTTTGCTTGAGTACAAATTTGAAAAACAAATTAAAAATGAGATTTTAACAAAAACTATTTTGCAAGAAGGTTTAGAGGTAAGACAAATACAGGAAGGAGGAAACGGAAGCTTAATTATCAGGACTAAACCGGCAGAACAGGGAAAAATAAACTCCTTGAGAGTTGTGCTGGAGAAAAAATTTGGATCCTTGGAAGAAAGAAGAGTGGAAAATGTTGGCCCGGTAATAGGGAGAGAACTTGGACAAAAAGCATTAATGGCTATAATTTTGGCAAGTATTGCCATAGTTTTATATATTGCCTTTTCTTTTAGAAAAGTTCCCAAACCTGCATCTTCTTTAAGATTTGGTATTGCAGCCATTGTGGCTTTAGCGCATGATGTCTTATTGGTAGTGGGAGTGTTTGCCATTTTAGGAAAATTTCTGGGAGTGGAAGTTGATATATTATTTGTGACAGCTCTTTTAACAGTAATTGGCTTTTCAGTACACGATACCATTGTGGTGTTTGATAGAATTAGAGAAAACCTTTTAAAAAATATTGGCAAAAAATTTATAGAGGTGGCCAATATATCTGTAATCCAGACTTTAGGAAGGTCTTTAAATACCTCTTTGACAGTGGTATTTGTACTGGTAGCCTTACTTTTATTTGGTGGGGAAACCATCAAATGGTTTGTGGTGGCACTTCTGGTGGGAATTGTTTCTGGGACTTATTCCTCAATCTTTAATGCCACAGCCTTACTTGTTTGGTGGGAAGAAAAATTAGGCCATTAACTTTCTAAAATTTTACCATAACTAATAACTTAACCTGATATCAATTTGATAAATAATTTCTTATCCTGATATACTAACTTTGTTATGCCAGAAGAGGGTACAGAAGTTGGATCGCCATTAACTACTGTGGAGAGAGGGATGGACACCTGAGAGAGGTGAAGCAGACCTATATGAGCGCTATTTTGAGGGTAAAAGACCTCAATTAGTAAAAACGTTTGAAGCTGTTTATGAAACACCTTATGGTCAAGAAGTAATAGAACCATTGGGATTAGATCCACAAGGAATATCTTATAAAGAATTTTCTCTAAAAGTTCCATTGGTCAGATCTAAGGAGTTAGGACAAGATCCAAAGCGTTTTACGAGAGGTAATGCTGAAGAGATGTATCGTGTTTCTTCTACTGGGACAACCGGTAGGCCAAAAGAATTTTATTTTCCCAAAAGTGAGTTTATTGTGCGATTTCCTGAGACCTTTGTGAAAACTATTCAGGAGAGTAAAACTCCTGTTTTATTACACAGAAGTTGGTCAATAGATTACAAAATTATCGAGGAATCCTTACAAGCAATACGACCTGACATAGGGTTAGAATCTTATAATGATGCTAATGGATTTTTAGAAGATGCGAAGAAGGCAGATACAATTTATCTTATAACGGAAGTAACACCCTTTAGAGTGCTTATGTATCAAATTAAGAATTTATTAGAAGAAGATCCTTCAATAATTAAACAACTCAAAGGGAAACAGCTATTTATAGAGATTGGTTCAGAACCTGTTAATTTTCAAGAGCTTCAGACATGGTTTACGCAGCTAAGAGAGGTTGTTGGTGTTGAGCCGGATTTTGTTGTCACTTATGGGCAAAATGATACCGGTATCATAGGGACATACAGATATAAAGAGGGAGATACAGAGAAAGATTTTAAATATAGAGTTGCTAATACTCGACTGATTGAAGTATTGGATAGCACAGGACAATTAGTATTTGATCAAAGGGGTAATATAATCTCTACAACTTTTAGAGATGAGGGGAGCATTCTTGTGAGATATGTTACCGGAGACCAAGGTGTGCTGAATATAGATAATGAAGGAAACCTTTATTTGAGCGCTATTGGTAGAAATCCTGAAGATGGTATGCTAATTTTTGCGGGGTTGAAGTTATCCATTTCTGGATTCTATGATTTTTTAAGGGAGAAATTAGATATCCCATTTCAATTAGAGACACAAATAATTGAAGATCCAGATAATTTATCTAATGTACTAAATGTGACTCTTTACAGTAATGAATTTTTAGATCCCGATAAAGCTAACATTGTAAAGGGAGAAGTTTTTTCTAAACTAATAGAATATACAAGCTTGCCTGTGCTCACAGGTAGAGGTAAATTGCAGCTCAATATTAATGTTGTTAGTCAGCAACCTGAAGATTTCACCAAAGGATGGCGTATTTTACCAAAACAAACTCTAAAGCCTACTTCCTAACCAAGTTCCTTCATTCTATCAATAAGATAATTCCGATTATTTTTAGATGAATCTTCTAGGACTTCTTCAAAAAGTTTTTGGAGGATTTCACCAACCTTGGGGCCTGGTTTGATTTTTAAAACTTCCATTACATCATGGCCATTTACTTTTAGATCAGAAATAGAGAATGGTTTTTTAAGGACTTGTTTTATTCGATCAGCGAATTTTTCCATTCTCCAAGAGACAGCTTTTTGGGTCCCTCCTCCCAATCTGTCTCCAATACGTAATGCCATCATATCTTCTATATAATCTAACCCCACATTTTTTATAAATCTTCTGATGGCAGAGTCTGTTTGATTTTCATCAACAGTAAATAAGTGCCATCTCACTAAGCGGTATAATTTATCTTTTTGCTTTTTCGATAAATTAAACTTTTTCCCAATTTTTAAAATCAATTTTCCACCAATCACATCATGATGGTAAAAAGTGACATTGCCATCTTGAGCAGTGTTAACAGTGTCCGGTTTGCCAATATCATGCAAAAGTGCTGCAAATCTGGTTAACGGATCAGTAGACGGTGTATGTTGAAGAGTGAGCAGGGAATGGTTTCCAATATCATAAACTCTATCATGTTTGGGTCCTTCCTGGACAATGCCAAAACATCTTTCAAGTTCGGGTAAGATTATTTGTAGTAAGCCTGTTTCTCTCAATTTCACTATACCGGAGTGAGGATTGC